>Ga0114129_10004663_pt1 | contig 19356 bp, 18 predicted proteins | sample RhiMetdeltSRZDD1_FD_80071 | JGI IMG/M metagenome (GOLD analysis project Ga0114129, IMG submission 80071) | Populus rhizosphere microbial communities from Tennessee, USA - Rhizosphere MetaG P. deltoides SRZDD1 (version 2) (version 2) | ecosystem: Host-associated > Plants > Roots > Rhizosphere >...
CCGGCCCGCCCATCTGGATCATCAGCCTACGCGCCGCGTCAGGTCGGCGCGACGAGGAGATGACCGGGGGAGCGGATCTAGTCACGTGGTGGTCAGCGCGCGCGACAAGCTCAGGGTCGGACTCGATCCGGCACCGGAATCGGTCCCGGTGGAGTGGCGGATCAGCCGGGAACTGGTGCCCTACGAGGCTGCGCTCGCCTTCATGGAGACGCGGGCCGACGCCATTGCCGAAGGCGCGGCCTGCGAGCTGGTGTGGCTGCTGGAGCATCCGCCGCTTTACACCGCCGGCACCAGCGCCAAACCGGAGCAACTGATCGAGGCGCGCTTTCCCGTCTACACGGCCGGCCGCGGTGGACAGTTCACCTACCACGGGCCCGGTCAGCGGGTGGCTTACGTCATGCTCGACCTCAAACGGCGCGGACCTGACGTGCGCCGTTTCGTCGCGACCTTGGAGGAATGGATCATTCGCACGCTGGCGGCGCTCAACGTCACCGGCGAGCGGCGTGAAGATCGCATCGGGGTCTGGGTGCGACGGCCCGACAAGGGCGCCGGCCGCGAGGACAAGATCGCGGCGATCGGCGTCAGGATCAAGCGCTGGGTCACGCTCCACGGCATCGCACTCAATGTCGATTGCGATCTCTCGCACTATGCCGGCATCGTGCCGTGCGGCGTCGGGGAGCCGCGCTACGGGGTCACCAGCCTGGCCGACCTCGGTCTCGCAACAACTCTGACCGAGATCGACCCGCTGTTGGAGCGTGAATTCGCGCAGTTGTTCGGTCCGGTCGATCGCGGTCGCGCCACCGCCGAGAACCTGGTGCCGAGCGTTCCGGCGATGTAGCGCGCATCCGTGAACTGCGCACAACTCTCGATGCGGTGGGCCGCGTGGTTGTTGGGAGCGGCTTATCCTAAGGGGTGTACAGCACCGCGAAGCTCGCATTGCCGCGCAATGCAAGCTCGTCAGGCGTTCCCTCGCGCTCCTCGATGGCATCGACGCGGGCGCCCGGCGGGCCGGCCCGGCACGCCTCCACCATTGCTGTGACCGCCGCAGATCCGCCCGCGAACACCGCCTCGACGGCACCATCACGCCGGTTGCGCACCCAGCCGCCGAGGCCATGACCCTGCGCGGTATATTCGGCGAACGCGCGGTAACCTACACCCTGCACACGCCCACGAATGACCACGTGGCGGATCACCTCGACTCTCATCCCAGTTCTCCGGTATCTCGGGCCCGCGCGCCGCGCCATCCCGAGGGCGCCCATCGCGCCAGCGAGCGGATGTAATGCTCGGGCAAGTCCCAATCACTCGCCGCTTCGGTCACCAATCCAATGTAGCCCGGACGCGGCCTCCCCTGCCCGCTCCGGCGTGCGATGTAGACGAGCGCGGCGGCGCCCCGTTCGCCCCATCGCACCATCAGGCGGCGGCGCAGGTACAAGCCGGAGTCGACGCTCTCATAGGCGTTGATGGCGGCAACGTCGCGCGCGCTCAGCCGCCACAGCACGCCATGCACGCGCGCGCCGCCCCGCAGCGCGATCGAACCGAAACCTTCCGGATTGATGACGAAGCGCCAGCCGAGAAGGGTCGCGGTGCCGAGGGCCTCGGCGCCGGGGCAGCGCGCGCTCATCAGCGCGCGGCTCATGTTCGAGCCATAGGCAAAATGCAGCGTCACGCGTTTCGATTAGCAGAAACGCCAAGGGGCGCAACGCGGCGGTAGGCCGTACCGCGAGCCAGGGTTCACGTGCTCGCCGCGCTCGGCCGGGTTCCAGTCCAGATCGAGAACCCTATGGCAATCAGCATAGGGGCGAAGATCAGCGCAAGAATGCCCGTTGCCATATAGGCAAAGAAGCCTGGGTCCGGGTCACCCGCCAGCATCGACACCAGGTAGGATGAGATCAGCACGTGGGCCGTCGCGCCACGCGGCGCCTCGACTCCGCCGGGCGGCGAGCCAACGGCCAAGGCGACGATGAGCAGGAGCAGGATCATCGCGAGCGCATAGAGGACGGCGATCGCCAGGACGGCTCCGATCGGGCGATCGGCGTCGCGCAACCGTTTGGCGTGGACACAAAACCAGCCCCATATGGCCATCGCTTGAACGAGCGCGAACGGCGCAAGCCCGATGCGAAACATCAGCGGCGGTGAAATCAGCAACTGCGAGAGAAAGGCGAGACCGTAAACGGCCGCCGCGGCACGGCCGAAAGGCTTGGGAGCAAGCCGGCCGAAGGGGGAGAAAAATAGCGCGAGCGATTCCATCCGCCGCGATGGTGGCACGGCATAGGAGCGAGTGCATCCCCTCTACGGGCCACCGGCATGCCGGCCAAATCCGGCGGTGCGAACGAGCCTCCTCCAGTCGTCGATCTCGCGCTCCAAGCCTTCGGAGATCACGGTCCTAGAGATCGTGGTCGTGGATGGGATGTCGTGCGACCCTGCCATCGGCGCGCTCGATCGATTGCTCCTCCAGCGGCGGCAACGAATCCGGCAGGATGCGTTGCGAGGGATCCGTGCGGCGCACGTCGTCAGGGATGACGTCAGTTCCCTCCTCCCGCTTCGGCAACGAATCCGGAGTGTCCTGCGTTTCTCGCCGTGGTTTCGTGCCATATCGCTCTCCTGATGCCTGTCCAGCAGAACCCGCGTCGCCGTCCGATGGTTCCGGCTGTTCACGATCCCACTGCGTGGCTGCTATCGGAGACGCACACTGGCCGCTCATATGGGAGGCGTCTTCGCTCGCCAGGAAGATGGCAAGGGTCGCCCGCTGGCGGCTGAAGGCGATGTCGCGTGGCGTCGTGCGGCTGCAGACGGCCGCCTTACGCAAACTCCATGATCACGGCGTCCACGGCGAGGCTGTCGCCGGGCTTGGCCTTGATAGCCTTGACGATGCCGTCTCGCTCCGCCCGCAGCACATTTTCCATTTTCATGGCTTCGACCACGGCGAGGGTCTCACCCGCCTTGACCTCCTGCCCCTCGCGCACGGCGATCGACACGACGAGCCCAGGCATCGGGCAGCGCACGGCCTTGCCGGAATCGGCCACCTGCTTGACCGGCATCAGCCGCGCGGCCGCGGCTTCGCGCTCGGTGAAGACGTAGGCGCGCGTCTCCACCCCACGGTGGGAAACGTCGAAGCCGTTAAGAGCCGGGCGCACCTGCACCCAAACCGGGCGGGCGTCGATGATGCCCGCCCATACGGGGTCACCGGGCTTCCAGTCCGAGGCTAGCACATGACCCTTCTTGCCGCCGTCTTCGAAGCGGACCACCAGCCGGTCGCCGTCACGCGCAATGTCTAGCAGCATCTCGCTCTCGCCGAGCCTAACGGTGCGCCGATGTTCGCGCGTGATCGCAGGCCCCGGCTGCTGGCCCGAAATGCGGCGCTTGCGCTCGCCGAGCACGTGGTCCATCGCCGCCGTCACGGCGGCGAGCACGCGCGCGGTTTCGCCTTTCGGCGCGACGGGGTGAAACCCGTGCGGAAACTCCTCGGCAAGGAACGCGGTCGAGAGCTTTCCCGCCTGCCAGCGCTTGTGCTGCATCAGCGCCGACAGGAACAGGATGTTGTTGCGGAAGCCTTCGATCACAAAGGCATCGAGCGCATCGGCCTGCGCCGCGATCGCCCCCTCGCGCGTGCGCGCGTGAGTGACGAGCTTGGCGATCATCGGATCGTAGTACAGCGAAATCTCGCCGCCTTCGTAGACGCCGGTGTCGTTGCGCACCGTGACGCCGCCTGAGTTCATCTCCGCCGGCGGCCGATATCGCACCAGGCGGCCGATCGAAGGCAGGAAGTTGCGCGTCGGGTCCTCGGCATAGACCCGCGTCTCGACCGCCCAGCCCGAGAGCTTCACGTCGGCCTGCTTGAGCTTGAGCTTCTCGCCCGCCGCCACCCGGATCATCTGTTCGACCAGGTCGATGCCGGTCACCAGTTCGGTGACGGGATGCTCGACCTGCAGCCGCGTGTTCATTTCGAGGAAGTAGAAGCTCCTGTCCTGGCCGGCCACGAACTCCACGGTCCCCGCCGAGTCGTAGCCGACGGCCTTGGCGAGCGCGACCGCCTGCTCCCCCATTTTCTTGCGCGTCGCGACATCGAGCAGCGGGCTGGGCGCTTCCTCCACCACTTTCTGATTGCGCCGCTGAATCGTGCATTCGCGCTCGCCAAGATGGATGACGTTGCCGTGCTTGTCGCCCAGGACCTGGATCTCGATATGACGCGGATCGACGATGAATTTCTCGATGAAGACCCGGTCGTCGCCGAAAGACGATTTCGCCTCGGAGCGCGCGCGGGTGAAACCTTCGGCGACCTCTGCCTTGGAATACGCAATGCGCATGCCCTTGCCGCCACCGCCCGCCGACGCCTTGATCATCACGGGGTAGCCAATTTCATCGGCAATCTTTACCGCGCGCTTCTCATCGGCGATGACGCCGAGGTGGCCTGGAACGGTGGAAACCTTGGCCTTCGCGGCCGCCTTTTTGCTCTCGATCTTGTCGCCCATGGCGGCGATCGCGCCGGGATTTGGGCCGATGAAGACAATGCCGGCCTTCGCGAGCGCCCTTGGGAAGGCCTCGCGCTCGGACAGGAACCCGTAGCCCGGATGCACCGCCTCGGCGCCGGTTTGTTTGCAGGCGTCGATGATCTTGTCGATGACGAGATAGCTCTCCGCAGCGGCCGGCGGTCCGATCGGAACGGCCTCGTCGGCCATTTCGACGTGAAGCGCATCCCGATCGGCTTCGGAATAGACGGCGACGGTCTCGATACCCAACCGCCGCGCAGTCTTGATGATGCGGCAGGCGATTTCGCCACGGTTGGCGATCAGAATTCGCTTGAACATGCCGCGATTGGACCCCGCGAGCCCGGCGTTTAGGCTTTGCTGCGGGGCAGCGTAAATGTCAACAGCCGCTTCCTTCGCGGCGTCGGCAGCTCTCGCGCCAGTGCGGACGGGATATCAGGCGTGCAGACGGCCGAGTTCAGTCACCCGAACCGAGAGTCCGGGGTTCGGACAACGTCAACTAGACGAAGAAGCGCGGCGGGCGCCGCGTGCGGACGTGGCTGGCGATCCAGGCGAGGACATAGGCGTCGACATGGCGCGAGTTGCGCACGCTGGCCCAGGGCATCTTGCGCATGGTGGCCCAGTCCCGCGCCTGCACAAGTTGGCCCGCCAGCCGCACCACAATCGGCGACCGTCGGATCGCCGCAAGTAGCGCATACAGACCAGTGCCGGCCGAAGGCTCGGAACCCGTGGTCATCGACGCTCTCCCGCCCCGCTCCGGGGACTTGTGCTCTTACGCGTTGAGGGGTGACTGGCTACAACAACGCCCGTCCAACCGAGCGGTTCCCTCACGCCTATTGGTATTAGTCGCATCACCTCGATTTTGGTTCGATTGATATCGCTGATTATCGCGACCAGCGCGCGGACGGCGGGGCGGGTCTATGGCGAAGTTGCGGCAGAACGCGCCAAACCGGTGGACTCACGAGGAATTGTCCCCGCTCCCGGCGCAGCCGCATAAGGCAATACCGACAACGCCGCGTGTGCGGTGCGGAAAAAAAGGCAAGCGCAGGGCGCCGCGCGCACCGCGCAGCCATGTCGCGCCTCCCAGCGAATCTCACCGCCGTCACATGACGATTGTATTGCCACCGGCAACCTGGGCTTGCGACTCGAAGCTTTTTCTCTGGCGCCAAGCGCAGGGCGCCGCGCAACCTGTCGCATGCCGCGGCGCCACGGCGGCGCCCGGACGGTAGAGGCGGCGACGCTCGCTCCGGTATCTCCCTGAGCAGTCGATTCGGTGCTGTCTACTTCGCGCCTGCTATTCGCTGCAGCGCGCGTCGTCCTGCCCGCCGGCGCGGCAAAGCGTCGCTTCGGTCCGTCGCGGGACGACAAATTTCTTTCCTGGCGCTCACAAGGCACCACTCAATCATGCTATAGCCGCGCGCCCCGGCGGAATGATGCTTTTATAGCCGCCGACTATCGCGCCAACCCTGGCTGTTGAATTGGCAACTCACTATAGTATTGCCTTCCAAAATTATTGGCCGCCATGCGACGGAGGTGAGTGATGACTCTCGCGATCAACGATACTGCACCGGATTTCGAAGCGGAGACGACCGAAGGCAAGATTCGCTTTCACGATTGGATCGGCGACAAATGGGCCGTGCTGTTCTCGCATCCCAAGGATTTTACTCCGGTCTGCACCACCGAGCTCGGCTACATGGCCAAGATCAAGCCGGAGTTCGACAAACGCGGCGTCAAGATCATCGGCCTGTCGGTCGATCCGGTTGACAAGCACGCGGGCTGGGCAAACGACATCAAGGAGACGCAGGGCTTCGCGCCGAACTATCCCATGATCGGCGACACCGACTTCAACGTATCGAAGCTCTACGGCATGCTTCCGGCCGCCGTGTCGGGAGATCCGAACAAACGCACGGCCGCCGACAATCAGACCGTGCGCAACGTCTTCGTGATCGGCCCCGACAAGAAGATCAAGCTCATCCTGGTCTATCCGATGACCACCGGCCGCAACTTCGACGAGGTGTTGCGCGTGATCGACTCGCTGCAGCTCACCGCCAAGCACAAAGTGGCAACGCCGGTGAACTGGAAGCACGGCGAGGACGTGATCATCGCCGGCTCGGTGAGCGACGAGGACGCCAAGAAGCAATACCCGCAGGGCTGGAAGGCGCCCAAGCCCTACCTGCGGATCGTACCGCAGCCGAAAGCCTGACATTCAGCCAAAGTTTTCGCTTGAGGGCGCGGCGAAAGCCGCGCCCTTTTGCATCCGCAGCGTAGGCGACTTGACTTTGCCGTTGCCTTGGCCCGGATGGGCCACGAAATTCGCAATTCTGTTCCCGCGTTGCGCTTCGCTACGCGGCTCCTAGACAGAACCGAGGAGAGAGATCGATGGACGTGCGCGCGGCGGTGGCATTCGAAGCGGGCAAGCCGCTCGAGGTGACGACGGTGACGCTGGAAGGTCCCAAGGCGGGTGAAGTCCTGGTGGAGATCAAGGCGACCGGCATCTGCCATACCGACGAGTTCACGCGCTCCGGCGCGGACCCCGAAGGCCTGTTTCCCGCCATCCTCGGCCACGAAGGCGCCGGCATCGTGGTCGACATCGGGCCGGGCGTCACGTCGGTGAAGAAAGGCGACCACGTCATTCCGCTCTACACGCCGGAATGCCGCCAGTGTCCGTCGTGCCTGTCGCGCAAGACCAATCTGTGCACCGCGATCCGCGGCACCCAGGGCCAGGGCCTAATGCCCGACGGCACGTCGCGCTTCTCCATCGAGGGCAAGCCGATTCACCACTACATGGGCTGCTCGACCTTCGCCAATTTCACCGTCCTGCCGGAGATCGCGGTCGCCAAGATTCGCGAGGATGCCCCCTTCGACAAGGTCTGCTACGTCGGCTGCGGAGTGACGACCGGGATCGGCGCGGTGATCAACACCGCCAAGGTCGAGCCGGGCGCAAAATGCATCGTGTTCGGCCTCGGCGGCATCGGCCTCAACGTGATCCAGGGACTGCGGCTGGTCGGCGCCAGCATGATCATCGGCGTCGACATCAACAATGCCCGCAAGCAATGGGGCGAGCGCTTCGGCATGACCCACTTCGTCAATCCGAAGGAGATCGGCGGCGAGCTCGTCCCCTACCTCGTCAACCTGACCAAGAGCGGCGCCGATCAGATCGGGGGCGCCGATTACACCTTCGAGTGCATCGGCAACGTGAATCTCATGCGCGCGGCGCTCGAGAGCTGCCATCGCGGCTGGGGCGAGAGCATCATCATCGGCGTGGCCGGCTCGGGCCAGGAGATCGCCACCCGCCCGTTCCAGCTCGTGACCGGACGGGTGTGGCGCGGCACCGCGTTCGGCGGCGCGCGCGGCCGCACCGACGTGCCCAAGATCGTCGACTGGTACATGGACGGCAAGATCGAGATCGATCCCATGATCACGCATGTGATGCCGCTCCCCGACATCAACAAGGGATTCGACTTGATGCACGCGGGCAAATCAATTCGCGGCGTCGTGACCTATTGACGGAGACACCCGAGATTCCCGCTTGACGCGCAGGCCCGCGAGCTAGCGCGCAAGCCTGCAACTGCGGCAAAAGCGTGTCCGCGGGCTTAACGGAATCCCAACAAACGACGGACAAATCTTTGCCCAAAGTCCATGTGAATGACGGGCTCGAATTTGGGGCTTGATTCTTGTCGGGGGTTTCGGGGGAATGCGTCGTCTTGCGTTTGCGTTGCTGGTGCCATTTGTGCTGTGGAGTTCGTGTGCGACCGCCGATTACCGCATCACCCGCGACCACGGCGGTCTGGTCGACCAGTACAAGGTCAAATACGCGGCGATCCGCGATCGCGGCGAGCGCGTCATCATCGACGGAATCTGCAATTCCGCCTGCACGCTGGTTCTCGGAATCGTTCCGCTCAACCGGGTGTGCGTCACGCCGCGGGCAAGCCTCGGATTTCACATGGCCTATTTCGACAAGTCCACGACCGCGGGCGTGAAGGTGATGAGCTACGAAGGCACCGCCGATGTGATGTCCTACTATCCGAACACGGTGAAGGACTGGCTCAGTCGCCACGGCGGCCTCACGCCCGACATGAAAAAAGTCAGGAACGGACCCGAGCTCTGGGCGATCGTCGACCCCTGCCCGGAGGAGTTCTTCTGAGCCTCGCGTACGAGGCTAATTGCGCACCGCCTGCTTCGCTTTCTCGATCACCTCTTTCGGCGTGGCGTAGATGTCGGCCAGCAGCCGGTCGATCTCCATGCCGCTCGTGGGATTGACCTCGAGCTTGGCCTTGACGATTTCGGCGAGGAAGTCCGGGTCCTGCATGGTGGCGTCGAAGGCTGCGCGCAATGCCGCCTTGCGATCCTCCGGAACGCCGGGCGAGGTGAAATATGGCCGCCCCAATCCCTGCCCCGCCAGCAGCACACGCAGGATTTGCCGCTGCTCGTCGCTGCTTGCGAGGTCAACGATCAGCGGGACCTCGGCCGGAATGTCCGCCGCCTTCTGCAGCGAAAAAACCGCCAGCAGATTGATCTTCCGGTCGCGCAGCCAGTCCGGCCGCGTGCTCTTGATGCTGTCCCAAGACCAGCCGCAGCGACCGTCCACCTCCCCGCGCTCGATCGCCAGATTCATCTCGGTGCCGCCGGGATAGCCGGTGACGAGCCGCACCTTCGCGCCGAACACGTTCTTCAGGATGCGCGCGAAGTTGTCCGGATCCGAACCGGAGCCTTCGCCGGCCAGCGCGAATGGTTTCGTGAGCGCGTCCTGCCAGGTCCGGATCGGCGTGGCGTGCCAGCTCGCACAGAGGCTCGAATTGCTGGCGATGCTGCCGAGCCAAGTGAAGCTGCGGCCGTCGAATTGCGCGTCTCCGAGGAGAGGCTCGAGCGGAGCGCTGCGTCCGATGGTGGCGATGACGCTGCCGTCGCGCGGCGCGACACCGTGCACGTACATCGCCGCCTTGATGCTGCCGGCGCCCGGCATGTTCTGCGCAACGACAGCCGGCCGGCCGGGGATGTGCCTGCCGATGAACCGCGCCAGCAGACGCGCGTAGAGGTCGTAGCCGCTGCCCACGCTGTAACCGACGATCAGCGAAATGGTGCGGCCCTTGTAGAACTCCTCCACCCCGGCGGAACGCGCAGCGGTCGGGGCCGCGATCGCGACAACCGCAACGGCGGCGATTACAGCGTTGCGAAAGCGCGCGGGACGCATCATGCACCCTGGTTGGCGATCAGAGGGACTCCGGTGTCGCTCGCCCGCTCCGACGACTGACGACCGACGATTGAACTCTGATCAGCGCAGGCTTTATCAGTGCAGGCTTGGTCCCTTGAGGAACCGGTTGCGGTCGCCGGAGGTGACCCGCGCCTCGAAGGTACGGCCGTCGCGGTAGATGGTCAAAGGCACTTCCACCCCGGCCTTGCCCAGCGACCAGACCTTGCGGAAAAAGCCGGCAAGGTCGCTCACCTCGGTGTCGGCCACCGCCAGCACGACGTCGCCGGTGCGCAGGTTGGCGCGCCGCGCCGGCCCGCCGGTGGAGACGCGCGCGATCACCACCTTGTCGTCGACCTCGGTGGCGTTGAGGCCGAGCCAGGGCCGCGGCGGGTGATTGGGCCGTCCGAGGGTCAGAAGATCCTCGAGGATGGGTTTGAGAATATCGATCGGCACGATCATGTTGAGCGGCTCGGGCGTGCCGGTTTCGCGGACCTGCTGGACCTGCAGCGAGCCGATCCCGAGCAACTCGCCGGAGGGCCCGATCATCGCCGTCCCGCCCCAGAACGGGTGCGCCGGCGCGGTGAAGATCGCCTCGTCCAGGACATATTCCCAATTGCCGGCGAATTCCTGCTTGGCCGCGATGCGCGCCACCACCGAGTGCTTGCGTCCGCCGGCGCCCGCGACGACCACGGCATCGCCGACCTTGGCGCTTTTTGATTGGCCGATCGGCAGCGCCGGCAATTCGAGCCGCGCCAGCGCCTGCACCAGTCCGAAGCCGGTCTCCTGGTCGTAGGCGAGCACGTGGCCCGGCACCGCGCGGCCATCGGCCAAATGCAGCCAGACCGTTTCCGCCTCGGTGATCAGGTAGCCGATGGTGAGCACGACGCCGTCGCGGATCAGCACCCCGTTTCCGGAGCGCTCGGTGCCGAGCGTGTCGGCCGTAAAGGCGTCGGCGGGAATGATGGCGCGCAACCCCACCAGCGAGGTCAGGGCCTCTTCGAGGTTGTAGGCGTAGTTCTCCGGCTTGGGCTGGACGGCTTGGGGCATCTCCCAATCGCTTGAGGATGACATCCAGAGACTCCCTTCGCTGACGCACGGCTCGCGCCAGAAAAAACCATAGACCAAGCCAGCCCGCTACCCCCTCGAGCGCCGATCATTCTACCATCACCAAAAAACGGGGCCACCGCGGTGCGCGGGGCCCCACGTTGCAACGGCGTGTCAATCCAGCGGTTCCACCTTGACGATGGTCGAGCCGTGATTGCTGCCCACCCAGAGCACCGGCCGCGCGCCGGCGTCGTCGACGAACACGCGGCGGATATTGGTCGTGCGCGGCAGGAGATAGTCCACGACCTCGCCGGTGGCGGTATCGAGCCTGGACACGCGGTCGGTCAGCATCGAGCCGGTCCAGACTTCGGCACCGTTCTTGATGGCGACCACGTCATAGGGCGCGCTCCAGGGCGTGGGCAGTCGCCATTCCTTGATGGCGTCGGTCTTCGGATCGAACATGCCGATGCCGTTGCCGCCGTATTCGGCAAACCACAGCCGGTTCTGCTCGTCGACGCGCCCGCGCCGCGGCCGCGACAGCGCCGTCGCGGTCGGCCAGATCGTGACCTCGAGCGTCTTGGCATCGCGCCGCCCGATGCTGTGGCCGCCGAACTCCAGCTGGTAGAGGTTGTTCTGACGGTCGGTGGGCATGCCATAGGCGCGGATCTGCTTGCCGCCCGGGGTCTTGGCCTGACCCGGATTCTCGAATTTGCCGCTGGTCAGATCGAGCCGGTAGTTGAGGCTGTCCTCCTGGTTGTTGGTCCACACCTTGCCGTCGACGTTGGAGTACATCGGCGAAACCATGGAGGCCTGCGCCGAGGTCGAAATCCATTCCTTGGGGAACGGAAACACCGAGACCTCGTGGGTCTTGCGGTCGATCTTGGAGATCGCCGCCTGATACATCATCGCCAGCCAGATATTGCCGTCTGGGTCGAACTCGAGGTCGAGCCCGCCTTTGGGCTGCTCGGGCCGCACCACGGGGATCGCGATGTCTTTGGTCTTTCCGGTCTTGGGATCCATCACACCCACGAACTGGGCGCCGAAATCGGAATACCAGACCTGCCCGTCCTTATCGACGACGACGTCGTGCGGCATCGCCTCCTTGCGCGGCAGATCGTATTCCGTGATCACCACCTTGGTGGAGCGTCCCTTCGGGCGCGGCAAGGTCTTGAGCGGATATTCGATCGCCTCGGAATTGCCGAGCGTGACGCTCGCCAGGAATTCCGCCGCGGCCTTGGCGGCATCGCCGGTCACGACCGGGCGCTCGCCGCGCGGGCCGGGCAGCAGCGGTTGCGGATGGGTCGGCGTGCTGCCGGGCGAATAACGCGCCATGCGCAGGAACACCTGCTGGAATTCGGCGGCATCGTGGTTGGAGGTCAAGACCCGCTGGAGCGTGTGGCAGCCCACGCACATCGTCAGAAAGGCCTTTTGCTTGTCGGCGCCGGGAAGGCTGAGCAGCCATTCTCCGTTGGAGAGCTGCGGCACCAGGCTCTTGACCTTGCTCAGCTTGAGGTCGGCTTTGCCCTCGCCGGCCGCCGGGACGTCGACGGTCTTGGCGCCGTCAAGCCGGTAGCCGATCGCGCGGATGGAGATGGTGTATTTGCCGGGCTCGAGGCGCGCGCTCGGGAAGCTGAACGCGCCCTGCTGATCGCTCACCACGGTGGTGGTGATGGTCGAGCCTTCCTTCTTGGCGCTGACCAGCACGCCCTCCATCGGGCCCTCGTCGGCCGCGGAGACGACGCCGGTAAGCGCCACCTGCGCCTGCGCGTCGCCGCAGATCAATCCGGCGGCGAGAAGCCCTGCTGCCACTCCAAGCCAACGATGCTTTGGTTGCATGGTCACCTCCCGATGAATTGTTGTTATCTATAAATTATTACGCGTTTTCGCCGCCCGCGGAAGCGCCTCCCCGGCCACCCCGCGCGGCCGCGCCGGACCGCCCGACCAGCGCCTCGACCGTACCGGCCGGATATGCGATATTGAACCGATGCAATGGACCTTCATTCTCGGCGTTGCAGTCCTCTTCTATCTCGCCGGTTCGATTCGCGTGCTGCGGCAATACGAACGCGGCGTCGTGTTCCTGCTCGGCCGCTTCGAGGGCATCCGCGGCCCCGGCCTCACCTTGATCTTCCTGCCCTTTCAACAGATGGTGCGCGTGTCCTTGCGCACCGTCACGATGCAGATCCCGTCGCAGAAGATCATCACCAAGGACAACGTCTCGATCGACATCGCCGCCGTCGCCTACTATCGCATTTCGGATCCGGAGAAGGCGGTGATCGCCATCGAGAACGTCTACGAGGCGATCAACCAGATCAGCCAGACCACCGTGCGCAACGTCGTGGGACGCTTCAGCCTCGACCAGCTTCTCGCCGAGACCGCCAACATCAACGAGCAGATCAAGGACGTGATCGACCGCCACACCGAGCCGTGGGGAACGCAGGTGACCGCGGTCGAGATCAAGGACATCGTGCTGCCGGACAACATGCAGCGCGCAATGGCCCGCGAGGCGGAGGCCGAGCGCGAGCGGCGCGCGAAGATCGTCGCCGCCGAGGGCGAATACCAGGCCGCGGTGAAGCTCGGTGAAGCCGCCGACATCATCACCCAGCATCGCGTGGCGCTGCAATTGCGCACGCTGCAAACCATGGCCGAAATCGCCACCGAGAAGAACTCGACCATCATCTTCCCCGCGCAGTTCATGACCACCGTTCACGAAGCAGTGGCCATGCTCAAAACGGATTCGGCGTCGAAGTAGCGTTCGCTTCTCCCGCCCTGTCCGGCCCCGTTGCGCGAGGCGGTTCGGGCGTCCCATTTCACAATGTCAAACAGCCACGCAAAGTCTCTCATCCTCATGCTGAGGAGCATCGCGTAGCGATGCGTCTCAAAGCATGAGGCCCGATCGGTGGCCGCCCATCCTTCGAGACGGCCCTTCGGGCCTCCTCAGGATGAGGCGATCAGCCACTGCGTCAGTCCCGGTCGGCGCTGCTAATCCAACGGTTCGATCTTCACGATCGACGCACCCAGGTTATTGCCGATCCAGACCGTCACCGGGTTGGAACGATCGTCGACGAATACGCGCCGAATGTTGCCGTTGCGCGGCAGCAGATAGGTGGTGATCTCGGCTGTGCGCGGATCGAGCCGGCCGACGCGGTCGGAGGTTTCGTTGACCTCCCATGCCTCGCCGTTGCGGTCGGCCACGACGTCATAAGGCGCCTCCCACTGGAAGGGATTGTGGTATTCGGTGATCTTTTCGGTTGCGGGATCGAACATGCCGATGGCGTTGCCGCCGAATTCAGCGAACCACAGCCGGTTCTGCGCATCGACCCGGCCGCGCCGCGCACGGGCGTAGGGCGTCGGCGTCGGGTAGAACGAGAGCTTGCCGGTCTTGGCGTCGATCTTGCCGATGCCGCCGGCCGGGAATTCAAGGATGTAGCAGTTGTTCTGCTGGTCGGCGTAGATGCCGTAGATGCCGATGGGCCGGTCCGTCTTTGGATTGCGGAACGTGCCGAGGTTCTCGTACTCGCCGGTCGCGATGTCGAGCCGCATGATCTGCGAGCCGTCCGAATTCTTCACCCAGGCCCTGCCGTCGACCTTCGATGCGGCCACCGAAAAGTGTGACTGCTGCGTGGCGTCACGCTGCCATTCCTTGGGGATCGGGTACATGCGAAAGGTCTCGGACTTGCGATCGAACCTCGCCAGTCCGGTCTGGTACATGAGACCAACCCAGAGATTGCCGTCTTGATCGACTTCGAGGTCGAGCGTGCCCTTTGGATGATCCGGCTTCTGGACTGGGATCGGATAGTCGGTGGTCTGACCCGTCTTCGGATCCATCTTGGACAGGAACTGTTCGCCGAAATGCGAAAACCAGACCATGCCGTCGGGATCGACCACCACGTCATGCGGCTGGATTTCCCGCCGCGGCAGATCGTATTCCGTGATGACGACTTTGGTCGCGCGGCCTTTGGGCCGCGGAAGCTGCTTGATCTCGAACGGATGCGTCGAGCGTCCGTTCAAGTTGATGCTCGCAAGATATTCCGCGAATTTCTGCTCCACGGCGGCCGGCACCGGCGGACGCCGGTGCGCGCCGACCAGCCGCTGCGGCTGCATGTCCGACGCGCCGGGGTAATAGCCGGCCATTCGCTCGAACACCTTGCGGAAGTCGGCTTCGGTGTGGCGGGACTCGAAAATTCGCTGCAGCGTATGGCAATCCGTACAGTTGAGCAGGACCCGTTTGATCTCGTCGGAGCCCGGCGCGCTCATCATCCATTCGGCGTTGGCGATCTGGTCGGGGCGCGGCTGCGCGGGCTCGAGCTTGAGGTCCGCAACCGTCGCCTTGCCTTGCGTGAGGTCGACGTTCGGCGCGCCGTCGAGTGCGTAGCCGGCAGCGCGGATGGTCAGCGTGTACTGTCCCGGGCCGAGGCGGGACGCGGGGAAGCTGTATTCGCCCTTGGCGTCGCTCTCCACGGTCACGGTGATGGTCGCACCGCTTTTCTTGGCGCTGACCAGAACGCCTTCCATCGGACCCTCGCGGTCCGAGACGACCTTGCCGGTGAGCGCGGGACTTTGCGCCTGCGCCCGGTCCAGCTGCGCAACGGCCGGCAAAGACGCGAGCACAGCCATCGCCATTCGCAGTACGAGTGATGCTCTCATGCGTCTCTCCCCCAGCGTCTGAAATGGATTGTCGCCCCACCGGTAAATCGTCCCGCGCCCGGCAGCAGCCCATCATAGAGTCTGCAATAAGACCGCATACCACCAAGGGAGGGCACCAGTCCCCTCGCGCGCGCTGTCATCGTCGCGGACGTCGTCGCCCGCCAAGCCGCTTTGGCCGCCCACAGTCTAAGTCCAACGCCGGCCGTCGAAGCCGAGCCGCATACGGCCTGCATTGGGCGGTATCGATCGGATGATGAGGTGGAGCCTCGATGGGCGTCCGCTTCCTGCCCCAAAAATGAAATTGGGACGCTGCGGGATCCGGGCAGGACAAGGATGTTTTGAAAACCCGCAAGAAATTTGCCAAGACTCTTCTGTGGCCGCCCCCACCGGCCTCGTTTGGGGGGGCACCTCCACACCGGTCGAAGTCTAAACGCGCGGACGCCCGCTCGCTGCCCCCACGGTCATGACGCCGCGCTGGCGCTCGATCGGTTAAAGGATTTTTGGAGATGACAATGACCAAGCCCACGAAATCCAAAGCCGACCTTCTGGCCCTTCTGGTAGATGACATAAGACAATTCGGCCATGACCTGTTTGGATCATTGCGTGGAGGCGTCCAGGAGGTCAGACGCCGCTTGTGGGGCAGCCCGGAAGTTTTGGAGGCAGCGACGAAGCCGAAAACCAAGCCTGACCTTCTGGCTCTTTTGGAGGATGACATCCGACAATGTGCAGGTGCGGTAGGCGCTTTGTTCGGAGGGTTGAAGCGATTGCGTGGAGGCGAGATCAGACCGGCTCTGACAACGGGTGAATCCGCTGTGTCAGCGCAGGACGCGACGCCTCAGGCATAATTCAAGAGGAGGTGACTGTGACTGTTGGTGAGGCCTTGAGCGGCGCTCGCACGATCCAGCACGCCCCTGCTCTCTTGCCATCCTTCGCTACGACCCCTGCCCCCCGAAATCGACCGCGACGTGGCGGATGCCTTGCCGGGCGATTGGCCCGCGAGCGGTAGCAACGATCTGCGAGCGCTGAGCCCCGCGCGCCCAGCCTTTGCAACTCATTCGGAACTGGCCGATACGCTTGGGCGTTGGGCCAGCATGTTCTTTTTCTTTTCCAACGGCCTTGGTCTAATGGGATCGATAGTGATCTCGATTTTGCTGAGCCTATTATTACTGTACGCGTGCAGCCATTGACGATGCGGTTTTAATTCTCGCACGCCCAACACCACAGGAAGCAAACCGCATTGTTGCGGCATTCCGGCGCCGGCGTCGTCCTCTGAAATACCGGCGGTCGGTTAGCCCGCCGGGACGAATGATATGGTCGTTGAGAGATCGCCGGGGCATGGACATCGCGTACGCGCTTTGGCATCCTTAAAGCTGACATCGGAGGAAACGCCCGGTCTTAGAAGGGTGACAGATGTTGAGAACCTCGCCTTGGCTTAGGCCACTGGGCGGGGTTTTCTAATTGCTGGGAAGAGAGACTGCCGTGGCCGACATGCTTCAGATGGTTCAGTCGCTCGACGTCCCAGCGTGGAATGGCCTGCCGCTCATCTCCAAGATCTGCTTCGCAGCCGCCGCAGCTGGCCTTGTGCTATACATCGTGCTCGTCATACGGGGCCGACTGTTCGGGAGAGATTATAAAAAGACCCCGGAATGAGCGGGTCATGGCGTTGTGGTGAGCGCGCCAGTTCGCCCGGCGCCACGCCCTTCATCCCCCCAGCCCAGCCGAGCGCTCGCATAACCGCGGTGCCGCAGCACCTACAAGGGGCGTTGTGCTGCCGGTGGATCGGAGTAGGCTGGCTACGGGGGGCGATATCCGGGAGACGTGCCATGACGAGGCTCCCATTGCTGCCACTTGCTGTTCCATTCGCCGGCTTGGCCCTGTTGAGCTTGGTTGCCTTCGTCGCTGTGATCGCGCTCGCCGGCACGCTCCGTGTGGTCGGGGCCATCAAGTCGGGACTGGGCTGGCGAGGCTCAGCAGACGCCGACCCGTGGCACGGGCTGGTAGGCGATGCTCATCCGCTCGATTACGTGGAAGCCCCGCACTAAGCGAATAGTTGGCGGCGGGAATGGATCCGAACCACCGTCTCGTGCTGTTCACACACGCGCTCTGGCGATTGAGCTATTGAGAGCGATCAGGTTCCGAACGATCCAAGGCCCTCAAACATTCGCCGGGCAGGCGCGCAAGGGAATGCGCGCCAACAGCGGCGACCACCTCCGCGCGTCCGCCCAGCGCGTCCGCCCAGCGCGTCGAAGTCGATGCGAAAGGAGTTCGCATCAAAAGCAAAATTCAACCGTTACAAGAAACACGCGCTGGCCGCCCTGAGCGATCGGTCGTGCCGGCCGGTGCGCCACACCAACCAGCTGCCGGTCTTCCCGCCAAACACCCTACAACCGCGCTTCTGGCGACCTTACCCTACTGCCGTGGAACCGACCTCGTGGTTCCCTGCATGAAGGCCTGCATCTCTTCCAGAGTGAGGCGGCCATCTTTGTTGGCATCCATTGCCTTGAAAATTCGTTCGTGAGCCGCCTGAAATTCCGGCAATGAGATGGTCCCGTCACCATCACTATCCATCAGACTAAAGATGATGCGCATCATCATGGCGGGACCCATGGGCCCCATCATGCCGCGGCCCATCATACCTCCTTGCCCCATCATGCCGCGCCCCATCATGCCTCCTTGCCCCATCATGCCGCGACCCTCGTGGTCCGTGGGCTGCTGTTGCGTTTGTGGGTGGTGGTCTTGCTGCATCGGACCACCAGGAGTCTGCTGGGCACTCGCAGCGATACCGCCACACGCCAGAATGAAAGCAGACGTCGCGAGCATCAGAAGGTGCTTCTGCATTTTAAATCTCCTCAGACGCACGCCCCCCGTTCAATTCAACTCCGAACGAGCGATAGTCACAGCAGTGACCAGGAGGCCCGTGTCGAGCCCACCCTCTTCATGCTGGTCGTCCGGCAATCCAGTTGTAGACCGACCCTAGCACGAGCGCGATCACCCACCCGAACACGACGCTCCAGATTATTCCCTCAATGAGGCCCCACATTGAGCCGATTGGGGCCGCCGTGAAAAGCGTCAGCCATGCGTGCGACAGCACGATGTCGGGCAATGCCATCGCTACGACCGCACACAGCACGTATAGGACAATCAGGGTGGCAGATGTGGCTACGCCCAGGGCAACGATGTTGATCAGCGCTGCATGCGGCGGCGCGGGAGATACGGTCATGGCGATCCGCCCTCCTTAATTCCAAGATAAATGCTAAACGGCTTCGGTCCTGTAGGTTTTGCGCTAGATCAAATTGAGGATACGCATTTTCAAATTAGGCGTGCGATGACGAGCAACCCTGAGCACGACAACGGCGCCGACACGCGAGGCGGCGATGGCGGCGTTCGCTAAGCGTTGGCGGCGAGAAGGAACCTGGTGTGCTTGCTCGATAATGTTGGGGTTGAGTATCGGCGCGCGCAAAAACAGCCTCTAAAATGTTCGCCAAAAATGTGATCTCCATCACATTGAGCCTCAAGCAATCGGGATAAGGACCTACCTCATAGCTGAGGGAGGACCCTGTAATGAGGATAATCACGTTGGTGTTTTCTCTCGTCGCATTTGCCCTTCCATGTCACGCCGCGCAGAAACAACCAGACCTCACATCACTCGCTAAGAAATGTCGGCAGATAGTCGGCCCGGAGGAGCCCGAAGCCACCGACGGGCGAAGCCACGTTGGCCAGCTCAATGTGCAACGCTTCAGCGACTGCTTGATGGGACGTTGATCCAATTCAAGGCGCAAGGTCTGGCGATCCCGCTCCAGAAGACCTTGCAACCCCTCGACAACCCGTTCGGCACGAGGTTGTCACCTATGTCTTAGGTACGATCTGTCACCCATGTGCCCGGGCTGGACACGGTTTTATTGGCGCGCTCGGAGGGATTCGAACCCCCGACCCCCAGATTCGAAGTCTGGTGCTCTATCCAGCTGAGCTACGAGCGCCCAGGCGTCTCTTAGC
>Ga0114129_10004664_pt1 | contig 19355 bp, 18 predicted proteins | sample RhiMetdeltSRZDD1_FD_80071 | JGI IMG/M metagenome (GOLD analysis project Ga0114129, IMG submission 80071) | Populus rhizosphere microbial communities from Tennessee, USA - Rhizosphere MetaG P. deltoides SRZDD1 (version 2) (version 2) | ecosystem: Host-associated > Plants > Roots > Rhizosphere >...
ATCGGAGGAGGACCCTATGAAAACGAAAGTGCAGGCTGCATCCGCGCTCTTGCTGATTGCGCTGATGCTATCGTTCATCCCGGCGGCGGCACTGCCCTCGAATGCCTCAGCCGCCCAGGCGTGCACCGACCGGGCGCAGTTCATTGCCGACGTGACTGTCCCCGATGGTACGCGCTATGACCCAAATGCCACGTTCACCAAGACGTGGCGGCTGAGGAATATCGGCACCTGTACCTGGACCACCTCGTACACCATGGTCTTCGATTCGGGCACGCAGATGGGCTCCACAGCTTCTGTGGCGATGCCCTCCAGTGTTCCACCCGGAAACAATGTCGACCTGACGGTGAACATGACTGCTCCAGGCACGGCAGGTCATTACATCGGGTACTGGAAGTTCAAGAATGCTGCCGGCGTGCTGTTCGGGATCGGTGTAAATGCCAATCGATCCTGGTGGGTGGAGATCAACGTCAATGGGACATCGACTGGCGGCGTGGCCTATGACTTCACCGCAAATGCCGGATCGGCGGTCTGGTCGAGCGGCGCGGGCGGGCTTAGCTTCCCCGGCACCGATGCCGACGTCAAGGGCTTTGCCAAGAAGCTGGACCAGCCGACTTTCGAGAGCGGTGTGACTGCCACACAACCTGGCTTGCTCGTTTCACCGCAGCAGATCACAAATGGCTACATCCAGGCGGTCTACCCGGATTTCACCGTGCAAAGCGGTGACCGCTTCCAGACGACCGTTGGCTGCCAGGCAAACGCAACATCCTGCTATGTGGCGTATCGCCTCGATTACCAGGTTGGCAATACGGTCAGGACCTTCTGGACCTTCCGGGAAAAGTTCGAAGGCTGGACGTACACCGCGAACCTGAATCTGAGCCCGCTGGCAGGGCAGACCGTCAAGTTTGTTCTGTACGTTTCGGCATGGGGTTCACCCGTGGGCGATCTTGCGTTGTGGGGCAACCCAGTCATTTCGCGTGCTGGCGTTACGATCACGCCAACAGTACCCACTGTCACGGGCACGCCTCCCACTGCCACCCCAACGAAGACTCCTGGAGGAGTTGTCACGGTTCCTCCTTCCTCCTGTGATAAGGCGCAATTTGTTTCCGACGTGACCATCCCCGATGGCACCGTGATGTCTCCCGGACAGAAATTCACAAAAACCTGGCGCCTGAAAAACGTTGGTAGCTGTGCCTGGGCAAAGGGAACCTATCAGCTCGTATTCTTTAGCGGTGAACAAATGGGCGCCCCCGCCTCTCTGGCCTTCGCGGCAGATGTCCCCGTTGGGGCAACGTATGATTTCACCATACCCGATATGACCGCCCCCTCGACTGCCGGTTCCTACCGCGGGAACTGGATGTTCAAGAACGCCAGCGGTCAGCTCTTTGGTATCGGTGCCCAGGCGAACAGACCCTGGTGGGTGGATATCAAGGTGTCCGGTGGACCGACGGTCACACCCGGCGGACCCACAGTAACGCCAGGTGCCAATATCGCGTATGACTTCGCCACCAATGCCTGTGCTGCCACCTGGTATACGAGTGCAGGGCAAATCCCTGCTGCGCAATGTCCGGGGACGGATGGTGATGCCAAAGGCTTCGTGCTCAAGGTGAACAACCCCAGGCTTGAATCGGGAGCCACCGATACGCGGCCCGGGATCATCACCTTCCCTCAGAACGTGCAGAACGGGTATATCCAGGGCTTCTTCCCAACCTTCCGCGTGCAGAACGGGGATCGCTTCCGCTCCGTCATCAACTGCGACTACAATGCCACGAGCTGCTACGTAGCCTTCCGGCTCGATTACGAGCTGGGTGGGACGATCCGCACCTTCTGGGGTCCGTTCCTGGAGAGATACGAAGGCAGATTCTATAACGTCGACGTGGATTTGAGCTCGCTGGCCGGCAAGGACGTCAAATTCATCCTGACGGTGCTGGCAGCCGGAGTAGCGACAGGCGACCGTGCCCTGTGGGTCGGTCCGCACATCTATCGTGCGGGTGCATCACCGGTAACGGCCGCGCCGACCACAGCTGTGCCCACCACCGGTACCACGGTTGTGCCAACGACTGCCATCCCGACGACGGCAACCACACCGGTTACCCCCGCCGCCACGACGGCTGTGCCGACAACCGCTGTGCCCAGTAATACTCCAACGAGCACCGTCACTCCCTCTGCAACTCCGACGCCAACAGCGACAACGGGTACGTAAGCTGTTCCTTCTCTTGGACGAAGGGCCTGGTCCATGTGGGCCAGGTCCTTTTTTCTCGCCATCCATTTTTCGCTGAAGAATTGGGACTCAGCTTTATGTCCTCCAACAGATCTACCCTCCTCCTCGCCGATGACGATCCGACCATTGCGGACAGCCTGGCTCCGTTTCTGGAGCGCGCCGGGTTTCATGTGCTTGTCGTCTCGGATGGCATGAGCGCGCTGGAAAAGGCACAGGCGCATCACCCCGAGCTGATCATCCTCGATGTGCTGATGCCGCGCATGGATGGACGGGAAACGCTGCGTCGTCTGCGCAAAGCCAAGATCTGGACTCCCACCATTCTCCTGACTCAGGTGGGGGAGGCTTCAGAACGTGCTCTGGCGCTCGAAGAAGGCGCGGACGATTATCTCAACAAGCCCTTCGATCCGCATGAATTGCTGGCACGCATCCGCGCCGTGTTACGACGCGCACGTCCAGGGGAGCGTTCGCTCTCGGCTGCCTGGCTGTTGACCGCAAGCGATCTTGCGCTCGACCGCCGGGCCCGCCGCGCGACCCTCTCCGGGAAGACCGTGGAACTCACTCCCAAGGCTCTGGCGGTCCTGGAATACCTGATGACGCATCCTGATGAGGCTGTGACGCGCGAACGCCTGCTGGAGGCCGTCTGGGGCTGGGAGTACCCGGCGGGCACGCGCACCGTGGACACGCGCATGGCAGAATTGCGCCGCGCCCTGAACGACGACCCGGCGGAGGCGCGCTTTATCGAGACCATTCCGGGGGAGGGATATCGTTTCATTGCACCTGTGCACGGAGAGGGGTAAGATTATCCCGGTATGCTCAAGAGAAGCTGGGTAAATTTACTGTTAGTCTTCCTGCCTCTGCTTGCGGGGGTGGTCGAATTCGTATTGATCAATATCTGGGCACAGGCTCTGCCGCCGTTCATGGTGACAGCCGATTTTGGCGTCTTTGCCTTTGTGTTCGGCATGACCATTCGCAACCTGGGCATTGTCGCGTTGCTGATGGGGCTTTTCATCACCGGTCTGTTATTGATTTATTACAACCGCGCCATCCGCCGCCAGGAACAGACGCAACTACAGGTGGAGGAAGCCAAACGCGATGCCGAGCAGGGGCGCCGCCGTTTCCTGCGCCGGTTGGATCACGAGATCAAGAATCCGCTCACGGGACTGCGCGCCGCCCTCGTCAATATGCAGGAGGTCCACACGAACGCCGATCGCCAGCGCGCGGTCGAGAACGCCGGCTATGCTGTGGAGCGCCTGACGCGCCTGCTGACGGATCTGCGCAAGCTCTCAGATCTGGGCGAGCGCCCGATCGAGCTCTGGCAGGTGGACGTACCCGACCTGCTGCAGGATGTGGTGGATGCCGCGCACGTGCTGCCCGCCTATGAGGGGCGTGAAGTGAATCTGCTGATCCCCAAGATTCCCTCGCCGTTCCCCATGATCACCGGAGACCGTGACCTGCTCGTGCTGGCGATCTATAACCTCGTGGAGAATGCACTCAAATTCACCTGCGAGACCGATTCGGTGGAGATCCGCCTCCTGGAGGATGGGCGCGCCATCCTGATCGAAGTAGCGGATTCCGGCAACGGCATCCCCGCCGAGGATGTGTCCAAGATTTTCGAGGAGCTCTACCGCGGCTCGAATGCCCGTAGCACCGAGGGCAGTGGGCTTGGTCTGGCCTTGGTGCACCGCATCATTGCCCTGCACGGCGGGCGGATCGACGTCCGCAGCAGCCAGGAAGAGCCGCGCGGGACGGTGTTTACGATTCGGCTGCCGGTCACAAAAAAGGGGTTTGCCTTGCGTCCCTCCAATTAGTCCATGGATAAGAAAAGCTGGATTCCGCCGGTGCTGATCCTCCTTCCGTTCGTATTCGGTGCCGTATTTTCATTTTTCGCCCCACGGATCTGGAATCCTGTCCCCCTGATGGTTTTCAAAATTGATACAGGCACGGTGGTGTTTGTAGCTGGCCTGGTGCTCACCCTGTTTTTTGGCGCCGCCTATCTAAATGGCTGGATCAAGGAGCAGCGCGCGCAGAAGACGATCGAGCGGTCGATGCAGGAATCGGAGCAGGGGCGCCAGCGTTTTATCCGCAGGCTCGACCATGAGATCAAGAATCCGCTCACGGGGCTGCGCGCCGCACTGGTCAACCTGCAGGAGACCGGGGATGCGGCGGAACGCCAGATTGCAGCAGAAAATGCCAACCGGGCCGTGGAACGCTTGACCCGCCTTCTGAACGACCTGAGAAAACTCTCCGACCTGGAAGAACGCTCCATCGAGCGAATGCCGGTAGATATCCCGCAGTTGCTGGACGATGTGGTGGACGCAGCGCGGACGATGCCTGCCTATCGGGGCAGGCATGTGAGCCTTTTCGTAACAAAGGTCCCAGCGCCGCTGCCGCCGGTGCGGGGAGACCGCGATCTTCTCAGCCTGGCGGTATATAACCTGGTCGAGAATGCCCTCAAATACTCCTCTCCGAGCGATTCGGTCGAGGTCCGCGCCCTGGAGGACGGGAAAGCCGTGGTCGTGGAAGTCGCCGATTCGGGCGGGGGAATCGCCTCCGAGGACCTTTCCAAAATATTCGAAGAGCTGTACCGCGGCTCGAACGCCCGCAGCACGGAGGGCAGCGGGCTGGGACTGGCGCTGGTCAACCGCATTATTTCCCTGCACGGCGGGCAAATCGACGTGCGCAGCCGCCAGAATGGACCACGTGGAACGGTGTTTACTGTCCGGTTGCCAGAGGCGAAAAACCAGCCTCCTGGTCAAAATTCGAGCAATATTGCTTACTAAATCGATTTAGTAATACGTATTACTGGGATATTTAGTCCAGGCGGCGCAGTAGGCAGGTTACAAAACTGTGACATCTCTGGAACAGGCTTGTAACAGTGGGGATGTATAGTATATGTATGAAAGGCATACAACATTCTTCCACACCTGAAACGACATTGATCAGTGCCGCCCAGAGGGGTGACCTGGAGGCGTTCAACCAACTGGTCCTGCGCTATCAGAATCTTCTGTTTGGCATTGCCCTGCGCCTGCTGAATGATGAAGACGTTGCGTCAGATGCCGTGCAGGAAGCGCTGATCTCAGCCTTCCGGCGGTTCCACACCTTCCGCGGCGACTCGCTGCGGAGCTGGCTGGCGCGTGTGGTCGTCAATGCCTGCTATGACGAGATGCGCAAGAAACGCCGCCAGCACTCAGTGCCCCTCGAGCAATACAACGCCGAAGGCGATGAGATCGAGACCAGCTACTGGCTGGTGGACGCGCAAGCCGACCCTGAGCTGCAGTTCGAGACCTCGGAGCTGGAAGGGGCGATCCAGAGAAGCCTGAACAAATTACCGCCTATCTACCGCTTGATGCTTGTGCTGGTGGATATTGAGGGAATGTCCTACGAAGAAGCCGCAATGGCAGCTCACATCCCCGTGGGGACCGTGAAGAGCCGCCTGGCGCGTGCCCGCCTGCAGATGCAGAAGTCCCTGCAGGCAGCCGGAGAGTTGCTGCCCTCTTCCTACCGGGTTGAACTGCCTCTCTCGATTTGAACTAAAATCCCCATCTGAAGGAAAAATAAATGCATCGATCCATCGTTCTGTTCATCGCGCTCAGTCTGCTCGTGTCCGGCTGCGGCACACTCGAGATCTCTTTCGAGACGCCTCCGCCTGCGATCTCTGAATTCCCTGCGGAGTCAGGATCCGATGCGAGCGTGACCGTTGAGCCGGGATTATCTTTGAACTCCTCTTCCGAGGAGATCCGGCGTGCCATGCTCGAAAGCGCGACGAACTGGCAGTCCATCTGGATGGATGGCACGTTCATCGGTTACGATCCGAATGCCACAGAACCACCTCCGGTCCTGCGCGAACAGGTCTGGATCGAGCTGCCCAAGGGCCGGTTCCGTTCCTTGAAAGGCTATGTCGACGGACCGATGGATGCGTTCAAGATCTCCGACGGGATTACCGTCGTGGAAATGAATCTGCAGACCGGTCAGAGCCAGTCCAATCCCCTGCCGGACCTGGGACCGGAAAAACAGTTTGTCCCCGCGCACCAGCCGGGCTATGCCTACCCTCAGCCGCTCTGGGGCCAACTGGGGACGACCATCTCACTTCTGGCGTTCCCGTCAGACTTTGCCCAGAGCGAGGGAACGTTCAAGCCGCTTGGGATGGAGTTGGTGGCAGGTCGTGAAACGCTTGTTGTCGAATGGACCTATGCGACCAATGATCTGCCGTCCTGGCGGATGTGGCTCGATACGGAAACCGCCGTCGCCCTGAAGATGCAGCATTTCGCCAAAGACGGATCTGAAAACGTTCAAAGTGAAATTGTCGTGGACCAGGTCATCTATGGCCATACCTTTGACGACTCTCTCTTTCAGGCACCGTCGACAGCGCCCCAGTTCAGCGATGTGGACGGCAACCCTCTGACGATAAGCCAGCCCGCGCCGACGGCTTCCTCTGACCCCGATCCGCTGCGCGAAGTGTACTTTTTCGCCATGGATCAGGGTCCGGCTGCCGGATCGACTCAGCTGGTACGCGTGCCAGGTTCCTGCGTAGCGGGGTTGAGTCCCTGCCCGGAGGCCGAGGTCGTCCCGACTCCTGTGACCTTGAATACCAGTCTGACCACCCTGGTCTGGTCACCGGATGGAGGTGTGGCAGCCTTTGCCTATCCTATCAACCCCGATGGAAATCGCACGGCTCTCTTTCTCTTCGACCCGCAGGCAGAGACCTGGCAGTCATTGGCAGAGTTCAATTTTATCGATCCGCCTTTCTGGTCGCCGGATGGCAATTGGCTGGCGTTCCGCGTGCAGGACGGGGAAGGCAGCGATGAGATCTATGCCATCCGCCGCGATGGCTCAGGGTTGACGAACCTTTCGACAAGCGAAAAGCTTCCGCATGACGGTTCTCCCTATGCCTTGAGCGGCTGGCTCACTAATCATGTCATTCTGCACAGCCGGAGCAATGGCACAGTCTATTTGCTTCGTGTGGAAGATGGCTCGGTCACGCCACTGTTCGAAACTCCCTTAGCCAAATCAGATCTGGTGTTCCCTTCTCAGGATGGATATTTCCTTGCCTATACCGATGCGGAAGATCAAAGGATCGCTTTAAATCTCCTCACACCCGATGGAAGCACAGCCCGGGAGCTGGCAGCGTTCCGGAATACTTCGATCTATCCCCTGGTCTGGTCGCCCGATGGAGCAAGGCTTGCCTTTGCCGCGCTCACGGATGCCACCGATCCAGCAGCCGGACAGGATATATTGATCATTGGAAGCGACGGACGAGAGCTGCACGAGGTCTATCACAGTCCCATGGCGAGCATTGCCGAGATCGCCTTTTCGCCGGATGGAAACTACCTGCTCTTTCAGGATGACGATGACCTGGGCAGACACATTTTTGTGGTCGATCTTTCCACCCTGGAGCAGCATAAGCTCGAAATCTCAAATCTTCCAGTGGACTCGTGGTGGTTCGCGCCATCCTGGAGGCGATAATTACTTTTCAGAGTCAAAAGAGCCAAAGGTCTTGCCTTTGGCTCTTTTCATTGATAGCATAGGCCCTATCTTGTCATTATAATAACAGGGCTTTCTATTCATTATTGATAAGGAGTTTTCATTATGGGTACCAAAGACGCACCAAAAGATTCCTGGTCAAGTGGCGATTCGTATGAGCCGTATGTGGGCCGCTGGAGCCGGCTGGTGGCGCAGGAATTTATTCGCTGGCTGGCGATCCCAAAAGATCGCAGATGGCTGGATGTGGGGTCAGGCACAGGTGCGCTGAGTCAGACGATCCTCGAGCATGCAAATCCCAGAAAAGTGAAAGGCATCGATCGAGCCGAAGACTACGTGGAATTTGCGCACAGCCGTGTGGATCATCCCCAGGTTGAGTTTGAGGTCGGAAATGCGCAATCCCTGAAAGTGGATTCAAAAGCATTCGACGTGGCGGTTTCCGGGCTCGTCCTAAACTTTGTCCCTCATCCCAATCAGATGGTCGCAGAGATGGCGCGCGCCGTGCGTGACGGTGGAGTGGTGGCGCTCTATGTCTGGGACTATGCAGGGAACATGCAAATGATGCGTCACTTCTGGAATGCTGCGACAACACTGGATCCGGCTGCTCGGGACCTTGATGAGGGACGGCGCTTTCCGATCTGCAGTCCTCGGCCCCTCACAGAATTGTTTCAGAATGCGGGTCTTTTTCAGGTCCAGGTGCGTCCGATCGATATTCTGGCACAGTTCAAGGATTTTAATGATTTCTGGTCTCCGTTCCTGGGCGGACAGGGTCCCGCGCCGGGATACGTTATGTCCCTCAGTGAAGCGCGGCGCGCGCGATTGCAGGAGAGAATCTATAACAGTCTGCCCTTTGCCCTGGATGGAACAATTACCCTTGTCCTGCGGGCATGGGCGGTCCAAGGAGTTAAGTAGTGCAAAGGAGAATCGCATGAAGCGCTGGCAGGGTTCCTGCATTGGTGCACTCCTTGTTTTATTGGTCGGTGGTGCGTCGTTATTCTTTATCGTCCCCGTCGGCGGTGGGATTCTCGTCGGCATCCCGCCTGTGTTTGACAAATTGACAGGCTTGGCGGTCTGCCCCGGCGCTGTTTCCATCTCACAGGAGGAATACAACTCGGGACCCGTGACGACGAGTCCCAGCGGCATGACCGGACACCAGGAGGAATGGACCTGTACCTTCCAGGATGGCAGCGAGAAGGTCATCCCCAACGAAGAGATCGCGTTCAAGGGGATTGCGGCCTCATTCACGGCGGCAGGCGTTTGTGGGGGCGTTGTGATTTTGCTCTTCATGATCGCTGCCGCGATTCTCGGGGCAAGGCTGGCCAAACCGTCACAGGCCGAGATTTGATGGGGATTGCAGGTAAAACCTGAGAGAATCGTCGCATCCTGACTTCGGAGGAGTAGATGAGACTTCTTAAACGGGTTTTACTTGGTATTCTGATTCTTGTTGTCTCGTTCATCCTTTTTCTGGCTGGCTCCATTGCTCTGGATTACGCCATCGGCGCGGACCGGCTGGATACCGTAGCCAACCTCACGATCCCCGGCACCGCTGGCGCGCCGGACGTCCGCGCCTATGTGGCGCAGCCGGAAGGAGAGGGACCGTTCCCAACCGTGATCATGATCCATGAATTCTGGGGGCTGAATGAGTCTATTGCCGGCAAAGCCGATCTGTTGGCAAAAGAGGGATATTTTGTCATTGCGCCGGATACGTTCCGCGGCTCCACGACAGGCTGGGTCCCGCGTGCGATCTATCAGGTCATTTCGAGCAAGTCTGAAAACGTAATTGCCGACCTCGACTCGGTATATGCCTGGCTCGAATCCCAGCCGGACGTGGATACCAGTCGAATCGCGATTGCAGGATTTTGTTACGGCGGGCGGACGTCACTTGCCTATAGTCTGCATAACAACCAGCTTGCGGCGACGGTTGTCTTTTACGGCGCGCCCGAAACGGACCCCGCGGTTCTCAAGACTCTGCCTGGACCCGTTCTGGGAATTTTCGGTGGTGCCGATCCATCGATCCCCGTCGAACAGGTCAAGGCTTTCGACGCAGCCCTGACCGAGGCCGATGTGCCTCACGAGATCACCATTTACGAAGGGCAGCCGCATGCCTTCGTCCAGGATGCACAGGGAATCCAGGCAGGCGGCGCGCAGGCTGAAGCGTGGAATCAAATGCTTGCGTTTGTGGAAAAGAACCTCAAGAACAGACCCACGACACAGAGCAAGCCGCCTCTATCGGAGTATCGCGCTCCCTTTGCCTGGAAGTATTACCTCATGCTCGTTTATGAGCACGCATTTGGTACAGCAAGTCACATGCACTAAATCAAAAGGCGACCCTCCAGGGTCGCCTTTTGATTTAGTGCAACAGAAATCTTCTCATTTCCTCGTAGACCAGCTCCTCCTGTTCGATGAAGCAGTAGTGGTGCCCCTGCGGGATCTCGACGATCTTTGCGTGGGGGACATTGCGCCTGAATAGTTGAATACTCTCCCTGGTCCAGGCATTTTCTCTTGTTTCAACGTGCTTTGAGAGCACAGCTTTCTGTTCGTCTGTCATCCACTCATCGGAGATGGTATTGAGCCCCTTGGAAAGGGCGAAAAAAGCCAGGGCCGGAGTTTTGATCTGCGAGTCCTCAAGCACATAGCTCCTCAAAGTCTCATTAAGAGCCTCGCTGACTGCATCGCTCATCCGGTCTACGATCTTTCCGTCCGGTGCCTTCATGATCTCATGATAGGATTGTTGCTCGAGCGCTTCGGTCCAGATCAACGAAAAAGATGGATACGCTCTCTTCATAGCGGTGAAATGCTCTTCCGCAGAATAATAATCAACATCCAGCCCTGGAGGCTGGAATTGTTTCCAGGGACTGTTTTCCACCATATCTTTATAGGATGCTGAGGCGCGGTCATAGGCAGCATCCAGAAATATCATTTTGAGCACTCGCTCAGGATGCAACGCGGAGAAATGGGAAAGCTCCACGTTCGCCATGGAGTGCCCTGCCAGGATGGCTTTCTCGATCCCCAGTGCATCCAGAACTAGACGGAGATCGTCTGTCAGCGTGTCAACGTCATAGCCGGTTTCGGGATGATCTGATTCCCCATGGCCGCGGCGGGTCAACGCCATCACATGGAACGAATCCGTAAAGCGCGGGGCGAGATCGTCAAAGATGTGTGCGTTGCATCCCATGCCTGCCAGGAATAACAACACTTCACCACTTCCACCCCAGTCGAGATAGTGCAGATTGATTCCGTTCACATGTACAAAATCGCTTTTATGCGGGGACTTGTCCATTTTTCTCCTTTAGAAAATCTATAGGTTCGTCTCGCTCAGGGAATCGTACCGTTAGCAGTTTACAGCGTTTGAATGGCGAAAAAAAGTATTCTTATTTGCTATTGCAATCAACCCCGAAATCTTATACAATGAAAGTGTAGAACCTGGGAAAATAAAAATCTGTCCGCTCAAAGCGGACAGATTTTTGTTATTGGAATAGTTGAATTATTGCGATTGCACATCCACCAGTATCGCGCGAATGATCCGCCGGAAAAGGTATGAATCGTTTAGCGGGTTATATCCCTGGCATGTAATCAGCGTGAGATAGGAATAATCCTCCAAATGCTCGAGAGCAAAATCGGTGGATGCAGGAGACACCAAACGTGTGGCCTGGACCTGGAAGATGTACTTCTCACCATAAAGGTGAATGACGATGGAATCGCCATACCTAAGATTTTTTAGGTTGTAAAAGGGTCCTGGTAAACCATTGGCATCATAGACATGACCGGTCAGTACGGAATTACCTTCCCAGGAGGGGAAGGCGGTGCCATGCAGCCAGCCAATATCCTTGCCGAGCCAGGCCACATCCCAGCGTAGATCAGATTGAGGTACACCGACAATGCTGGTTTTCAGCCCTTGGGAAGGGATTTCAAGCCACAGATCGCCCAGAGAGGCATATTCCTTGTCTGCTGGCTGCGAGGGCAAGGAAGTAACTATGTGAGGGGCGAAGCCAGTCCTTGGTAGAGACACGACGTCCCCCGGTACGTTGCTTGGCGCTGTATTAACAGTGAAATCGAACGTGAAATCGGTGCCAGAGGTTATGCCATTACCAGCCAGTGCGGTACTGGCAAGATCGACAATGGACGTTGTACCACACACCAATAGACGATACTTGCCGGCAGGCAGGGCTCCGCTCAGCGAAACAGTCGACGTAAAAGATATCGAATTATAGGTCACATTTGTGACCGTGATCCGCTGGTCATCGGAAGTGAGACCGCTGGTACAGGAGGTCGTATCTGAAATCCCATTTGCACCTTTGTCAATAAGAAGATAGTTGCGCGGATTTGTAGCATCGTCTGTATTCGAGCTGCCGGGGGGATTATTCAGGTCTTCACTGAAGGTCACTGTTAAACTACCTGGGCCAGGATTCATAACGGGTTCCAGGGAAGTGGATGTCACCAGAGGTGGAAAATCCAGCCTGGCCACAAAGGAGTCCATCTCTGCCGTATAGGGGCGGACAGGATTTCCCCAGGTAGCAATGCCGTGTCCTATCACATAAGCATTCCCGGTCATATCTACATCGATGTTGTAGGCGTAATCTGTGGTACTCGAGCCAAGAAATGTATTCCACGTGAGGCCACCGCCTGGATCGATTTTCACCGCGAATGCGTCAATACCGGCTGTGTATGCGCGAATTGGGTTGCCCCAGCCAGCAGTGCTGTATCCAGCCACATAAGTATTTCCGCTTCCATCTATGTCGATTCCCATGGCCAAATCAGACCTTTCGCCGCCCAGGAAGGTGCTCCACAGAAGGTTGCCGCTCACGCCGACCTTTGCCACGAACGCGTCCTCATTGGCTGTGAAACGGCGGATTGGATTCTCCCAGGTGGTCATGCTGGAACCGGTCACGTATGTGTTGCCATTTCCGTCCACTGCAAGATTCGAGCCTTCATCATTTCCGCCACCACCGAGGAAGGTATTCCACACCAAACCTCCACCTTCATCAAGCTTTGCCACGAAGGCGTCCCGGAACGCTGTGTAGGCACGGACTGGATTCCCCCAGCTGCCGGTGATACCGGGACGGCCCGTGCTGAATCCGGTCACAAAGGTCGCGCCAGTTCCATCGGTCGCGATTCCGTAAGCTTCGTCAAACTCACTTCCTCCCACAAAACTATTCCAGACGAAGTTCCCGTTGGTGTCCAACCTGGCCACAAATGCGTCCATACTCCCCTCGTACGAACGTATCGTAACGGTACCCCAGGCGGCGTCACTACGCCCTGTCACATAAACAGTTCCACCGTCGACCGCAATTTCTCTTGCCTCGTCAGTTCCCGTCCCGCCAAGGAAGGTATTCCATATCAGATTACCATGTGTATCTAACCTTGCCAGAAACGCGTCAGCAATGCCCGGGGTATAAGCTCGGATTGGATTCCCCCAGGTCAAATCACTGTTTCCAGTCACATACACGTTGCCGCTGGCATCCACAGCAATACCATAGCCAGCGTCACCTCCGCTTCCACCAAGAAAGGTATTCCATATCAAGTTTCCGTTTGGACCAAGTTTTGCCACAAAGGCATCCGGCATTGTTGATAGGTTACGGATAGGGCTACCCCAGGACACATAACTATAGCCTGTCACATAGATATTCCCACTTCTGTCCACGACAATGTCATCTCCCTCTTCGTCCCCAATGCCTCCCAGGAAGGTGTTCCAGGCCAGAGCGGGATCCGGAGCAGCGAGAGTACTGGAGCGAAAACTATCAGCTTGTATCCGAAGGGAGTTTGATTCCAGAGGGCGAGCGCTGGAAGCAGTCTGAACCCCGATGATCCCGGGCAAAAGGCTGGCGCAGATCAACGCATGAGCGAGTTTCGTTCTCAATGATGCCACGATGACTTCCTCCCAAAAATCCTGATTCGGAGCCCTGAACGCCATGGACCCCATGTCAATTCGATTTTATCAGCAATATTCATGTCAGGCTGATGGATGTAACAAAAGGACCCCTCACATATTTGGTGAGGAGTCCCTTTCAATCCGTAGAAAATAAAACAGTGAGCTACTTCCCCAATTTTTTCTTGAATGCTTCTGTCAACGCCGGCACGATCTGGAACAGGTCTCCGACTACGCCGTAGCGCGCCTGTTTGAAGATCGGGGCATCCGAGTCTTTGTTGATTGCCACGACCAGTTTGGCATTCCGCATCCCAACTAGGTGTTGGATCGCCCCGGAGATGCCGCAGGCGATGTATAGATCCGGCGTGACAACTTTGCCCGTCTGCCCGACCTGATGCGAGTAGGGGATATAACCCGCGTCCACAGCCGCACGCGAGGCGCCAACGGCGCCACCAAGCACGTTTGCCAGGTCTGTGATGAGGGCAAATCCCTGCTGGGCGCGCCAGAGCTCCGCCTGCTTTTCATCGAGTCCCGCTGGAGGCTGGAGCGATGGGTTGTTCGAAACGCCACGCCCGCCCGAGACGATCACGCCCGCATCGCCCAGGTTGACCGCGCTTTCGGCGGCAGAATATCCGGCAACCTCAGTCAGCGCCGCGGCTTTGACTTCCACCTTCGTCGCGCTGCCCGATTTGCTTGCATCTGCCTCAGGCTTGGGGAAGGCGCGCCCGCGGATCGTGGCTATCACAGGTTTGCCGGAGCAAATGGCTTTCTCCAGTACCTTGCCTTCATAGATCGGGCGGGTCGCAATGAGCTGATCCCCATTCGCTTCGAGCCCGGTAATATCGGTCAACACGCCCGTGTTCAGGTCGATGGCTGTCATCGCGGCAAGTTCGCGGGTGCGCGCCGTGGTAGGGAACAGGATCAAGTCCGGGCTCTGAGAAGTAGCGAGCGCCGAGAGGGTGGAAGCATACGGCTCCACACGGAAATCTGTCAGCGCCGCCTCATCCGCCGCGAGGACTTCATCCGCGCCATATTCGAACGCAGCTTTCACCAGCGCCTCGACTCCGGAGCCGAAGACAACCGCGCTTACGGAACCCAACGACTTGCCAAGGCCGAGGGCTTCCCAGGAAGCAGGCTGGATCTCACCTTTGAAATGATCGATGTAAACCAGTGTCTTCATAGGATCTTCTCCGCCAGGATTTTGTCCGCGAGTTTGTCGGCGATCTCGGCGGGGGTTTCACCGGTGATGATCTCGATGCTGGTTTCCTGCACCGGCGGGTTCATCAGCTCGGTGCGCCTGACCAGGGGCTCGGGCGCACTCGTGCCCAACTCACTCAGCGTCCAGGCCGGGATGTTCGCCTTCGACGCTTTGCGGATGCCCATGAACGAGGGGTAGCGCGGCTCGCCAATGCTCTGAACAACGCTCAAGACAGCGGGCAGCTTCGCACTGACAGTCTGCCTGCCCTCTTCGATAACGCGGTCCACGGTCACGCTCCCATCCTGGACCTTGATCTGACCAGCCAGGCCGAGCATTGGCCATCCCAGCACCCGCGCCGTCTGCGCGGGGGTGATGCCGGAGCCGTTGTCGAGGGTCTGGCGCCCGAACACGACCATGTCTGCGCCGATCTTCTGGATCGCCGCAGCCAGGACGCGCGCCGCCCCGACGGTGTCCAGCTCATTGAGGGCAGGATCCGAGATCAGGATCGCTTCGTCCGCACCCATGGCGAGGGCGTGCTTGAGTGCCTCCCGCGCCGATTCCGGTCCAATACACAGCGCTGTGACTGTGCTGCCGCTGTTCGCTTCCCTCTGCTGGAGCGCGCCTTCCACCGCGTACTCATCGAACGGGTTGATGACCAGCGGCGCGTCTCCCCAGGAGACTTTCCCGCCCTCGGCTTTCACCTTCGCCTCCGAGTCGGGCACTTGCTTGATACAAGCGATGATTTTCAAGAGACTCCTCCTTTATCGGGTTTTGTCATTGCGAGCCTCTTAGGGCGAAACAATCTCTCTTAACGTGTGTGAGATTGCTTCGGGCAGAAGAACACTGCCCTCGCAATGACGGACAATAGTAAAAAGCTTAAGCGAAAAAATCCTCATACAAGTCTTTCCATTCAGGGTTTTTGCTGTTTATCAAATCAACCTTTTTCTGCCTTGAACCGCCTTTGATCTGCTTTTCGCGAGCAATGGCTTCTTCCATGGTATTGTACTCTTCGTAATAAACTAACTTCGTCACATTGTAAGCGCTTGTAAAACTAGATACCACTTTGTCTTTATGCTCTGCAGCCCGTTTGAATAAATCGCTGGTTACACCTGTATAGAGAACTTTATGACCTTTATTGGTCATGATATAGACGCAAGGATGAAGTTCTCTTTTCATGTTTCTTCTTTGTCACTGTCATTGCGAGGAGGAGCGCCCTTAGCGCCACGACGAAGCAATCCCGGTTTGTTTTGAGAGATTGCTTCGGGCAGAAGAAGACTGCCCTCGCAATGACGGATTATTGGATATATGCTATCGCGACCAAAACATCCGCTGCTATAACGGCGACCAACCCAAGCAAACCAAAACCTTTTTGCCAGAGTACCCAATGCTGCTTATTTTCCATCCGCTTCAAAAAGAATTGTCGGAACGGATAGATCGAAGCCTCGCGGGTCAGGCTATTATAAATGTCCAGGTAATACTCATCCGTTTTGAACCAAAGCTTGTACGTATTGCGGAGGAACAGCAGGCTAAAGAGCAAAAAGACGATGACAAATCCAGGAGAGGGCAGGGTGATGGGCATTATGGGTCAGGCAGAAACTCCCTGGCACCGGCCGCTATCACCAATTGGGCAATTGCCAGGATCATCATAGCGCCGCGGGCAACCTGTCGCCCGGAATCGAGGCGGGAGCCAGCCGTAATCCCAGCCGCCACGCCAGTCTTTTTGCAGATGGCAACGACTCTGTCGATCATCTCCTGAACCTCAGGATGATTTGGGCCATCTGGAAACCCCATGTTCAGGGACAGATCTCGTGGACCAATCACGACCGCATCCACGCCTGGTTGAGAGATCATCTCCTCGAAGCAGTCAAGTAGGGCGGCATCCTCGAACTGGGGAATGACCATGATTTGTTCATTCGAAAAATTGATGAACGCCTGCGCTTCCTTTCCGACCGCGATGTACCCGGATGCCCGCGTGAGCCCCATACCGCGCTTTCCCAGCGGCGGGTATTTAACCGCATCGATCAACATCCTGATTTCCGCCGACGTCTCGAGTCCTGGCATCATCACGCCCATCATTCCCGCATCCAGATACTGGAGCACGACCTTCGGATCTTTGGAACCGATCCTCACCATGGGCGTCATGTTCACACGCTCGCATGCCCGGATCACATCCACCACCTGCGCCGGGTCCATCAGTCCGTGCTCGGCATCCAGCATGTAATAATCAAAGCCAGCCAGACCGAACAACTCGGCGAGTTGTGGATCCGCGGAAGTAGAAAGGATCCCATAGGCTGGCTGCCCTGCTTTAAGCTTACGTTTGGCGCGGTTTTCCTGGATGAACATTTCACTTCACCACGATTTCCACCACCAGGGTGCATAAAGGCCAACGCCTGAAAAAGCCCGGTGTCACTTCGTGTCCCTTGTGGTTTACAGCCTTACGCCTGCCAGAATGTCTCATCGTACGCGGGCAGTTCACAGCGCAGCGGCTTATCTGTCCGCTTGCCCAGCGCATAGCCGGACTGAATCAGCGCCTGGATCTCGGAGCTGCCTTCATAGATCACCGCGCCCTTTGAATTACGCAGGTAGCGTTCCACATCATACTCGTCGCTGAAGCCATACGCGCCGTGGATCTGAATAGCTTCGTTGGCGGCATGGAAAGATGCCTCTGTGGCAAATTTCTTGGCATAAGAAGTCTGGAGAGTGTTCCGCATGCCCATATTCTGCATCCAACCGGCTTGCAGGTAGAGCAGGCGGGCGATTTCATGGTCCTGCGCCATTTTGGCGATCTTTTCCTGAATCAGCTGGTGCTCCGCGATCGGCTGCCCAAAGGTGGTGCGGGTCTTCGAGTAATTCACACTCGCTTCCAGCGCTGCACGGATGATTCCGGTCGCGCCCGAGGCGACGGTGTACCGTCCATGGTCGAAGGCGCTCATCGTGATCTTGAAGCCCTCGCCCTCCTCGCCAATGCGGTTCTCGGCTGGCACGCGCACATCCTGGAAGTTGATCCAGCCTGTGGAGCCGGCGCGCACGCCCAGTTTGCCGTGGATGTCACCGCGCGTGACGCCAGGGGTATGCAGGTCGACGATGAAACAGGAGAGTCCCTCCGAAGCCTTCCGGGCGGAGGGGCGCTGTCCTGACTGCCCGTCAGGGCGTGTCGAAGGGCTCGTTTTTACGGTCACCAGCGCCAGGTCCGCTTTGGAGGCGAGCGAGATCCACATTTTTTCGCCGTTCAGGACGTAGAAATCGCCATCGCGTTTGGCGGAGGTGCGCATCGCCGCTACATCCGACCCCATACCAGGCTCCGTAAAGACGCCGCAGCCGATCTTTTCACCGGATGCCAGCGGGACAAGGAACTTTTGCTTCTGCTCCTCCGTGCCCCACTGAAAGACCGTCATCCCGCACAGACCGGTATGGACTGACATAACCACCCGCAACGAGGTGTCCACCGCCTCCAGTTCTTCGCAGGCGAGTCCCCAGGCGATGTAATCCATCCCCGCACCGCCGTAACGGACGGGGAAGGGCAGACCCAGAATGCCAAGCTCGCCCATCCGTTTGAGTGCAAAGGGGATCGGCTCCTGTTTACGGTCGTATTCCTTGATCACGGGCGCGATCTCTTTTTGAGCAAAGTCCCGCACCATTTTTAGAGTCATTTGATGTTCTTGCGAAAGGGAGAAATCCATGGTTGCCTCAGTGAAATTTTTCCCTAATTATACCTTTGTGCTTAAATAAAAAGCCCGACTACCGCTTTTGGCCGGTATCGGGCTAGTGGCGTTGGGCGTCTTCAATCATAACTTTTCCTCGACACCCATGTTGCTCAGCTCATCCGAATTGATGTTCGAGACGAGCAAGTCCGCGCCTGCGAGAGCGACGAACACGAGCAAGAGGACAGATGCAATAATAATGAACATATTATCCTCCTTTCTTCTATATCTATTAACGCAATTTTGTTGACAAAGTTGTATCCCCTAAGAGTACTGAAAAGGAAAACAACTTATAAGACAATGTAAAGATGAACGTAAAGAAAAGATTTCTGAATCAAGGATGTTGTCTGACATCTTCTAGGCCAATTGAAACATATGTTCTAAATCAGATTTTACCACCATGCTCGGCAGATGAACATTAAAAATTGTAATAAGAGGATGCCACCTTCCACTGGTTTGATCACTAGGTGATCCAAGTTCTAGTTCAAGACGCTGGCATGCCGTTTTTGTTCCAAAAAAATCGGGTGGAATCTTTTCAGTTTTGCAAATTGACGGAAGAGTGTCATTGCGGGACAATCCTCCCTACATTCCGCAATGACACGGAGGTAACTTGTCATTCCCCTCTCTTCCCCGCTTGGGCTGCAATCACGGTGAAACGGTCAACATACTTGCATAAATATTCTCATTGCGATTGCCGGTGTTGTTCGAGGCCGGGCCTGGCGCAGGGTCGAGATCGCAGGGAGTGACATTCCGGTTATCGGCCCAGGCGACATGGACAATATGATTTGTCCCATCCCAGATTGCATCCAGTTCATTGTAATCACCATGGAAAGCTGCTGTCCCTCCACCAAACAGGAGGCAATTCCCATTATGTGAAACATCGCTCACACGGAC
>Ga0114129_10004665_pt1 | contig 19350 bp, 15 predicted proteins | sample RhiMetdeltSRZDD1_FD_80071 | JGI IMG/M metagenome (GOLD analysis project Ga0114129, IMG submission 80071) | Populus rhizosphere microbial communities from Tennessee, USA - Rhizosphere MetaG P. deltoides SRZDD1 (version 2) (version 2) | ecosystem: Host-associated > Plants > Roots > Rhizosphere >...
CAGTTTCAGTGGGTGTTCGATACGTTCCTCGACGGCCGCACCGGCTACTTTTTCGAGATGAACCCGCGCGGTGCAATGGGGGACGCGCTGCAGGGCGCAGACTTCAGCAGTCGAAACCGGCAGTGGGATGGCATCTGGGACGCACGAGCCCACATCAGCGAAATCGGATGGACGCTCGAGATCGAGATCCCGTTCCGGACGCTGAACTTCGATCCCAACAGCGATAGGTGGGGCATCAACTTTCAGCGGGACATCCGCCACAAGAACAACGAGCAGAGCGTGTGGATGGGTTGGCCTCGGAACCAGGGATTGAATCGCATGAGCAACACGGCCCTGTTGACGGGCATCCACGATGTCAGCCAGGGGCGCGGCCTCGACATCAAGCCGTACGTGCTCGGCACGTCCGAATCGTTTCCCGGGCGGGGCGATTCGCGCCTCACCAACGACGCGACCGCCGGCCTCGATGTGTTCTACAGCGTCACGCCCAGCCTCCGAGCCAACCTCACAGTGAACACCGACTTCGCCCAGGCGGAAGTCGATCAGCGCCAGGTCAATCTCACGCGCTTTTCATTGCTGTTCCCCGAAAAGCGCGATTTCTTCCTCGACGGCGCGCTCTTCTTCGATTTCGCCAGCGGCAACATCGGCGGGAATTTCGAAGGCAGCAATGCCGCCGATGTCCTCCCATTTTTTACCCGCCGCATCGGCCTTGACGAGAACGGAAACCCGCAGCGGATCGATTTTGGGGCCAAGCTGCTCGGGCAAGTTGGCGATTTCGATGTGGGTGTGTTGCAGGTCCACACCGGTCAAGAGGGTGCGTCTCTGGGTGAGGATTTCCTCGTCGGCCGCGTGAAACGGCGCATGTTGCGTCAGTCCTACGTTGGGGCGCTTTATACCTCACGGGACACAAGAGGCGGGACGATCGGTAAACGTCAGACGGCTGGTGCGGATTTCAGACTCGCGACGTCCACGTTCCGTCAACGCCAGAACCTGAGCCTGACCGGCTATTTCCTGCACACGACGAACCCGCTCGACACCGGTAAGAGCGACGCCTTCGGCGCTGAGTTGTCATATCCAAACGACCCGGTCTACTCGAGTCTCGAATACCAGGAGGTTCAGGACAACTACGATCCGGGGGTCGGGTTCCTGCGGCGGACCGGCTTCCGCAAGCTCCAGCCGCGGCTCGGATTCCAGCTCAGACCGCGGAACGACTGGGTTCGCCGCTACGACTTCCGGGGCGACGTGGACTGGCGAGTCGATCCGGTTACCAACCGGACGCTGACGCGCGAGATCGACATCAAAGCATTCGATCTCTACACGAACTCACAGGACCGCCTCCAGGTGCATATCCTCCCGACGTATGACTCGCTTCAGGAGGACTTCAAGATCGCAGAGGGCATCACGCTGCCGATTGGTCACGAGTACAGCTTCACGCGCTATCAAGTGGATGGGAATACCGCCGACCGGCGCATGGTGTCCGTGCGGCCACGCATCGAATGGGGCAACTTTTACTCGGGCGACCGCCGTGAGTTGAGGTTGGAGATCAACGTCCGTCCGCGGCCAGGCATTTTGCTCGCGGTCGCCGGGGAACGGAACCGTGTCAGGCTCACCGAAGGAGCCTTTACTACCAATCTCTACCGGTTCGTGACCGAAACGGAGCTGAACCCGTCGGTGTCGCTGGTGAACAACATCCAGTACGACAGTCAGAGCGGCACTCTCGGATGGCAGTCACGGTTCCGCTGGATTATCAGACCGGGCAACGATCTGTATTTCGTCTACATCCATAACTGGCAGGACGATCCCCTGAGCCACCGGTTCTATACCCTCGATCGCAGGGCCACCTCAAAAATCTCGTACACGCATCGGTTCTAGGCGACCGGGTGGACCGGCGTCCGAGTCGGTCAATGTCGCGGAACAGCGCCGCCCGTCGATTCAATCAACGGCACGGTTGGACGCGTTAGAGGTCATTTTGAGCGTTCAGCATTGGCCCTCTGACGGATCTCACGCGGTAAGTTGTTCCTGCTACGCGTGATCGCACGCTGAACATGCTGGTACGATTTTCGATATGGCCCCTTGGGGAGACCGTGGCGTGCGACAAACACCTCACCGTGACGTCAAAGAAATCGCCCGTCGGACGGCTTCGATCTTCGTCTCGGCCACGATCCTGATCGTCGCTGCCTGCGCGAGCAGCCAGGGCCGCGCTGCGATCGCAAGGTCAGCGAGCGCGAGACCGAGTTCCTCGACTATTCAGGCGATGTACGAGTCGGGCGAAGACCGCGCGATCGTGAACAGAGTCAAGAATGGCGTTCCGACCGACGTCACCGGAGCAGATCGCTGGTTCGCCGCCCAGAGCCAGCTGCGTCTCGGACTGCGTAACGATGCGATCAGCGACCTGACGGCGCTGACCCAGACCGCCGGCGATCCCGACGTGCAGGTAGCGGCACAGTTAGCGATTGGGAGATTGACGAACGACGAGGCCACACTCGCTCAGGCTCGGGCGGCCGCGGGGGCGTATCCGGAAAGTCTGTTCGTCCAGTACGAGCTCGGTTTGTCGTATGCGGTGCGTAACGACTTCGCGTCCGCAGCGCGGATCTTTGACGTGTGCATCGGCACCGCGCCCACGTTCGCGTACGCGTATTACCAGGCCGCGCTGGCGTATCAACGTCTCGATCGCCCTGACATCATGGCGAACCGGTTCGACCGGTTCGTGCGGCTTGCGCCCAATGCGCCGGAGCGCCCCGAAGTGGAGTCCGTTCTTCGAACCATCTCCGCTGGTCGACAATGATCTGGGGGCGGTCCCACCTGATCTCAACTTGCGGCTGTTCTTGCCTGGAGCGGCTCTGCGTTCTCGACGTCTCGAACGATTGGAATGCGAACGTCTATGCGCGTCCCCTGGCCTGGAGCGGTGAGTATCGCGATCTCGCCGCCTAGATGGTTCACGCGTTCGCGCATGCTGACAAGTCCCAGGCCGGCTCGTTCCGTATTCGTCAACGAAAAGCCTCGGCCCTCATCGGCTACCTGTAGCCGGAGTCCTCCCTCATCCTGCGAAACGCGAACCGATGCCTTCTTCGCGTCGCTATGTTTCACGACGTTGTGCATCGCTTCCTGGACGATGCGGAACAGACACAGCGCCACCGGCGGCGGAACGTCCGGAGCGACTCCGGCATGTTCAAACGTAATATCGAGATCGTACTGGCGGGAAATCTCACGACACCAACCTCGGGTCGCGGCTACGAGCCCGACCGTTTCCAGCATCGACGGATGCAGTTCGTGCGACAGATCGTGGACATGTCTGCTAATCTCACGCGCCCGTGTGGAGATGGCATGCACACGAACGACGGCATTGCCGGATTTGATACCGTCCGAACCGCTCAGGAGATCGACGTCGAGACTGAGCAACGCGAGCTTTTGACTCAGGTCGTCGTGGAGGTCGCGTGCGATGCGCTTGCGCTCCACCTCCTGGGCTGCAATCAACCGTCCGGCCAGGTCCTGAATCCGCTCGTAGCTTGCGCGCAGCACTTTCTCTTTCGTCCGCAGAACGCTCTCAGCGTAGCGACGTCGCGTGCCCTGTGCGAGCAGCGCCGCGATCAGCGTGGCCTGGACCAATACGAGGAAAAGGGTGCCGACAATGTACCAGCGATAGCGTTCGAATGGACCGGGATCCCTGTTGAGCACGACGGCGTCAGGCGGAACTCTCGCGTCGCTGATATCCCACTGACGAAGCTCGCGCCAGTTCACGACGGGAATCGTCGATCGCGTTTCACGAGCCGGGACGGGATGTGACGCACCAAAGCGCAGCTGCTGCACGGTCAGGTCGGCGATTTCCTTCGCCATGATGTTGGTGTCGATAACCATTCCCCCGACGAGACCGAAGTCGACGTAATTGGAAAACATCCCGTACATCGGCGCTTTCGTCACTTCGCGGATGATCGTTAGCGCGTCGGTCGGAAGAAACCGCACGCCGGCGCCGTCCTCCGTAATTCCGAGGTAGAAAATCGCGGTTTGCGGCGGCAGGGCTCTCACCCGCGCAAGCACGGCATCCATCGGGAGGTCGAACCAGTAATCGACTGTGAGCGTCTGATCGAAGCTCCGTAGCACCCGCTGAACAAGCTCCTCGAGAGGCGTGAAGACGCGGCCCCCCGCGATCACCACCAGTCGCGTCGTCTCCGGCTGCAACCTGAGGATGAAATCGATCGTGGCTCCCGGATCCAGAGTGCGCGTCACGCCCGTGACAACCGGTCCGCCCGCGATCTGCTGAATCGCTCCCTTGTCGACGGTGGACGCAATAATTGGTGCGCCGTTGAAGATCCCCGCGGCATTGGACTCAGCGAAGTCGAGCGCCGATTGTCCGACCGCGATGACGGCGTCGAAGTGTCTGGACTCGTACTTCCGTCGCAGGAATTCCCGGAGAGCCGCTGTGTGCTGCGGGCCCTGAAATGTCGTCGCATCGATGAATTCCGGGTAGTAGTCGAGCCCTCCTGGGAAGGCGTGCGACAACATGGCGCGAATGATTGCTTCACGTTCGAGCGTCGCACGCGAGTCGGCCCGGAAATCGCTGAGCATCAGCACGACCTTCCGCTCCTCCTGCGCGTCGGTGACGCGCCCCGGTCCGAGCATCACGATCATCAGGAGCGGAATGACAATGCGCACGACTAGAACGTCACCCGAAACGCCAGCTGACCGGTTCTCGGCCGGTACGTGTTACCGAGGTTCTGAAGCGGCGCACCGAACTGCGGCGACGTGACGACACCGTTGTAGCTGCCGAAGTTGTCCGGATTGAACAGATTGAAGGCTTCTGCAATGCCCTGCAGCTCCAGCCTTCCGACGTGCACCGCCTTCGCGAGTCGCACGTCCACTTTGTGAATCGGCCAGCCTTTGAGAGCGTTCCGCGGCACCCGATCGCCGTTGTTCAGCACGGTCGAACCGCTGTAACGATCACCCGCGGTCCCACCCACCGCCATCGTCGGTCCGAGATAGAGACGATTCGTCAATGCGACGGCCGCCCGGCTCTTGCCGTACGGGTTCCCGGCGACGGACGTTTCGAAGTAGTTGCCCGACCCGTAGTGATACACGCCCGCGAGCGTCAGGCCCCACCGGCCGGTCCAGACCACGTTGACGTGCAATGTGCTGCGCTGGAATTCCTGTGACCGCGCCCATTCGGAGGCGTCATCGACGTTGAGCGGATTGTCCGCGGTCGGTCCGAATCGATTTGCTGGTTGGTTGTCGTGCGCGTAGAACATCAGAGTGTACGCTACACCACCTTGGAACCCACCCGTAAAGCGATGGCGCAGCGAGCTCGCCAACGCGAGGTAGTCGGCCCTGGCGTCCGACGCGATCCACAACACCGGCCCCCACTGCGGGCCCGCGACGAGCCCGGGCGCAGGGTATCCGGTGGTGGACTCGGGCACCAGGTTGATGTCGCGGCCGCGGGAGCGATGGTATTCCTTCCAATGGATCAGATCGGCATCGAGCGACAGACGATCGCCGAAACGCTTCTGCGCCCCAACGGAGCTTTGCCATGTTCGTGGGAACTGGAAATCATGGGCGATAACGCGCGGTGCCTGGGGTATCGCGCCTGATCCAATCTGCTCGAGCGTGAAATTCCGCGTCGGATTCTCCACCCACCCGGGCAGCCCATCGTTGGCGAAGCTGTTCACGATGATCCGGTTGCCAAATGACTGTTCGCTGAAGGTGATGTTCGACACGATCGTGCCGTAGTAGATCCCTGAGCCGCCGCGAACGACGAAGTCATCGCGGCCAGTCACGTTCCACGCGACCCCGAATCGCGGCGACATGTTGTTGTTGTCGGTGACGTCGGCTTTGAACAAGGGGCCGCCGAGTGGCGCGAAGACTGTCTGGTTCGTGATGTCGGGTGGCGACGTCGCGCCGCGATCCAGGTCGTAACGGACGCCATAGTTCAGCGTCACGCGATTGGTGACCCGCCACCAGTCGCCAGCCCAGAGCGCGTAGGTCGGGCGAGGGATGTCGACGTTCCAGTTTCCGGTGTTCTGCAGAAAATTCGTCGCGAGATCGTCCAGGCCCGACACGTCCCACCGCTCCGGCTGGTTCACCGCGTCGGCGGGAAAACGGCGATCGAGGTCAGGCGGACTCGCACGGAAGTTGTACGTACCGCGTTCGCCGAGATGCCACGCTCCCGTCTGCTTCCAGCGTAGAAATTCGCCTCCCCATTTCACGTCATGGCGTCCGCGCGCGGTTCGAACTTCGTACCGAGCCGAGAACATGCGTTGGGTGAAATTCGAAGGAACGGTGTCGACGCCCCCGATCGAGCCACCGGGAAAGTTGTAAGTCGGTGTTCGCGTCATTTCCGGAATGGCGAGCCCGCTTCCCCATTCAAATGTGCTGTACCCAAACTTCGCCTCTTCGACCGAGGAGCTGCTGCGCACACGCGACCATGCCACCAGCGCATTGTCCGCGTGATTGGAACGCGACGCGGCCTGCGTCGGATGCTCGCTGTTCTTCAGAAACGCCTGATTGAAATCCCACGCCGAATACCGATATGACCAGTGCGAAGAGCTGGAGGCGTTCTGGTCCACGCGAACGAGAACGCTTTGATTCGTCGGCGTGTCTCGGTACGCGAAGGACTGGCTCGGCAAGTTGGCCGGACGGAAGAAGACCGTGCTCGGCTCGCGTTCGTTTTCGAAGGACGCGAAGTAGTGCCATGCGTCTTTCACGATCGGCCCGCCGAGCGTTCCACCGACTTGTTGGTTCTGGTACGGGAGACGACGTCGCGCCACCGCGTCCGGCGCGTTCAGGGCATCATCACGAAAGTAGCCGTACACCGAGCCGGTTCGTACGTTTGTACCCGATTTCGAGACCGCCTGGACCTGAACACCGGTCGATCGCCCCTGGCTGACGTCGAACATGCTGGTGATCACCTGGAACTCGGAGATCGCCTCGCGACTGAACTTTGGCTGGCCCACAATGGAAAACGACCCGTTGTTTGTGACCTGCTGGCCGTCGAGGTTCAGTTGAAACGCGGAATCACTCGTCACGCCGGGACGGAGCCCGGCGTCGTTGGCCGTGATGCCCTTGACCTGGAGCGACAACTCCATCCAATTCCGGCCAGCCAGCGGCAGGTTCTCCATCTGGCGCCGATCGATGTTGCCGGTGACGGCCGACGATGTCGCGTCCAGAAGCGGCGATTCGTTCGTGACCTTCACCTGGTCGAGGAGTCCACCGATTCTCAGCGTGAAAGTAGCCCTGCCCGATTGACCAACGAGCAGTTCGAATGACGGGATCGTAATCGTCTCGAATCCGGCGCGTGACGCCTCGAGGGTGTACAGCCCCGGTGGCACGTTGAGGATGCGATATTCACCGCGCTCATCGGTCTGGACGACGAACTGTCGCCCAGAATCGACGGTGGTCGCCGTAATGGTAACGCCCGGGAGCACAGCGGCGGTTTCGTCCCTCACGACACCGGAAATGGTGCCGTTCGACTGTGCATTCGCAGGGGATGTTGATAGGGCGATGACGATCAGGAGCGCCGGACCGTACCACGGGGACCATCGAAGAAGCGGGTCCATGTCGTTCCGTTTCTGGACAGGCCAAAAACGCTAGCATCGCCATACCCGAAGGGCACACGAAATTTGGATCTCAACCGGTGATTGCGTGAAAAGCATTGCGAGTGCTTGACCGAGTCAAATTCTGTGCAACGGCTTTGAAACTGGCAGCAGAGGTGGCTACCGCCAGGTCGACCGCGCGACAGGCTTGCATGGATATGGACTCAGTACCCACCCTGCGGGGTGAGTGCGCCTCGGCCGCGTTGTTTTTTCGCGATTCTGGCCCCGCCCACAGATTTTCCGATCGTCGCGGTTGCAACGGATTCTGAATAACAACTCACGACTGGTGTAGGCTACAGACCAATTTCGCGGACATTTCGATATCGCAGCACCTCACCGCACAGGAGGGGACATGTACCGTTACGTGATTGCTGTCCTGATTGGCACCGTTGCGCTTGCTGCTCCTGCCCGGGCCGCAGACCCGCAATACATGACCATCAAAATGGAAATCGACGTCGCCAAACCGGCCGCGGCAGTCTGGGCCAAGGTCGGCGGATATTGCGACATCACGAAGTGGCTGGATGTGACCGACTGCGCGATCAAGTCAGGCGACGGCGGCATCGGCACCGTGCGGCTGCTCCGCGGTGGTCAGGTCACCGAGATACTCGTCGCCAAGACCGACCTTTCGTACGGGTACACGCAGCCCGTACGCGAAGGGCAGTTCTACAACCTCTATCACGGCTACCTCGAAGCGAAGCCAGTGACCGCCCAGACCTCGAAGCTGCTCTACACGCTGATGTATGACATCTCCGACAAAGCTGATGAAGCGGCCAGGAAGGCCGACGTCGCGCAGCGGCGGACGAGATTTGAAGGCGCGCTCAAGAACATGAAGAAGCTCGCCGAAGCGCCCTGAGGCACCCGAAGTGGGTAGGGGAATTCGCCGATTTACGCCGGCGAATCCCCCTGCGTGTTCGTCAGGCTTCGCTATGCGGTGACCGTCGCTCTGCCGCCAAGCTGCGCGGTCATTCCCGCAACGTCGATGTAGTGTGTGGACCGCGTGATCTTTGCGCCGTCAGTGTCGATGACGACTACGGCGCGCACCTCCACGGGTCTGTTGGTCGCGGGGTTCCCCATCAATGATCCGCGGTTTGTGCCCTTCCAGAGAATCTCCGCGGCGCCCTTGTTGCCGGACACAATCTTGTTCGTGATCGTGCCGCGCGCATCCGGAAATGCGTCCTTCCAGGCGCGCGCATTCGCGGTCGCTTCCTTGATCGTCAGCCGTCGGCCGGTGCCGACCTCCTCGCTGTAGGCTCCAGGCGCGAAGTCCTTTTCGGCTTCTTCGTAGCGCCCCGCATTGAACAGTTCAACAAAGCGATCGAGTAGTTCGCTGACTTGTGCCATGTGATGCCCCCTTATTCGGATTCAGACGCCGATCTGGTGCCGCTGGACGGAGCGGAAAGTCTATGCGCCGCGAAAACCTGGATTAACGATCAGATCCGCCTCAACCGCCGTGCTAGAAGCGGAACGTATGTCCGAGGCGGATCGTGGCCTGTGTCATCTGCCCGATGAAGCCGCGGTTCGAGATCAGCGCGCTCTGGCCCACACCGACGAACAGCTCGTTGCCCGGGTGATACTCCCAGCGATAGCGCCCGGAGAACCCGAGGTTTTCGCTGATGTTGTCGTACTGCGCCTGGAGAGCGATCTGCATGACCGGCGTGAAATTGACGACGCCGTCCGCAGTTCCGAGGTGAATGTCGACGGCGCCGGTCGGCAGATCGATCGCGTTCGCCTCGTGGCCCATGTTGATCTCGAAGTGGGTGCTGGGGCGGAAGATCACATTCACCCGCGTGACGACCGCGTCGCCGTCATAGAAGCGGCAGCACGTCACATCGGCCTGCAGGGTGAGCAGCCGTCCGTTGAACGTGCGCAGCCCCACATTGACATTGGTCCAGTCGTACTTGCCTACGACCACCGGCACCGCCCGCGGCAGCAGGAACGGCACGGGCACACTCTCGAATGAATTGACCAGTCGCAGCGTGATCTGATCGCCGGCCCTGAATCTGGCGCGCACCAGCACGTCGGCGGCGCGCGATTCCAGCACGTTGTGCAGATCGGTGACGAATTCGACGTTGGTGCCGAATTCGAGCGTATTGAGATAGGTGTTCCGGTAGCGGTTCAACCGCGTGACGGTTGCGACGTATTGCCGCATCGCAGTGCGGTTCACGAAGCCGAGCGCGGGCGTGAAGTCCGCACCAATCTGCTTGAACAGGAAATCGCCGGACCAGGGCTCGTTCGGAAAGTTGAGCGAGGCCGCCGAGGAGCCGTCGTTGCCCGCCGCGCTCGAGAAGCTGCGCATGTACAACATGTCCGCCTGCAGGACCTTGTTGCCGAAGAGCGTCGAGTTGCGGTACTGGAAGTCGGCGCCGGCAACGGTGTTGTCGGTGAGGCCGGTCGGATCGCCATTGGTGAAAACGAAGCCGAACTTCGATTCGCTGAAAAGCGGATGCGTCGCGCGCGCCACCGACAGCAGCTGGCCATCCTGCCCCGTCGGCGTCCTGTCGGTGAGGACGCTGAACGCACCGACGTCGAAGCCGGCGAGCCGTCCGGACAATTTGTCGCCGACGGGGAGGCTGACCTGGCTCCCCTGCACGAGGCCGATATTGCGCGAGAAGAACGGCCGCCCGTTGTTCGACGATCGATCCCCCGAATTGCGTCCGAAGCTACGCCCGCCGAATTCGAACGCCGCCACGTCCTGCAGGAAGAAATCACGCGTCTCGGGCGTGAACAGCGAGAAGCGCGTCGTGTTGACCTGACGGATGTCGAGCGGCGCATCCGAAAAGTCGGGGTTGACGGTGAGCGTATTGGTGAGCGACGGCGTCACCTTGTAGAACGCGTTGCTGCCGGCGGTCACGCTCGAATCCGCGCCCGCACCATCAACCAGCCAATCGCGTTTCATGCGCGGCGCGCCATAGAGCTGGACGTCCAGCCCGATCCCCTGACTGACGTTCTCGATCCCGACGAGGTCGCCGCTCTGGCTGACATCGGTGAAGTTCAGCGCCGGATTGACTCCCGACCAGTGCACACGCTCGTTCTTGTGGTAGATGCGCCGGGCGACGTCGAAACCCCACGTGGTCTGGGTCGCCTCGTAGGAGAGACTCTTGAACGGAATCGCGAATTCCGATATCCAACCGTCGCCGACGATCCGCGCCCGGGCGTCGAAGATCGTGTCCCACTCGGTCAATTCCTCCGTGTTATTGAGCTCCAGCTGGTCCGAGCGTCCTCCTGCCGCGGTGATCTCGAAGTTGTACGCGTTGCGGCGCGTCTGGCCGGGATCGAGAAAGATCATCACCGAATCGGACGTGAAGGCCTGGCCGTCACGCTGCATGTTGCGCGCGACGATCTGATCCGGCGTGCTGTCGTACGCATAGAACGAGAAGTAGAGATTGTTCTCGTCGTAGAGGATGCGCACCACCGTGCGTTCGGTCCCCGGTTCGTAGGGGTTCGGCGATCGCTGCCTGAAGTCGTCGATCACCGCCGCTTTCGCCCACGCCTCATCCGACAGATCGCCGTCGATCACCGGAGCTTCGGCGGCATCGATGCGGACTGCGCGGATGCTCGGCCGGATGAACGACGGCGGCGAATCGACTTGCCCCGCGAACGCCGTCTGGCAGGTGGACACCAGCAGCAGCGCAACGAGCGCCGCGTGAGCGCCGAACGAGAATCTCACGGGACGCCTTCTGAGGCTACGCCCGCGAGAGTGTGGGTACCCAGGGATCCTCGGACCAGCCCGGCCCGTGCCGCGCAACTTCGACGTCGATCAGATAGGGTTTGCCGTTCGCCGCATTCCTTCGCGCGCGCGACAGAGCGGCTTTGAGCTCCGCGGGGTTCTTCGCACGCTCACCGTCCACGCCAAACCCCTTCGCAATCGCTGACATATCGATGTCCGGCTTGCCGAGGTAGTCGTGGACGAATTTACTGGCGTCGATCGAGCGGCCGGTGCCGCCAAGGTTGGCAATGGCTCGATTGTGCGGACCGCCGTACGCGTGATTGTTGTAGACGACGACGGTGACGGGCAGCTGCAGGCGCGCCATGTTCCAGAGTGCCGTCGGGCCGAAGAGGAACGAACCGTCGCCCATCAGGCAGATCACTTGTTTGCGCGGACGCGCGAGCGCCACGCCCGCCGCAGTCCCGACTCCGGACCCAAGATGCGCGCCGTAGTAGAAGAACAGCTCGCGTCCGCTGCGTGGATCGAACTCGAAGCTGTGCGAGATTTCAACGGAGCCCGCTTCGTGAACGACGATCGCATCCCGGTCGGCCCACTGAGCCACCTCGTAGGTGACACGATCGGCTTCCATCGGGCTGGCGTCCCACAGCGGGTTGCGCGACACGAGGGCACGCAGCTGCCGCGCCTTCTGGCTGAACGCGCGCACGTCGTCTGCACGCTGAGCGATCCGCGTCTTGATCGCGGGTGTCAGCAGCTGGTTCACCGCCGCGAGCAAATCGTCGGTTCCATATGCGACATCCGCGACGAGCGGCGCGTCCGTCCTCATGACACTGCCGACGCTTGTGCTGTCGTTGCGCATGTCTATGAAGGCGGTCTTGCGTGAGACCAGCAGCGCCGCCGAGTTGGGCTGCAGCTTGCCGCCGATGTTGATGACAAGATCAACATCCGTTGGATACGTCAGCGACTCGACGCGTCCGCCCGGTATGTTGCCGACCCACAGGGGATGCTGCTGCGGGAAGCTCACGTGCACCGAGCGCGCCTGCGTCACCGGCAGCGCGAGCAGCTCCGCGAGCTGCACCACCTTATCGAACGCTTTCGCCCTGTATACCTCGTCGCCGACGATGAGCAGCGGCTTACGCGCATCGACGAGCAGCTTGGCTGCGCGCTCTACTTCCGTCGGGTTTGGACGGACGCGCATCCGCGGATCCACTTGATCGTGCCGAATGATTTCTGCGTTGATCTTCTGGCCTGTATAGTCGGAGTTCCACGTCACGTACGTGGGTCCGTACGGCGGCGTCCACGCCACCTTGAACGCGCGACGGACCGTCTCCGGAATCATCTCCGGACGCCGCGCGCCCCACGTCAGTTTGGTCATCTGCGACGTAACCTGCTCCTGACCGGGCAGCTCCTCGAAACCGTCGCGTCCCGCGGCGTTCGAATCCTCGGTGCGGTAGGCGTAGAAGACGAGCGGCGTCTGTTCCTTCCAGGCGTTGAACATCTGCCCGAGCGCGTTCATCAGGCCGACAGACCCTGCCGTCATGACTACTGCCGGCTGACCCGAGGCCTTGACGTAGCCTGCCGCCATCGCGGCACCGGGACCTTCATGCGGCGTCAGGACGTACTGCAGCTGCGGCCGGTTGACGAGCGCTTCATAGAACTCGGCGTCCTCGCTCGCCGAGTTGCCGAACACGTACTTCACCCCAGAGGCGATGAGCTGCTCCGCAAACGCCTCGCCGCCATTACCTTGAAATGTCGTCACGGCATCGGCTGCGGCGGGTAGGTCCGAGGTCTGCGCGAAGCCGTCAACCGCTTCCAGAATGGATGCCGCGGCGGTTGCGGTGACGCCACTGGCCACGAGTCGGCGCACGAAATCGCGCCGGGAGATACCGTTGGAAAGGAGTTGAGCGACGAGCTCTTTCATAGCAGTCCCTTTACAACCTACTTCGCTCGACCGCGGATTTGCGCCAGGTAGTCCGCCATTGCATTGATTTCTTCCGGCGTCCAGAGCGCCCCTCGGCCGACCATCCGATACAGGGTGCTTTCCCAGGCGCGGCGATCTTGCCGAAGCGCGGTCCACATCGTGGCGGCATGGCACTGTGCGCACTTGCGCTGAACGATCTCTCTGCCTGGACCGGCAGGGGCCGTGACATCACCCTGCGGCTGTTGTGCGCCGGCGCCTTCCGTCGACGCTATCGCCAGGAGAAAGAGGCCAATCGAGAGCGCAAGCGGGCGGAACATCCGCGAGAGCTTACAACAAAATGGTTTCAAGGTCTGGCTGGCTCGACGTGCGTCTTCCGAAGCAACGGCGCAGCCTCCGGCGAAGCCATGAACTTGATCATCGCCCGTGCAGCGTCTGGCTCCTTCGACGTTGTCAATAACGCGACACTCGAGGGGCACGGCTTGTTCAGAACGCCAGGCAACGGCCCCACGTACAGGGTTCCGGGCACGCCAACCATGATGTTGGTCTGCTGGATGCCGACCTCGAAATCGCCGCGCGCGAGGTAGTCGGCGACGGGACCGCCGCTGGTCAAAATCGTCTTCGCTTTCAACTGCTCGGTCAGGCCGAGCCGCGCAATCCCTTCCGCGACATTGGTGCCGCTGCAGCCGCGTGAATAACCGATCGATCTGGCGGCGAGCAACGTCGCCTTGTAGGCCTCCACGGTGCTGATGTCGGGTTTCGGCACGCCGGCGCGCACCGACAAGCCGAGACCGGCAAGCACGAACGGCGTCACCGTGCTGGCGACCGCTTTCCCCTTCTTGACGAGATCTTCAATCGCAGGCGGATTGGCTGTCACGAGGTCCGCTGGACCGCTGGCAATCCTCTGGTCGAGCGCATCGCCCTCAACCTGGATGACGGTCACCTTGTGCCTGCTCGCACGCTCGAAGGCGGCGGCCAGTTCTTTCACGCCCGGCGTCGCACCCTGGTTCGTCAGGATGACGAGGTCGGCCGCAGCGACCGGCCGCGGCATCCATCCCAAGACACTCAACAGGCATGCGGCGGCGAATCTCGCACGCGCTCTCATGGCGGCCTCCTGCGATGATCCCGTACGCGGAATCTGGCTTCTATTTAGATAGGTTGTAACTCGTCGGAACCCAATCGTCGAACGACTCCGACACCCATCCAAAGTCTTCCCAGTCGCGATGCGCTTTCGTCGCGGCTCTATCGAGCAGGCTGGGGTCGGAAAAATACTGGACGGTCACGTTTCCTTCCGCGTCAGTGATGCGAAGCTCCCAGCAGTCGACATCACACTGACGCGTCTCGGTCTGGACGAATTCCCCGTTGAGTTCGAACCGTCGGCGCATGCGCGCGATTATATCGATGCCAGGCGCGGTCACACTCATACCAAGGTCCGGCTAAAGCCGGACCCCACCGATAATCGGTAACTCTCCGGTGTGGTCCGCCTTCAGGCGGACCTTATGAACGATCCCCGGTGGAGTCCGCCTTCAGGCGGACCTGATCGCTATCGCATGAAGCGCAACACGCCACGCGCTGACGACAACGCGAGCACGTTGTCCGAGAGCGTGACGGTGCTCTCTCCGCTCAGCAGACTCGTGTAGCCGCTCTCAAAGGCCATCGTGGGGCATGCCGCCCGTGTGCACGCGAGCGTGGGACCCGCAGTCAGCGTCTGATCGGACAGCGTGAACGTGCCGCTGCACATGTTGCAGTCCACGCGTGTCGACAGCCGGCCGTCGGCGAACGTCAGCGTGTATCTGGCGCCCGGCGGCGCGGCCTGGTCTGCCTGACCTGCCGGCTGGATTGACACGAGTGTCCAGGTGCCGGAGATCTGGTCGGCAGTGGGCGCCGGTGAACCCGCGACCGACGAGGGTGACGCCTGCGACGCGCGCTCGGCGCATCCGACAACCAACGACATCATGACGACGAGGAGAACCGCAGGATGAGAGCTTTTCATATCACCAAGGTCCGGCTAAAGCCGGACCCCACCGATCATCGGTGGGTCCGCCTTCAGGCGGACCTAATTATCGCTGTTCATCCGCCGCCGACGTGCTGGTTCGATGAAGCATTCCCTGAAACAGCCCCGCCAGCATGGTCGGCGTGCCGTTCGGGGTTGTATCGGCGAATCGAACCTTGCGCAATCCGTCCTCACCCCACAGCCGTCCAATCGCGAGCAGCAGATCCAAATCGGGACGAATCGCCGCCAATGTCGATGTCTTTGCCAGCTCCAGTAGATCCTGGTAGCTCATCTCGCTCACGTGCACGCTCTGCTTCCCGCGTCTCACGTAGTGGTTCGGAACCGTCACACCGTCGACAAACGCATGGAGAACCCGGCTCTTCCACGCTTCGGACAAACGCGGCACGACACCTCGAAACCACACCGTTCCGAGCAGCTTTCTCACGTCTGCTGCCTCGATCGGCAATGCATCAGAGGCACCATTTCTTGCGAGCGCGAGAGCGACGGGATCCGATCGGTTCATCGCCACGGCGAATTCCCAGAAACTTGAAAACGCGGCCCCGTCGTCCTCCTCCGTCGGCTCGACTTCCTCGGCGACGAAATCCGATTGGTTCGGCTCCTCAAGCGGAGTGGCGGCCCTGACGCCAGGGATAGGCAGAACGGTGATGCGTGGTTCATTCATCTCGAGGTGAAGCACCGGCTGCCCGCCGTCTGCAGCGATCGTCCACTCTATGTCGAGCGGCTGGTGAACACCGGTGTACTCGCTGAGCAACGTGGTCACACCCCATGGCCTGGGTGCTTGAACCGCGCGTACATAGAGAGGTGTATACGGGCTGTCGGGCCGATCGCCCATCGCGGCGGCCGCGAGGTGCCCTTTGATCCTCGCGTCGACGACATTCGACCACTCACCCTGAATACAAATGAGGGAGGTGCCGGCAGGTTTGGTGAAGGCGTAGTACGGATTCTCGCAGCAACTCCGCACCGCGAGTTGCACTTCGGCCTGGCTCGGATCGTGACCGGCCGGCGGATCCAGTTCCGCGAACGCGATCCGGACTCGCCCGTTGCCCGCAAACAGCATCGACAGATCGGAGGGATCCACCTGCGACAGATCCCAGAGCACGTAGATCAATCCGCGTAGACTCCTTGCGATGGGCAGGTTCATGCTCTCCCACACCACCGACTGCGGCTGCGGATTGTCGTCGACGTAGCCGCGGTCGTTCAGGATTTCCATCAGCCGGATCTTTGCGGCGTCGAAGTGACTCGCGATCTGGAGCGCGTGATCGTAGCGACGTTTGTCGACCTCATGACGCTCGAAGGAGGGACGAACGAAGATGGGCAGCACCAGCTTCCTGTACTGCCGTGCGATTTGCGCGAGCGGGAAAATCGTGCCCGCACCGGTGCCCTTGCCGCCGGTCGCGAGGATGACGATCACGGAATGCTGAGCGATCAGCGCCTCCACCTCACTTCGGGATTCGTCCAATGCCGCTCTGGCGACGTCAGGACTGTGCCGCGCGCCGAGACGTCCGGTTGTTCGAGGGCCGATCAGCAAGCGTTCCGCCGCCGGCACATCCGCCAGAGAGAACTCATTCGTATCGAGGAATCGCGTCGTCACCGCCGCCGTCAACCTCGCGGCGTACTGCGGATCCGTTTCGCGTGCCACCTCGACGTCACGTTGAAACAGGGCTTTCACGGATCGAAGGATGTTGCCGCCGCCGCCACCAGCACTCAAAAGAAGAATGTTCACCTGCCACCTGCCTGTGTGATCGCGGGTTTCAACGAAAATGGAAGAACCACCCATCGCCCGTCCATGTAAGGACGTCCGTTGACGAACGGTTCATCCCTGAGAACGTTGAGTACTCGTCTGAGGTCGTACTCAACGTTGTGCCTGTGATCCGTCAAATTGGGATACCGGCGACCAGCACCGGGTGCGATCAGGATGTCCACCCGCGAAGCATGTGGTGCGAACCGAAGTTTCGACTGAATGGGCCGAACGGACACATCGGCACCGCCGAGCGGCCGTTCGAATTCGCGGACGAACTTCTGACTGAATCGCTGCATGACTTTGAGGACCTGTTCGCGGTCCCTGAAGTAGTGGTCGGCGCTGTGCGTCGCGATTGCGATCAACGCCAGGAGCACGAGCCATAGGCCCAGCTCGGAATCGGGAGACCGAATCAACCGGACAACGTCGTCGTACGCCGTTCGAACGGAGCGGGTCCATGTGGATGCGTCGCTGCCGACGGGAGGAGCCGCCACGGCGGGCATCGCCGTCGCTACGCAAGCCGGCCATCCCGCGCGCACCAACCGGTATCGCTCCTTCGCCACAAAGCGCGAGGTCGCGGGGTCCACGATCTGGAACCACGATTCATGTGCGCCGTTCGCCTCGCCGGTGATTCGCTCCGCGACCTGTGGTGCGGTTTCGCCAGGCCGAATCGGAGTACAGAAAAACGGCTGCGCGAGAGCGTCAGGCGCCATCACGAGTACGATCAGCGCGGGCAGCGGTAGCCATCGCGCCCGCAATTTCGTCGAGACGACTGAGCTCATCCGTTTTGTTCAGGTAGTGGTCAGACCCCGGTGATCGTCGGGTACCGGGTCAAGGCGTGTGCCAGTCGCGGCGGGCGAGACGTGCTTGGTTTTTACGTGTGGGCGCGACGTTGAGCGATACCTCTCCCCGGCAGCCTGTCCGGGTGAGAGGTCATCGCTGTGGCCACAAGCGGCGACGCCGCGCCGCCTCTACTTGATGTACCAGTGTCCGGCGATCGACATGCTGAGCGGATCCGCTTTAAATCCGGCAAACGGCGCCGGTAGATGACGGTAGCCAATGTCCGCGCTCAGGCCGAATTGCGGCATGCCTGCGAACGTCAGCTCTCCGCCGCCGAAGGCGCGAAAGCCCACTCCGCTGTCGGAGATCGGCGGCGTCGCCAACGGGCTCGAGAGGCTCCACGTCTGACGGACGAAACTCACCCCCGACCCCACGTACGGACGGATCCAGACGTAATCGCCTACTCGATCGAACAGCCCGTACGACGCTGCCGGTTCGAATCCAATCGTTGTCACTCGGCCGTCGGCAATATTGCTTGTGACGGCGTCCCGAATGAACCCGACCTGCATCCCCAGATGGTTCTTGTGCCACGCGCGGGCCGTTGCGCCAATACCATTCATTGGCGCGAGCACTGCGCCAACGCCGAAGACGTGGCTGATCTCGCTGACCTTGGGTTGACCGCGAGGCGCGATCTGTTGACCGGCTGACGTGCGCGCCGCCGATGCGCTGGCCGTCGTCGCGCCAGAGGATGCAGACGAGGGGCGTGGTAACGCGTTCGCGGCGCTCGCGCCGGCGGCGGGGTCACCGATGCGTCCCATCGACATCTGTACGTAGCCGATACCATCCCCGGCGTCGGGCCACGCGATCTTGACCCAGCCGCCGAGATTGCGCGAGACGCTGAGCGCAGTGCCACGCGACACGTGGCCGATCACCGGAGTCACGTTGCTCGGTCCTTTATAAACGCTGGCTGATGGAACCGTCACCGTGAACACGTTGTCCTGGGCGTGGAGGAACGCCGGATTAAGTATCAGGGCGAGCACGACGGCAGCGATGCGTCGAATCATCTGAACCTCCCGCATTGTTGAGTGACCACGACTGCACAGATCTGCAACGCGGGCCGCAGGTACGAATCTGCGCCCGGACTCACGTTTCTGGCGGGGCTGGGGAGCGAAGCGCGCCGAAATCCGAGCAGATCGCGGTGCCGCCGGAATAGGAGCAAAGAGCCTTCCCGGACAGACCGGGCAGGAATGGTGCGAGGTCTATCGCCCTTTTTTCTGATGACGATCGACGGCGATTGCGCCGTTGAAAAACGCGCCTTCTTTCATCACCACAGCCGGCGACAGCAGTGTTCCCGACACGCTGGCCGTGTCGGTCAACTCGACACGTTCCTCGGCGGAGATATCACCAGCCATCGTGCCGTGAATCGTCAAACGAGGCGCGCGAACGCGGGCGTCGACGTTTCCGGTGGGTGCCACCAGTAACGCCCCCGCTTCCATGCTGATTTCGCCCTTGACGCGTCCGTGAATCGTGATGTCCTCACGGCTCGTCACTTGCCCGTTGATGATGAGGGAGGCTCCGATGGTGGTCATGACGGTTACATCCTGAACGGAAGAGTGGTGTACGGCGCTGTGTTGTTTCTCGGCTGCAACCGTTATTTCA
>Ga0114129_10004667_pt1 | contig 19349 bp, 15 predicted proteins | sample RhiMetdeltSRZDD1_FD_80071 | JGI IMG/M metagenome (GOLD analysis project Ga0114129, IMG submission 80071) | Populus rhizosphere microbial communities from Tennessee, USA - Rhizosphere MetaG P. deltoides SRZDD1 (version 2) (version 2) | ecosystem: Host-associated > Plants > Roots > Rhizosphere >...
CCTGGTCGCCGACGAGATCCAGTCGGGGCTCGGTCGAGCGGGCACGACGTTCGCGTCCGATCACGAAGGCGTGAAGCCCGACGTCTACCTCCTCGGGAAGGCGCTCGGCGGCGGCATCCTGCCCGTGTCCGCCGTGGTCTCGCGCGACGAGGTCCTGGGCGTGTTCCGGCCGGGCGAGCACGGGAGCACGTTCGGAGGCAACCCGATCGCATGCGCGGTGGGGTCGGCGGTCATCGCGCTCCTTCGGACCGGCGAGTACCAACAGCGCTCGAAGGACCTCGGGGCGTGGTTCCTCCAACGGCTGCGCGAGGAGGCGCCGACGTCGGTGAGCGAGGTGCGCGGGCGCGGCCTGTGGTTCGGCATCGAGCTCACGCCCGAGGCCGCGCCCGCGCGCGCCGTGTGCGAACGACTGCTGGAGCTGGGCGTCCTCGCGAAGGACACGCAGGAGACGACGGTCCGCCTGGCACCGCCGCTGATGGTCTCCCGCGGGGACCTGGAGTGGGCGCTCGAGCGGATCGTCGGGGCATTGGCCGAGCGCGCCTGAGGCTCGCTCCGAGGGTACGGTTCGTGTCGTGGGAGCCGAGAGCCCCGTCCCGCGGCGTCCGGACCAACGACCCCGTCGGCTGTCTCTTGCTTCGTGGCTCACGTTGGTCGCCGCCGCCGGCCTCGCGCTGGTGGCGATCAGGCTGTTCCCCCGGTCGGGTGGCGACTCACCACCGCTCGCGTCCCTCGCGTTGATCGGAGCCGTCGTCGCGAGCGTGATGACGGCGGCCCTCTACGCGATCGTGCGACGCGATCTTCGCGTACCACCGCGGCTCGCCGTCTCGCTCGCGATCGCGTTCGCCCTCATCGCGCTCGTGAAGTTCGTGCTGGCTCCCCTCGGGCTCTATGAGGTGAACGCGGTCAGAGCCCTCGACGACATCCTCGGGAGCGTGGCCGATCCGGGCGGTGCGGCGTTGACCGCGGGGGCCGTGTTCGGGCTCTACGTGCTGGGCTACGCGATCGTCTACCGAGTGGGGTACGGGGATCGAACACCGCTCCGACGTGGGGGCCCCGATCGTGCCCGCCGGTCGATCGGAACGATGACGATGATCGTCGGTCTCGTCCTCGGCCTGCTGGCCGTCTCCAGCGTCGGGCTCCTCGTGCTCGTGATCCTGAACGCGCCTCGGCAGTACCTCGAGTTCGTGTTCTCCTCGGGCGCGGGACTGATCGTCGCCGGGGCGCTCGCGGTGGCCGCGACGCTGATCGGCTTCACGTTCCGGGCGCTCGGCCGGCACCCGCGCGTCCTCGCCGACGTCGGGACCGTGGTCACGCTGTTCTGGCTCGGTCTCGGGTTCCTCGCCCTCTTCCACGCGCTCTGGATCGTGTACGTGCTCGTCCTCGGCTCGATCTGGCCCCTGCGGACCGTGGTCCCGAAATGACGACCGCCTCGCTCTTCATCCGTATGGTGCGCTGGCGGGTGGCGGTGACGCTCTGGTTCTTCCTGTTGATCGGCGCCGCCGCCCAAGGCCCGCTGCGCCCCGGCCTCGCCCTCCTGCTCGCGGCCGCATCGCTTTCCGCGAGCTACGTCGTCGCCACGACGGTCAACGACATCGCCGATCGCGACGTGGATCGGATCAACCATCCGCGGGACGCGGGACGACCGCTCGTGACCGGTGCAGCCTCCGAGCGAGATCTCTGGCGGACGAACGCGATCGCGGCTCCCCTCGCGTTGGCGACCGCCGCCCTCGCCGGCGGCCCGGTCCTGGCCGTCTCGGGCGCCTCCCTCGTGATCGGCTACGCCTACTCGCTCCGTCCGATCCGGCTGTCGTATCGAACGTGGCTGGCGCCGACGATCCTCTCGGTCGCTTACGCGGTCGTGCCTTACGCGCTCGGGCTCCTCGCCGCCGGGGGGCGGATCGATCGCGTCGACCTCTTGCTCTGCGGAGCCCTCTATCTGCTCTTCCTCGCGCGGATCAACCTCAAGGACTTCCGGGATCGAGCCGGCGACGCCGCGTACGGCAAGCCCACGCTCCTCCTCGCCTACGGCAAGACCGTCACGTGCGCGGTCACCGGCGTCGCGCTGCTCGCCGGGTGCGCCGTGCTCGTCGCCGCGCTCGGCGGCCACCCGGGCGACGTCGCGATCGTGTCGCTGTTCGCCGCGGTGATCGTGGGAACGCTCTGGCGTCTGTGGCGGTCGGCGAGCCCTCGCGACGAGCAGATCGCGATCGGGCTCGGCGCGAAGATGGGCAACGGGCTCCTCGCCTGCACGCTCGCGTCGCTGGTCCTCCAGGCGCAGGGGGCTCCCGAGGGGATTCGGGTGCTGGCGATGGCCTTCCTGGCGCTCGTCTACGGATCGGTGTTCCTGGCGCTGAACGGTCGCCCGGACGAGATCGAGATCGCCTACAAGGGGTAGGGGGATCAGTCCCAGAGCCGCTCCACGTGCCACCGGTCGCGCTGGCGGTCGTGGTACAGGTCCCAGACGGCACCGCCGCGTGCCTCGACCCGCCAGTACTCGCGGTCGCGGCCGTCCTCCCACCACCGGCCCTCGATCCGCCACCGCCCGATCACGTCGACGACCCGATAGCGCCGCCCTCGCCATTCGAACCCCGAGGGCATCCCGGCGTCGCGCTCGACCAGGATCTCCTCGTCGAACCGCTTCGTCACCGTGCGCTGCCTCTCATCCGAACACCTGTTCGAGCAGGAGGGTGACGATACGCCCGCTCGGCGACACCCGTCAAGGCCGGAGGAGCTGCCCTACCCGTAGAGCGCCGTCCGCATCTCGCGGACGAGAGCCCTGGCCGCCCGAACCTCTCCTCGCCTCCAGTAGTGGGTTCCGTCCGGACGGGCGAGCTGCCCGTTCCACATGCGGTCGTCGCAGGGCGAGACGTTCCGGCGACAGATCGAGTCGGTGATCGAGGTGAAGACAGCGGTGTCGGGATGGTCGCCCGCATACCGCTGCATGATTCGGTTCATGGGTTCGGTGATGTCCGCGTAGTGCCTCATCCGGAAGCGTCTCCACTCACGGCAGCCTCGCTTCACCCAGCCGGCGCACCTCTCGAGCACACCGATGCCGATCGGTTCCGTCGACACGAACACGACTCGCGCCCCACTAGACGTCAGACGAGCGAACGTCTCCTCGAAGGCGACGGCTCGAAGCGACCAGTATCGGGGAGATCCGCCACGGACGAACGTTCCTCCGCGGGTGAAGAAGGGCAGTGTTGACAGCCGATCCCACCAGATCACGATGTCGGGATCGGCTCGACGCAACGTGGTGCGCTGCACCTTGAGGACTGCTTCGGGGCAATGATGGGGATCGCCGTGATGTGTGCCGTCCGGCCAGGCGAGTGGATCGCCGTAGATCGAGCAGGCCGGCACCGCCGCGGACACAACCTTCCACCCCATGCGGTCGCGGAGGACGGTCGCAAGTGTCTCTGCAAGATGCAGCGGGACCGAGTCGCCCGCGAGCATCACCGTGAGACCTCGGGGCACAGAAGGGATCGGGGTCGGGGTCGGGGGGGATATCGGGCTCGGGGCGGCCACGCACGCGGTGATCCCGACCCACCAGATCAGCACGAGTGGAACGACCTTGTCTCGAGCCCGTGCGATCCTCACACCCTCGAGCCTTTCGCCGACATCGAGCCATGGTAGGACCGAGGGAGCGCCGAGTCTCGTGCGACGACCAGTTCGTACGCTGCCCCTTGATGGCCTTCAGCCGAGGTGACCCGATCGTGCTTCGCGAGGTGTGGCACGGCCGCGTGTTCGAAGCGCGCCCGACGATCGTAGTCCAGGACGACGCCGACCAAGCAATGTTCTTCCTCCCCGGCGGGGTTCTCTGCGGCGTCCCCTTCGGAGAGGGCGGGCGCGAGCTCAGGCTCCCCGACCGGCCCTGGCGTCTTGAGGTCCGGCCACGCGGCGACCAACCCATCCTGTCCTTCGCGTGGCCCGACACGCCCTACTCCGTCTTGCTGTGGACTGCAGAGGACCGGCGACGCACGTGGTACGTGAACCTCCAGGACCCGCTTCGGCGCACTCCGATCGGCTTCGACACCGTCGACCACGCGTTGGACGTCGTGATCGAGCTCGACCGGTCGTCCTGGCGGTGGAAGGACGAGGAGGAGCTCGCGGAAGCCGTCCGGGACGGGCTGTTCTCCGAGGCGGAGGCGGTGGATTTCGCGGCGTGGGGTGCGCGCGCCGTCGAACGGATCGCCTCGAGGCAGGCTCCGTTCGACCGAGACTGGGCCGACTGGGAACCCGACGCCGGATGGCCCGTTCCCGAGTTGCCCGACGGGTGGGACGCCGACCCTGGGTGACCCGAGGCGAAACGCCACCTAAGCTGTTCTCACCTTCCGATCGATCCCGCGCGTGACGCCTGCGTCGCGGGCCTCGGACGGGACGGACCAGAACGAGCCGATACCAGACGCGAGCGCGATGGATACGACGAACGAGGAGCGTGGATCAGCGACCGCGGGGTCGGGCGACCCCGCGGCGGGAGGACACGTTCGCGCGCTCGACGGGATGCGGGCGGTCGCCGTGCTCCTGGTGCTCCTGTTCCACCTTCGCTTTCCCGGATTCTCTTCCGGGTTCCTTGGCGTGGACATCTTCTTCGTGCTCTCCGGGTTCCTGATCACGACCCTGTTGCTCACCGAGCTGGATCGCACGGGACGCATCTCGCTCCCCGATTTCTGGGCCCGACGAGCTCGACGTCTGCTGCCCGCCCTCGTCGTGCTCCTGCTCGTCGTGGCCGGTGTCACGTGGCTCCAGGGCACCTTCACCGAGCGGACGTCGGTGCGCGGCGACCTGCTCGCGACCACGGGGTACGTGGCTAACTGGCACTTCATCAACACGTCGAGTTACTTCGCCGACATCGGGGTCGATTCCCCGCTCGAGCACACGTGGTCGCTCGCGATCGAGGAGCAGTTTTACCTCCTGTGGCCGCTCGTGGTGTTCGGCGTGGCGCTTCTCTGGAAGCGGCGACCCCGCGTCGGCGTAGGGACGATCGCGTTCGTCGGGTCCGCGATCTCCGCCGGACTGCTGTGGGTGCTGTGGTCGCCGGGGAGCGTCGAGCGCGCGTACATGGGGACCGATGCGCGGATCTTCCAGCCGCTCCTCGGCGCCGCGGGAGCCGCACTTGTCGCCACCCCCAGCGTGCGCCGGTGGCTCGACAGGTGGGGCGGCGTCGTCCTCGGTTGCGGCGTGCTCGCTCTCGTGTCGGCGATCCTGCTGATCGGTGCGAGCCCGTCGAGCTACTACGAGGGCGGCGCCTTGCTCGTTGCGATCGCCACCTTGTCGATCGTGGGACCCCTCTGGCTCGGTCACGGCGGGATGTTCAGCGATGTCCTCGCGTGGTCGCCCATCGCGTGGATCGGTGTCGTGTCCTACGGCGCGTATCTCTGGCATTGGCCGCTCACGGTATGGCTCGGCGTCCGCCAGGATGCCGGGGGCGGTCTGCTCGCCCGCCGGTTGGGGGTCATCGTGCTCACCTTCGTGATCGCGGCGATCTCCTACCACGCGATCGAACACCCGATCCGCCGCGGAAGGATCGGTTCCCGAGCCGCGATGGGCCCGCAGCTGCGACGAGCCCGCCAGCGACGCGTCACGCTGATCGCGATCCCGGTCTCGCTCCTGACCGTCGCGTGCATCTCGGTAGCGGCGACCCGCGTTCCCGAGATCCCGCCGTCCGTGCCATCGATGATGCTGGTCGGCGATTCCGTCCCGCTCCAGCTCACCGTCGCCATGGATCGGGCGCTGAGCGACCGAGGATGGCGCCTCGCCTCCGCGACGTTCGGCGCGTGTGCCGTGACGGGCGAGAGATTGGCTCGACCGGATGGGCTCCCGATCGACAAGGTCGACGTGTGCACGCAGCAGATCGTTCGGGACCAGGATCAGCTGGTACGCGAGGCGGACCCGGATGTCGTGGTGTGGTGGGATCGCTGGTCCCTGGCCAACTTCTTCACGCCCGAGGGAGAGTTCATCCGATCGGGGACCGCTCGATTCTGGGACCTTCGCCGGGAGGGTCTGCGCTCCGCCGTGAAGCGCCTCGGATCCCGCGGGGCGACGGTCGTCCTGGTCGCCACGGAACCACCCGGCCAGGCGGTCGGCGGGGGTCGCTGCACCGAGGTGGACTGCCCCTGGTGGCTCCGGTTCCAGCTCGACCACTATGCAGACATCACCACCCGGTGGAACTCGATCCTTCGCGGGTTCGCCGAGCGCCATCCCGATCGCGCACGGTTCGTCAGCGTGACCGACGTGATCTGTGCGACGGACGTTGCGCCCTGCGACGATCGGATCGACGGCGTCCCCGCGCGTCCCGACGGCACCCACTACAAGCGGAAGGGTGAGGGGCTCGTGATCGAGACGCTCCTCCGGCTGCTCGCACCCATCATGGACCGCTTCTCGACTTCCTCCGTGTAGTCGCGGCCGTTTCGGTTGCCGCGGACGATCAGGTGCGGGAGCCTGTGACCGTGCTCGACGTTCGAAGCATCCGCGCTAGGTTCCCCGCGCTCGCCTGCATCGGCGACGACGGCCGGCCCCCGGTGCTCGCCGACGCGCCGGGTGGCTCCCAGGTTCCTGACGCCGTGATCGAGGCGGTGGCGGCTCACTACCGCCGAGGGATGAGCAACACGCACGGAGCGTTCCCGACGAGCCAGGAGACGGACGCCGTCATCGCGGAGGCACGGCGGGCGGCCGCCGACCTCACCGGCGCGGATCCGGAAGAGATCGTCTTCGGTCCCAACGCGACCACCCTCCTCTTCCATCTCTCCCGGTCCTTCGCGAAGACGCTGGAGCCGGGCGATGAGGTCGTCGTGACGTTGCTCGACCACGACGCCAACATCCGGCCGTGGGTGCTGGCGGCGGCCGACGCCGGCGCCGGCATCCGATGGGTCGACGTCCGGGAGGACGACGTCACGATCGACGTCGATTCGTTCGAAGCCGCGTTGTCGCCCCGGACCAAGCTCGTCGCGTTCACGCTCGCGTCCAACGCGGTCGGCACGATCCCACCCGCTGCCGATCTCATCGCGCGTGCGAAGGAGGTCGGCGCCGTCGTCGCGGTGGACGGCGTGCATCTCGCACAACACCGCCTCCTCGACCTCCACGGACTCGGCGCCGACCTCCTCGTATGCTCTCCCTACAAGTTCTTCGGGCCACATCTGGGCATCCTCACCGCCAGACGGGACCTCCTCGAGTCGTTGACGCCGTACAAGCTCGTCCCCTCCTCCGACGAGGTGCCCGAGCGATGGGAGACCGGTACCCAGAACCACGAGGGACTGGCCGGGCTGGTCGCCGCCGCCGAGTACCTCGCGGGCATCGTCGGCGCGGCCGGCATCGCCCGGCGCGAGCGGCTCAAGGCGTCCTACGACGCGATCGCCGTGCACGAGCGAACGCTCGCCGATCGCTTCCTGGAGGGGATCGGCGGCCTGCCTCACGTGAAGCTCTGGGGCATCGGCGATCGAGCCCGGCTGGATGAGCGAACGCCGACGTTCGCGATCCGGCTCGGGGGCGAGCATCCTACGGAGACGGCGAAGCGCTTCGCCGAGCGAGGCATCTTCGTATGGGACGGCGACTACTACGCTCGGGAGATCATGACCAGACTCGGGCTGCTCGGCTCCGGCGGCGCCGTGCGGGTCGGCTTCTGCCATTACCACACGACCGCTGAGGTGGACCGCGTGCTGGAGGCTTTGGAGGAGCTTCCCTAACTGACTCGAGGGTGCTCGCGCACCCGAGGAGGTACGTTCCCCGTCGTGATTGGCCCCACGTCGTGATCGGGAGTTCCTGACGCTCGGTCGAACGCCGGTCGCTGCCTTCCTCGCCTGTCTCGCGGTGGCGTCGGTCGCGATCGTGCTCCTGCTCCCCTACGGTGGCCGGGACGAGCCAGAGCTCTCCTATGACACGCCTTACTACGTCTGGCGCACCCGGGCGGTTGCGGCGGAGGGACTCCATGTCTTGACCGAGGTCCCCACGGGAGCTGTTCCTGAGCGCCCCGGATTCCCCGTGGTCGGCGCGACGCTGGGGGCGATCACGGGGTTGGACGCCCTGACATTCTCCGTCGTCATCCGCGCGGTCGCGGCGATCGCGATCGGCCTGGCGGCAGGCGCGATGGCCATCGAAGCCCTTGGGGAACCGCGATGGGCATTCGCCGCATTCGTGGTCGGTGTCGGAGCGTCGGCCGCGATCGTCGGAACCGCGATCGGGAGCCTCGACCAGCTCCTCGCCGACATCTTTTTCGTGTCGGCCGTTGCCGCTGCCGCGCTCGCGGCAGCGGGACGTCGAGGGGTGGTGGCGACGGCCGTTTTTCTGGCGGCTGCCGCCGCCACCCATTGGGTCTTCACGGGACTGTTCCTCATCCTGCTCCTCGGCACGGTGGCAGTCCTCGTGCCCGGATCGCTCGCGGAACGGCGGTCGGGGACGGCGTGGTCCGCGACCCCGTCTGCTCGCCTCCTTCGCGTCCTCGTCGTTGCCTCGGCGGCGATCGTCATCACACTCGCCTTCCTTCCGGCGTTGCCGAGTCACCTGCCACCGACGGTCGGCCAGAAGGGCAACCTGCTGAGGCTCGGCATCTACGAACTGCCCCGGCTCCTGCCCCTCGCCGTCCTCGGGGTCATCCTCGCCTTCCGAGGAACCGGATCCTCCCGGAGGACCGCGATCCTCCTCCTGGGGCTTTGGGCGGCGAGCATCCCCCTGGCCATGGCGATCTCCGCGATCCTTCCGACGCCGCTGAAGCTGTTCCGCGTGGCTCCCTTCGCGCTCGGGGTGCCCGCGCTCGCGACGCTTGGACTCGTCACCCTCGCGTCCCTGAGCAGCGAACGCCTCGGTCGAGCGGGGGTCGTGGCGGGCTCCCTGATCCTCGTGGCCGGGCTGCTGTGGATCAGCGGATCTCCGGCGGCCTCGTTCAACGACGCGGCCTCAGGACGGATCGCCGGGGTCATGACGCAAGCACGAACCGCGGGACACTATCTCGAACGCGTTCCGCGGGAAGGGCGACCCGTCGTCTTCGTGACGATCGGGCCCCCCAGGCTCATCGACCGCGCCGTGAGATCCGGCGTTCCACCGGACGTGATCTCGGACACGTGGGTCTTCGTCGGAAACGCCGACGATCTCGCGGCGGGCGGCCCCGTCTCCGATCCTGCCCGCCCTCGTCTCTCCGAGGCAGCACGAGCCTGGTGGGACCAAGCGTGGATCCGACCGTCCAGCGTTCTCGGAAGGGATCCGATCGTGATCCAGATCGGGCTGGCGAGGAGACGGGCGCTCGGAACGACCGAGCTCGGGCCGGGTGTCGCGATCGTCCGAGGTCCCGAGCCGCCCCCTTCGTTCGAACCCGCGCAGCCGGTTGGGTTCGGGTGGATCCACCTGCTGATCGCGACGGCGCTCGCGCTCGTCGTCCTCGGAACTGCAGGTGCAGGCTGGGCCATGCTTCTCGTCGATGCCTCCACGCTCGCCACGATGGCTCTCGCGCCGGCGTGCGGGGTGGCCGCGCTGGTCCTCGCCGGAACCGTGGCGGGGCGCTTCGATCTTCGGCTCGGCGGCTCCGTTGGGGTCTCGCTCGTGCTCGCGACCGCGGGAGCGGGATGGATCTTCCTCGGTGTGAGGAGGGATGTCGCCGATCGTGAGCGCTAGCGCACCAGGTCCCGGGTAGGATGGGCTCCTATCTCCGATAGCCCGAAGGGAATCCCAACGTCATGCGAATCTTGATCCTTGGTGGAGACGGCTACCTCGGCTGGCCGACCGCGATGCGTTTCTCACAAGGCGGGCACGAGGTCCACGTCGTCGACAACTACCTGCGGCGCCGAGCCCACGAAGAGGTCGGCACCGATACCCTCGTTCCGATCCTCGGCTCGCTGCCGGAGCGCGCGGCCGCCTGGAAAGAGGTCTCCGGCAAGGAGATCGGCGTCACGGAGGGCGACCTCGTGGAGTGGGATCTCACGGCCGACCTGTTCCGCGACTTCAAGCCCGAGTCCATCGTCCACTACGGCGAGATGCCCTCCGCGCCGTACTCGATGCGCGATCGCGACCACGCCGTTTTCACGCAAGAGAACAACGTGGTGAACACCCTGAACGTGCTGTGGGCGATGCGGGAGTTCGCGCCCGATTCCCACCTGGTGAAGCTCGGCACGATGGGCGAATACGGGACGCCGAACATCGACATCGAAGAGGGGTACCTGGACATCGAGCACAACGGGCGGAAGGAGACGATCCTCTACCCCAAGCTCCCCGGCAGCCTGTACCACCTCTCGAAGGTTCACGACTCGAACAACATCCATTTCGCGTGCCGCATGTGGGGGATCCGCGCGACGGACCTGAACCAGGGCGTCGTCTACGGCATCGAGACGGAGGAGACGAAGCTCGACGAGCGTCTCGCGACCCGCTTCGACTACGACGACGTCTTCGGGACCGCGCTCAATCGCTTCTGCCTCCAGGCCATCATCGGCCACCCGCTCACCGTCTACGGCAAGGGCGGCCAGACCCGCGGCTACCTGAACATCCTCGACACCTTGCAGTGCGTCGAGCTCGCGGTCCTGAACCCCGCCGATCGTGGGGAGTTCCGCGTGTTCAACCAGTTCACGGAGCAGTTCTCGGTGATGGAGCTGGCCGAGATCGTGCAGCGCGCGGGCAAGGAGCACGGCCTCGAGGTCCGCATCGAGCCGATCGAGAACCCTCGCATCGAGCTCGAGGAGCACTACTACAACGCCAAGCACACGAAGCTGCTCGACCTCGGCCTTCAGCCGCACTTCCTCTCGGAGACGCTCGTAGAGTCGATGTTCGGCGTCATCGAGCGATACAAGGATCGCGTGATCACCGACGCCATCCTCCCGCGGGATCGTTGGCGGGCGGGGGTCGAGGCTCCCTCGAGCTAGATGCCTGCGCTCCGGATCCTGGCCGGTCTCGCGGCGGTCGGCATCTTCGTGTTGGCCGTCCGTGGTCACGAACGCCGCCAGATCAGCCGGCTGAACCTGATCATCCTGTTCGCGCTGTGCGCGTCGGTGGTCGCGCTCGCGATGTATCCGCCGCTGTTCGACCCGCTGCTGCGCACGTTCAACTTCCAACGTGGAACGAACGGGGTCATCTTCGTCTTGCTGTTGGCGGTGGGGGTGCTCTTCTTCCTGTACCTCCGCGCACAGACGAGTGCCGACACGAACGAACGCAGCATCCGACTCCTGGTGGAGGCGCTCGGCCAGGAGCGGTTCGACTGGGATCGCGCGGAGCGCCTGCCGGAGGGCCCCCGATTGGTGACGGTCTCCCCCGCGTTCAACGAGGCGGAGAACGTCGGCGACGTGATCAAGCAGATCCCCGCGATGATCGAGGGCCACCACGTCGTCCCGGTGGTCGTGAGCGACGGGTCGACCGACGGCACGGCGACCGCCGCTCGGGAGGCAGGCGCGTTCGTCGCCGAGCTTCCGATCCGGCGCGGCGGCGGGCTGGCGCTCCGCGTCGGCTACGACATCGCGCTGCGTCTGGGCGCGCAGGTCGTCGTGACGCTGGACGCCGACGGCCAGCACCTCCCGGAGGAGATCTCCGTGGTGATCGCACCGATCGTCGCCGGGAAGGCCGACTACGTGAACGGGTCGCGCCTGCTCGGTTCCTTCGAGCGGGAGAGCTTGATCCGGCACCTCGGGGTGCACGTGTTCTCTCGGATCATCACGACCCTCACCGGACAGCGGATCACGGACCCGTCGTCGGGGTATCGGGCGGCCCGTGCCGACCTCCTCGAGAAGGTGGTCCTGAAGCAGGATCAGTTCTGGACGAGCGAGATCCTGATCGAGGCGCTCCGACACCACGCCCGGGTCCTCGAGGTGCCGGTCACGTTCCTGGCGCGCGCCGGCGGCGAATCGAAGAAGCCGAAGTCGCTCCGGTACGGGTGGAACTTCCTCAAGGTCATCATCCAGACCTGGTTGCGGTAGGGCCTCCGGCACCGGGCGCGCCGGCGCTCGAGACGAAGGCCACCGCGACCGCCCCCGCGAGCGCCGCGTTGGACTCGAGCAACCCGAGGTTGGCTTCGAGCGATCGGCCCCCCGTCTCCTCCGCCAGGCACGCGAGGAGGAACGGGGTCAGGTCGCGGCCGCGAACGCCCTCCCGCTCCGCTCGCTCCTCGCACCGGCGCGTCGCGGCCGCGACCTCGCCGGCGTCCATCGCGAGCTCCTCGGCGATCGGAACGCAGAGCAGGACGGTCGATCGCGTGTCGAGCCGGATCGCGGCGGCGAGGACCGCGGCGGCCTCCTCGGGAGTCTCGACGCGATGCTCGAGCTCGACGGGCGCCTCGCGGGCGAGGAAGAAGGGCAGGCGGTCCACGCCGTAGCCGAGCAGGCTCACGCCGAGCTCCTCCAGACGCTCCGCCGTCGCCGCGGGATCCACGATCGACTTGGGTCCGCTGCACACCAACAGGCCCGGCGTTCGGGAGAGCTCCACGAGGTCGGCGCTCACATCCGGGCGCTCGCCCGGGTGCACGCCCCCGATCCCGCCGGTCGCGCTCACGTGGATCCCGGCGCGCGCGGCGGCCCAGATCGTCGCGGAGACCGTGGTCGCGCCCAGGCCGCCGCGCGCGCACGCCGCCGGGAGGTCGCGTCGCGCCACCTTGTCCGCCCGGCCGGGTTCGGTGAACCGCGCGAGCTCCTCTTCGGAGAGGCCCACCACCACCTCGCCGCCGAGGACACCGACCCACGCGGGAACCGCGCCAGCATCGCGGATCGCGGCGGCCATGCGATCGATGCACTCGAGATTCCGGGGGGTCGGCAAGCCCTGGCCGATCACGCTGGTCTCCAGCCCGACGACCGGTCGCCCGGCGATGAGCGCGGCGCCGACCTCGACGCCGATCCGGATCCCCGGCGATGGTTCCCCCGGCGTCGCCACCGGGCTCACGACGGCAGCGCCGGCCAGACGGAGGCGCTCGCCGCGACGGTCGCTCCCGTGCGGCATGCGGCCGCCAGCGCCTGTTTCGGGTCGATCCCGCGCGCGAGCGACGCGAGCAGGACGCCGTCGAACGCGTCGCCCGCGCCGGTGGGATCGCGCTCCTCGACCACGTCGGCCTCCATCTCGTAGGCCGTCCCGTCGAGCACCAATACGGCTCCATCGGCGCCCCGCTTGACGCAGACCGCCCGATAGCGCTCGCCGAGGGCGTGGGCCGCGGCGACCGGGCCGAGTCCGGTCAGGGACTCCGCTTCGCGCTCGTTGGCCAGGACCACCGATGCTCCGGTGGCGAGCTCGTCGAACCCCTCCGTGCCGACCGCCTCGATGAGCGGCCAGGAGGCCGCCTCCACACCGACCCATTCCGCGCGGGACCGGCGGATCGCCTCGCGCCCCGCCTCGCGGGCTCCCTCCTGGAGCAGGAGGTACCCCGAGACGAGCACCGCCCCCGCCTCGAGGGCAGGCGGGAGGTCTTCGGGCACGAGGCGGGCGTTCGCCCCACGGTCGGCGACCATCGAACGTTCGCCCGCCTCGAACACGACGAGCATCGTCCCGGAGGGCGCATCGGCATCCTCGACGAGGGCCGCCTCGACACCGCGAACCTCCAGCTCCGTGCGAAGGAGACGGCCCACGAGATCGGCGCCGACGCGACCGTGCACGCGCGCGCTCGCGCCCGAGGCCGCCGCCCACACGGCGGCGTTCGCGGAGGTGCCGCCCGGTTGGAGGCCCACTCGTCCGTGCACGTCGCCACCCCGCGCGAGCTCGCCCGCGTCCACCCGCACGTCGAGCATCACGTCACCCACGCAGATCAGGTCCATCGGCGCCTGAGCGTACCGGGCACCTCAGGGACCGGCGTCGGGATCGCCGGCGACTGCGTCGGCGGCCCAGGCACCGAACGCACCCCAGAACGGGTCAAGGCCGGGGTGCGTCAGGGGTTGCTCGCCGCCCCGGGTGAGGACCGTGCGTCCGCCGTCCCGGTCGAGGATCTCCCCGACGACGGCCGCCTCGATGCCCTCGCCGGCGAGCGCATCGACGAAGGCCTCGGCCCGGGCGGGCACCACCGTGGCGATGAGGGTGCCCTCGCTGATCGCGGTGTACGGGTCGATCCCGATGTGGTCGCAGACCGCGCGCACCTCCGGCCGCACCGGGATCCGTTCGAGCTCGACGCGGATCCCTCGGTTCGAGGCGATCGCCACCTCGAGCAGCCCGCCGAGGACGCCGCCCTCGGTCGCGTCGTGCATCGAGGTGACGCCCGCGTCTCGGAGGCCGAACCCGCGCGCGACGATCGCCTCCGGGACCACGGTCATCGATCCGAAGAGCGCGTCGGCCGCCCGCACCGTCTCCTCCCCCACGCCGGCAGCCAATCGGTCGGGGAACGTCGCCGCGAACAGCGCCGTCGTCTCGATCGCCGCTCCCTTCGTCACGACGATCGCGTCGCCGGGCCGAGCCATCGTCGGCGTGACGTACGCGTCCGCGGGGCCCAGCGCCATGCACGTCGCGCCGCCGACCATCGGCCACTCGCACCCGTCGTAGCGCCCGGTGTGTCCGGTCACGATCGCGATGCCGAGGTCTTCGCAGGTCGCATGGAAGGCCTCCCAGAGGGCCGTGAGGTCGGCGTCCGAGAGCGCCGGCGGCAGGTTCAGGTCGACCGACATCCAGCGCAGCGGCAGGCCGCTGGTGGAGGCGTCGGACGCGAGGATGTGCACCGCGAACCACGCCGCACGCTCCCAGCCGTACGCCGGAACGATGAAGACGGGGTCGGCGGTGAGCGCCATCGCCACGCCTTCGGCGACCCGGACGACCCCCACGTCGACGCCGTGCTGCGGGCCCACGAGGACGTCCTGATCCCTCGCGCCCAGGCGGCGCAGGATGACCTGTTCGAACAGCTCCGCCGTCGCCTTCCCCGTCCGCTGCCGATCTCCGCTCATCGGCCGCTCTCCTCGTGGAAGGCGTCCACCAAGACACGGAGCTCGCGGACGGCCGCGACGGGATCGGCCGCGGACGCGACGGCGCCGATCACGGCGATCCCGGCTGCGCCGCCCGCGAGCACCTCGCGCGCGTTGCGCGCGTCGATCCCGCCGATCCCTACCACCGGGAGCGCCGTCGCGTCCGCGACCTCGCGGAGCCCCTCCAGGCCGATCGCGACGGCCTCCGGCTTGGTCGCGGTGGTCCACACCGTGACGCCGACGTAGTCCGCACCCGCCATCTCGGCCATCCACGCTTCCTCCGGGCTCGTGACGCTGACGCCGAGGATCCGGTCGGGTCCGAGGCGTCCCCGAGCGGTCCCCGGATCGTCGTCCTGCCCGACGTGGGCGCCGGCGGCGCCGGAGCCGACCGCGACGTCGACACGATCGTTCACCAGGAGGAGAACGCCCGCTTCGCCGCACGACTCCACCAGCGACGTCGCGAGTGTCGCGAGCTCGTCGTCGGGGAGGTCCGGCGCGCGGAGCTGCACGACCGTGGCTCCGCCCTCGATCGCCGCCGACGTGATGGCCCGATGACCCGGGCCGCTGTCGGAGGTGACGACGTACACGCCGAGCCTCCGGGGATCCAGTCTCGCCATCGCTCCCTCCGCCGGCATTGTCCGGTTCAGGTCCTGCGGGTCGCGGGAGCGATCTCCCGCCTCTCAGCCCGTCCTCCGAGCTCCCCGGTGGTTCGGTGAGAGCTTACGCGGCCATCCCTCGGGCACGCTCGCGCTCGCGCGCCACGGCGAGCTCTCGGCGCACCTTCTTCCAGTCGCTGGTCTTCGTGCTGAACACCACGTCGGTGGCGATCAGGAGGAACCCCAAGCCGATGAGGGCGTAGCGCGCCCAGGATGCGGCGTCGGACGTCGCGAAGAAGATGAGAGCGAGGAACGGCGCCAGCTTGGTCGCGAGCGCACCCGATGCATGCATCCATGCCCGCGCTCGCGGATCGGCGCGGAGGTAGGTCGCGTAGTCGGTCTTCAGCCCGGGCCGCTTGGGCGGCGGCCCGCCGAGGAAGTAGTCGGTGAAGCGGATCCCCACGAGCCGTCCCACCAGCCAATGCGTCGGCGAGTGGAGACCGATCGTCCATGCCCCCGCCGCCACCAGCAGCGCCAGTCCCGACAGCAGCTCCACGTCGGACGGTTGGCCGGGGTTCGCGTTCGCGTTGCGCACGGCGAGGACAACGACCACGACGCCGACGGCGGCCGCTCCCAGGAGGAGCGCATTGCCGAGCCAGACGGGGACCCGGAACCGCACCCGAGCCCGGAAGGCCTTCGCGTCGATCCGGCCCACCTGCGCGGCGTACCGGTCGATCAGCTCGTCGTCCCGCTTGATCAGCGCGACCAGCCGCCAGAAGCCCAGCCGGCCCAGCTCGGTGTCTCCGGCGTCAACGGCGGCTTCGACCCGATCGAGCTCCGCTCCGAGCCCTCCGGACGGAGTTTCCCCAGCTTCCACGGTTGGATCCCCCTCCGGCGTTACGATGCGCCGAACGCGCTCCGACCTGCCCTCGAGCGCTTCCCTCGGGAGGAGAGCACTATCGCCAGAAGTATCACGCAGCCGGCGCCCTCGCACGCGGGAGGGCACGCCTTCGTCACCCTCGATGGCCGTTACCACATGGTGGAACGCATCGCCGCCGGTGGGATGGGCGAGGTCTTCCGGGCCCATGACGCCGTCCTCGCTCGTGAGGTCGCGATCAAGGTGCTCCATCGCTCCCTCGCCGGCGACCCCGCCTTCGTCGACCGCTTCCGGCGCGAGGCGCGCGCGGCCGCGGGACTCGCGCACCCGAACATCGTCGCCGTCTACGATTGGGGCGCCGTCGACGGCGTCTACTACATGGTCATGGAGTACGTGCGCGGACCGAGCGTCCGCCACCTCCTGAACGAGCAGGGGCGACTGGAACCGGCCCAGGCGGCCGAGATCCTCCGTCAGACGCTCCTCGCGCTCGGACACGCGCACCACGAGGGCTTCGTCCATCGGGACATGAAGCCCGAGAACCTCCTCATCACGAAGGACGGGGTCGTGAAGGTCGCCGACTTCGGGCTCGCGAGGGCCTACGCGGACGGCCGCGTGACCCAGGCGGGCGCCGTCACGGGGACGGTGCAGTACCTCGCCCCCGAGCAGATCCGCGGCGAGCCGGCCGACCCGCGGAGCGACCTCTACTCACTGGGGATCGTCGCGTACGAGCTGCTCACGGGGAGGCTGCCGTTCACCGGCGAGACGGCCATGGCCATCGCGTACAAGCATCTGTCCGATCGCGTGCCCGCACCGTCTTCGATCCTGCCGGACCTGCCGGAGGAGCTCGACGGCTTCGTCGCCGCCGCCACCGATCGCGACCGCGAGCTCCGCCCGGAGTCCGCCGACGTGATGCGGATGGACCTCGACGCGATCGCTCCCCAGCTCCCGCCCGCGCGGCGGCTCTCCGGGCTCGTGCAGGACATCCCCTCGATCACCGTGGAGGGAGGCGAGACGACCGAGGTCGGCGTTCGGCTCGAGACCGCCTCGATCCCGCGGATGGAACGCCACCGTAAGCGTCGCCGGGCGATCAAGCGGTTCCTCGGCGGGATCCTCCTCCTCGGGCTGCTCTCCGGGGCCGCCTGGGGCACGTGGACCTACGCCATCCCGCACACCGCGGTCGTCCCGAAGCTGGCCGGCCGGACCGTCGCGGCCGCTCGTGACCAGCTGACGGAGCTCGGATTCGAGGTCGTCCTCGTCGACGGCCGGTACGACATGCAGGTCCCGGCGGACCACGTGCTCGCCGTCCATCCGGCTCCCGGTGCCACGCTGGACCAGGGCACGCGGGTGACGATCGTGCCCTCCAAGGGACCGCCGCCGGTGCCGGTTCCCTCCGTGACCGGCGATCCGTTGAAGAAGGCGAAAGAGGCGATCAAGAGCGCCGGACTCCGGGTGGCCTCGGTGAAACGCCGCTATGACGCTCAGGTCCCGGCGGATCACGTGATCTCGCAGCAGCCCGCGTTCGGCCGGGTCCCCAAGGGCTCGGCCGTCTCGCTCGTCGTGAGCGACGGGCCGAAGCCGGTCTCGATCCCGGACGTGCTCGGGATGGCGAAGGACAAGGCCGTGAAGGTGCTCGGCGCCACGGGTTTCGAGGTGGTGATCGAGGAGTCGTTCTCGAGGACGGTCGCTCCCGGCGACGTCGTCGGGACGGATCCCGCCGTCTCGACCGAGCTCCAGCCCGGCGAGACGATCGTCCTGACCGTGTCGCTCGGGCCGGAGTACTTCGACTGTCCGAACTTCTTCGGGATGAGCGTCGAGGAGGCTCGGACGGTGGCGTCTCAGCACGGCCTGGAGCTCACCGCCCTCCCCGTCCCGGGGAGCAGCGGGAACAACGTCGTGAGTCAGATCCCCGGAGGAGGCACCCGGATCCGCTACGGCTCCACGGTCACCGTGTACTACGCGTGATCCTCGGCGCCCACGTCCGGCGCCTGCAGACCGTAAGTGGGCGACGACCGGCTCGGGCTCTGCCTCGACACCGCACACCTGTTCGCCGCGGGCGCGGACGATCCCGTCGGGGTCGCCACGCCTTCCGGAGCTCCGTGGACGAGCGCTCGCCCCGACGCTCGCACTCGTCCACGCCAACGAGGCGGTCTTCCAACGAGGGCTCGCCGCGACCGGCACGCCGACATCGGCGACGGGTTGATCGGGCCCGACGGCTGGCGGGTGCTGGTCAACGATCCGCTGCTCGGCTCGGTGGATACTCGAGACGCTCGGCGATGTCGACCGACAGCGGGCCGACATCGCCTACCTCAGGAGCCTCGGATCCCGCGACTAGACTCGTGGCATCGGAAAGAGGTCTGGCGCGAGCGGCGGGCGAGGCGACAGAGATATCAACGAGCCGAGCGGGCTCAGGCGGGGGAACTGGCTCGAACTCCTGACCGCGGTGATCGTTCCCGCGGGGGTCGTGGTGGCCATCTACCTGGCACCGTTCATATCGGACCCTTCGACGATGCCGTTCGGCGTCGATACGTCCACGTACATCTGGCGAACCAACGTCGTACACGATCTGGGGATCTCGTCGCTCACCACGGCCGTCACGAATGCTCCGAAGCCACTCGGCGATCGACCTGGGTACCCCATCGTGCTGAGCCTCCTCCGGTCGGTGACTGGCAAGTCGTCCCTCTCGATGATGTGGCTCGCACCGGCCCTTTTCGCAGCCGCCATCGGCCTCGCTGCCGGCTCCCTCGCTTCCGACGGAGCCCTCGAGCGTCGGAGTCGCTCGGGCGCGATCGCCATCGCGGTGAGCGGCTCGGCCTTCGTGGCGTGGACGGCGGTGGGCTACGGCGCCAACCTCGCGCTCGACGTGGTCGCGATGGCGGCAGCGGTGATGGCTCTGGAGGTACTCCGCGGTCGCCGCGGTGTCTGGGGGGGAGCCATCCTCTTGGCAGGCAGCATGCTCCTGCATTGGATGTTCGCGCTCCTGTTCGTCGCTGTGCTCGGCGTCGGAGCGTTGATTCGATACTTCCGCCCGGGCGATGAAGAGGATGCGCAGCGCCG
>Ga0114129_10004668_pt1 | contig 19348 bp, 10 predicted proteins | sample RhiMetdeltSRZDD1_FD_80071 | JGI IMG/M metagenome (GOLD analysis project Ga0114129, IMG submission 80071) | Populus rhizosphere microbial communities from Tennessee, USA - Rhizosphere MetaG P. deltoides SRZDD1 (version 2) (version 2) | ecosystem: Host-associated > Plants > Roots > Rhizosphere >...
CGCGTCCGGCTGCGTCGGAATCGGCCCCGGCGGTGCGCCGCCCAGTCGCGGTCAGCTTGCGCTGTTCGTGCTCGCCTCTGATGACGGGTCCGCGCGAAGCGACGTCATCGCCGCGTTCTGGCCTCGGCCCGACGCGATTCTCGACGTGCCGATTGTCGTTCGCCGCTAGCGCGGCGCGTGCAGCGCGCGCCACTCGTCCGATCGCTGAATCGCGTCTGCCACCTTCTGGCGCGCGAGACCCTCGGGATTGCCGTCGACGCGGAGGCGAAGGTAGCCGTCGTACATCCAGACGACGAGGCCTTGCGCGTCGAGCCTGCCGTCGTGGCACAGTCCCTGCGAACGCTGCAGCCCTTCGCGCGCGGCATAGAAGTCGTTGAGCCAGGCGATGGCGCGCTGCACCTCGTCGCGATGCTCTTCGTTGAACTGTTCGAGCGTCGCACGGCGCGTCACGGCAGCCGCATCGGTCCGCAGCGTCTCGATTTCCGACTTCATCGCCCTGAGCGCGCGCCACTGGTAGCCGCAGAGCACGACCAGCACGGCAAGCGCCACGACAGCGCCGCGATTCATGCGTCCTCCGGAGAGCCTTCATGGTACTGTATGCGTCTCACCAGCGGAGGCTCCATGTGGAAGCGAGCGGCGGTCGCCGTCGGCGCGGCGTGCGTGTGCAGCGTCTCGTACTCGGCGCAGACGCCCGCGACCGACACGGTTGATTTCGCGCGCGACGTCCAGCCAATCTTCAGGCAGCGCTGCATCGGGTGCCACGGGCCCACGCAGCACATGAACGGCTTCCGCCTGGATCGCCGGCGCGACGCGATGCTCGGCGGCACCGGGCCCGTGATCGGTCCCGGCAACGCCGCGGGGAGCCGTTTGTATCTGCGCCTGGTCGACAACACGTTCGGCCCGCAGATGCCGCCGACCGGCGCGCTGCCGCCCGAGCAGGTTCGCATCATCAAGGACTGGATCGATCAGGGCGCCGAGTGGCCCGATGCGCTCGCCGGCGACGTGCCGCCGTCGCCGACCTCACCGCTCATGCGCGCGGTTCTCGAGGCCGACGCCGCGACCGTCCGGCAGCTGCTCGAAGGCGGCGCCGACCCGAACGCCAGAAACGATGCCGGCGCGACGGCGCTGATGTGGGTCGGGACGGACGCGGAGAAAGCGAAGCTGCTGCTCGATCGCGGCGCCGACCCGAGCGTCATCTCCGGCGACGGACGCACGGCGCTGATTGTCGCGGCAGGCCTCCGTGGATCGGAAGACGTGGTGCGACTGCTGCTCGATCGCGGCGCCGATCCATCGCCGAAGCCGTCGATGATCTTCGAGGGCTTCACGCCGCTCATCGAGGCCGCGTCCTACGCCAACGAGCCGGTCTTCGCGCTGCTCGTCGCGAAGGGCGTCGACGTCAAGGCCGCCGCGATGCCGGGCCTGTTCATCGCCCTGCGCGCGCAGTGCCGGCCGTGCGCGGAGGCGTTCCTGAAATCGGTGTCCGCCGACATCGCGACGAGGACGATGGTGATTGCCACGCCGCCGTTCGGCGACGCGCGCGACGTGCCGCTGCTGCTCGAGCACGGCGCCAGCGCCAACGGCACCGACCACCAGGGGCGATCCGTGCTGATGCTCGCCGCGGCATCCGACACCTTGCCGATCGACAGCATCCGGCGCCTGATCGACGGCGGCGCCGACGTGAACGCGGCCTCCGCGGCGGGGGAGACGGCGCTGAAGCTCGCGCGGCAGCGCGGCCGCACTCCAGTCGTCGAGGCACTGCTGAAGGCGGGTGCGACTGACGCGCCCGCGGCGAGCGCCGTGCCATCACCCAGTCCGGCGGTATCGGCGCGCGCCGCGATCGAGCGCAGCGTGCCGCTGCTGCAAAGAGCCGACGCCACCTTTCTGAAGAAGAGCGGTTGCGTGTCGTGCCACAACGACACGCTCACGGCGATGACCGTGTCGGCGGCGCGGGCGATCGGCGTGAAGGTGGACGAGCGCGTCGCGCGCGCGCAGCGCGACGCCATCGGTGCGTTCGTCGACGGCTGGCGCGACCGGGCGCTCCTCGGGATCGGCATCCCCGGCGATTCCGACACCGTCAGCTACATCCTGCTCGGGCTCGCGGCCGAACGCTACGCGCCTGACGCCGGCACGGACGCGATGGCGCGGTTTCTCAAGCGTCAGCAGAGCGCGACGGGGCAGTGGCGCATTCTCGCGCACCGGCCGCCGCTCGAGTCGAGCGACATCGAGGTGACGGCGGCGTCGATGCGATCGCTGCAGCTCTACGCGCCGAAGGCGCAGAAGGCGGAGTTCGATCGCGCGATTGGGCTGGCGGCGCAGTGGCTCGCCGGAGCGCAGCCGACCACGACCGAGGATCGCGCGTTCCGGCTGCTCGGGTTGGCCTGGTCGGGCGCGGGCAAGGACGCCATCACGACCGCCGGCCGCGCGCTCGCGGCCGCCCAGCGTCCTGATGGCGGGTGGGCACAGATCCCGACGCTCGAGAGCGACGCCTATGCTACCGGGCAGGCCGTCTTTGCGCTCGTCGACAGCGGCGCGCTGTCGGCAACCGACGCCACGGTCACGCGCGGCGTTCAGTTCCTGCTCAAGACGCAGCTCGCGGACGGATCGTGGTTCGTGAGGTCGCGCGCCATTGCGATTCAGCCGCACTTCGAGGCGGACTTCCCGCACGGCCGCGATCAATTCATCTCGGCCGCGGCGACCAACTGGGCGGCGATGGCGCTGGCCAAAGCGGTGAAGCCGCGCTCCTAGCGACCGGCGCGCGCGTCAGCCGCCGCACTATAATCAGCCGAGGCCCGCTTGCATGCCTCCATGCCTCGGTCGGAGGCTGGCCGGTTGTATCGCGATCGCCCTCGCGGCATCGACGGGGTCGACAACCGCCCGCGCGCAGGCGCCGGCCTCGCCTGAAGCGGCGCCCGTCGTGTACGCTGCCGACGTCGACAGCATCATCCATCCCGTTTCCGCCGAATACATGATCGAGACCATGGATCGCGCCGATCGCGGCGGCGCGGCGCTGGTCGTCTTCACCCTGCGCACGCCCGGCGGCCTCGTCGACTCCATGCGCGCGATTGTCTCTCGCATGATCGCGGCGAAGACGCCGGTCGCCGTCTTCGTCGGCCCTCCCGGCGGCCGGGCCGCGTCGGCGGGCTTCCTGCTCACCATCGCGGCCGACGTCGCCGCGATGGCGCCGGGCACGCACATCGGCGCGGCGCATCCGGTCGACGGCAGCGGGGCGAAGGTCGACGACACGGTGTCGAAGAAGGCCGCGGAAGACGTCGCCGCCTACGCCCGTACCCTGGCGAACAATCGGCGGCGCAACGCCACGCTCGCCGCGCAGGCCATCACCGAGAGCCGCGCGTTCACCGAGCGGGAGGCGCTCGAGGCGTCGCCGCCGCTGATCGATCTGGTGGCCGCCGACCTTCCCGACCTGCTCCGGCAACTCGACGGCCGCACGGTGCGACGCTTCGACGGCGCGAGCCTCGTGCTGAGGACGCGCGGCGCCCGCGTCGTACCGATCGTGATGAGTCTGCGGCAGCGCGTGTTAAGCGCCGTCGCGCATCCGAACATCGCCTACCTGCTCCTCAGCCTCGGCACGCTGGGGCTCACGATCGAGTTGTGGACCCCCGGCGCCGTGCTGCCGGGCGTGGCCGGCGGCCTCTGCCTGTTGCTGGCGTTCTTTGCGCTGCAGCTGCTCCCGGTCAACTATGCCGGCCTGCTGCTGATCCTGTTCGGCCTGACGCTCTTCGCACTCGAGATCAAGATCACGAGCTACGGGTTGCTGACGGCGGGCGGGATCGCGAGCCTGGTGTTCGGATCGATGATCCTGATGGATTCGTCGGTCCCCGAGCTCCAGTTGAGCCTCCGCGTCGTGCTGCCCGTGGTCTTCGGGTTCACGGGCATCGCCATGCTGCTCGTGCGCCTCGGCATCGGGTCGCAGCGACAACCCGCGGTCACAGGCGTCGCCGGCATGATCGGGTCGGCGGGCCTGGCGCTGACGCCGATCGGTCCGAACGCCCCGGGGCGGGTGGCCACACACGGCGAAATCTGGCAGGCGACCGCCGCCGAATCGATCGGGGAAGGCGCCCGCGTGCGCGTGACGGACGTGAATGGGCTCGTCCTGATGGTGAGGAAGGAATGAGGCCGTCATGGTAGTGCAACCGGTGCTGCTCGGATTGTTCGTCGTCGTGCTCTACGTGATCAGCTCGATCAAGATCTTGACGGAGTACGACCGCGGCGTGATCTTCCGGCTCGGCAAGCTGCTGCCTCGGCCAAAAGGCCCCGGTCTGGTGCTGGTGTTCGCGCCGATCGATCGCATGGTGCGCGTCGGCCTGCGCACGATCGTCTTCGACGTGCCGCCGCAGGACGTCATCACGCGCGACAACGTCTCGGTGAAGGTGAGCGCGGTCGTGTACTTCCGCGTGATTGATCCGCTGAAGGCGATCGTGGAGGTCGAGAACTACAACTACGCCACGTCGCAGCTGTCGCAGACGACGCTCCGAAGCGTGCTGGGACAGGTCGAGCTGGACGATCTGCTGTCACAGCGCGAGCGGCTGAACCAGCAGCTCCAGCACATCCTCGACGATCGAACCGAGCCGTGGGGCATCAAGGTGTCGGCGGTCGAGGTGAAATACGTCGACCTGCCGGCCGACATGCAGCGCGCGATGGCCCGGCAGGCGGAAGCCGAGCGCGAGAAGCGGGCCAAGATCATCCACGCCGCGGGCGAGCTGGAGGCATCGGAGAAGCTGTCGCAGGCGGCCGGCGTGATTGCCGCACAGCCGATCGCGATCACACTGCGGTATCTGCAGACGCTGACCGAGATCGCGTCGGAGAAGAACTCGACGATCATCTTCCCGCTGCCGATCGAGATGCTGCATCTGCTGCGGCAGATGACCGGCCCCGACTCGCAGGGCGGATGAGCGCGGGCCAGATGCGCGCCTTCGCCGGCCGCGGCGCTACGTCAGCATCCGGAACTGCAGCGCCTCGGCGACGTGCTCCGCGCCGATCTCCTCGCTGCCGGCCAGATCGGCGATCGTCCTCGCGACCTTTCTCACCCGATCGTACCCGCGCGCGCTGAGCGTGAGGCGCGCGACGGCCGCGGCGAGCACTCTCGACGCGGCGCGATCGAGCCGGGCGTGCCGCGCGATCAAGGCCGGCGTCAGCTCGCTGTTCGTGCGAATGCCGTCGCCGCCGTAGCGCGCATGCTGCACACGTCGCGCGGCGACGACGCGCTCGCGCACGCGCGCCGAGCGCTCGCCGTCGGCCGCCGAGCCGAGTGCATCCGGCAAGAGCGCCGGCACCTCCACGGTCAGATCCAGCCGATCGCGAAGCGGACCCGACAGCCGGCCGCGATACTTCGCGATCTGCGGCGGCGTGCATCGGCACTCGCGGACTGGATCTCCCAGAAACCCGCACGGGCAGGGATTCATCGCGCCGATGAGCATGAAGCGCGCGGGAAAGACAGCGGTCCGCGCCGCACGCGCAACCGTCACGGCGCCTTCTTCGAGCGGCTGGCGCAGGACTTCCAGGACGTGCCGGCTGAACTCCAGCATCTCGTCGAGGAACAGCACGCCGTGGTGCGCGAGGCTCACTTCGCCGGGCCGCGGCTGCGATCCGCCGCCGACGAGCGCCGCGTTGGAGATCGTGTGATGCGGCGCGCGGAACGGACGCGTCGCGATCAATCCCGAGCCGGTCGGCAGCAGGCCGGCCACCGAGTGAATCGACGTCACCTCGAGCGCCTCCTCGAACGTGAGCCACGGCAGAATTCCCGCCACGCGCCGCGCCATCATCGTCTTGCCCGCCCCGGGCGGACCGACGAGCAGCAGGTTGTGCGCGCCCGCCGAGGCGATCTCGAGCGCGCGCCGCGCGAGCAGCTGGCCGCGGACGTCGGCCAGGTCTGGAGGCTCGGGCGCGATCGGCGTGGGCGCGGACGGAGCGCTGACAGACGAGGGACGCGGATCGTTCAGCGTCGCGACGGCGTCGCACAACGACTGCACGGGAAAGACGTCCAGCCCGGTGACAATCGCCGCTTCGCTCGCGTTGGTTGCCGGCAGCAGGATGCCGGCGAGGCCTTCGCGCCGGGCGGCCGCGGCAATCGGCAGCACGCCGCGCGTCCCGTGAATCGAGCCGTCGAGCGACAGCTCGCCGAGCAGGACGAGGTCGGCGATGTGCCGCCGTTCGAGGATGCCCTGCGCGGCGAGGATGCCGAGCGCGATCGGCAGATCGAACGAGGAGCCGGCCTTCCGCACGTCCGCCGGCGCGAGGTTGACGGTGATCTTGTGGGCCGGGAACTCGAACCCGGAGTTCCGGATCGCGCTCCGGACGCGGTCGCGGCTTTCCCGGACGCTGGCATCGGGCAGGCCGACCATGGTGAACGTCGGCAGCCCGAACGAGACATCGACTTCGACGTGGACCGGACAGGCGTCGATGCCGACGACGGCCGCCGTCCGGAGCCGGGCGAGCATGTGGCCCCGAGTGCAAAGAGCGGTGCCGGGCCGAACCAGAGGGTTTTCCCAAGGATTTCGGCCCCGGGCGGCTGGACGTACGCAGAGGCTACTCTCCGTCCCGGCGCCCGACGAGCAGAAAGTGCAGCAGATCCCGGTCGACGCCGATACTGTGCCTGAACTACTCTTACGCTCTTTAACACGACCAAACCAGCACACGGGTTTTCGGCGAAGGTCGCGTAGCGCCTCTGGCCTGGCCAGAGCGCCTGCGGCCATGTCCGTCCGCAACGCGCTTGAGCGTTGCTGACCATGGGCATCAGCGAGCGGGGGCGGGGCCCCGCGAGAAAGTAAATAAAGAGGTCACATGCTGGACGCCTTCAAGAACATCGCCGGTGGCAAGGGCAAGCTGATCGAGAAGCAGACGACGGAGCTGGAGCTGCTCATTGCGACGGCGCGTGAGGAGCGCAGCGCCATCAGCGCGATGCTCACCGCGTTGACCACGCGCACGGCGAAGCTGGCGCCGATCAGCAAGTCGCTCGAACAGGCGGGTGAGAAGGCGGCCACGGTCACGACCAGGCTCGACGAGATCGCGAAGCGGCTGGCGACGCTGGACGAGCGCACGAAGGAGCTCGAGGACGTCGACAGGCGGATCCAGGCGCTGAAGGATGCCGCGCGGCAGGCCGAGGAGACGACCACGAAGGCGCTCGGCTCGGACGGCGAGCTGCAGAAGCATCGCGAGGCGGTGCAGCAGCTGTCGTCGCAGGCGCTCCAGACGCAGGCGAGCCTCGAGACGCTGAAGCGGGAACGCGGCGCGCTCGAAGAGCTGCGCACGCAGCTGCGCGACGCGCAGCACGAGGTCACGCACTCGCTCGGCCACGCGACGACGCTCAAGGGCGAGCTCGATCAAATCCGCTCGACGGCAACCACCCTGACGCAGGACTACGGACGCATCCGCGAGACGTCGCGCGAGGCGCGTGAGGACACGACCGCGGCCATGGCCACGGTGAAGGAAGTCGAGAAGCGGCTCGTGCCGCTGCAGCAGCTCCACGAGCTGTCGCAGAGCACCGAGGAGCGGCTGACCGCGCTCAATGCGCTGTCGGAGCACGTCTCGCGGAAGGCCAAGGCGCTCGAGAGCCAGCAGCACGCCGTCGAGCACGCGGTGGTGCAGGCCAATCGCGTCAACGAGATGGTCTGGTCGATGGACGTGCAGATCGGCAAGCTGAACGACGGGCTGAAGCAGGCCGCGAAGGCCGAGGAGACGATCGGCCGCATCGAGAAGCTGGCGCAGGAAACGACGCAGCAGATGGACGCGGCGGCCAAGACGCGGCAGGAAGCCGAGCGCGAAACGAGCAAGCTGACCAGGGACGCCGGCTCGCTGCTCGAGGCCGTCCGGACCCAGGTCGACGCGCTGTCGTTCAAGAAGAAAGAGCTCGAGGCGTTCGACGAGCGGGTGCGGGCGTTGACGAGCGCGGTCGGCGACGCCGAAGGGCGGATGGAGACGGTCAGCGGCAAGGAAAAGAACCTCATCGCGCTGACGCAGAAAGTCGACGCGCTGTCGAAGCGGTTCGAGTCGCTCTTCGCGCAGGCCGACGACCTGACGAAGAAGCAGCTGGCGCTCGAGACGCTCAACGATCGGCTCGCGCAGGTCGACGAGATGGCGAAGAAGACGTCGTGGCAGATGGACGCGCTCAAGCAGAGCCGCCAGGACCTCGACGTGCTGCGGACCGAAGTGCAGGACTTCTACAAGTCGCACGCCGAGATCTCGAAGCTCCGCGACAGGCTCGGGGCCGATCGTGTGGCGCTCGAGGCGTTCGGCGAGCGGATGACGGCGATGTCGACGCGGGCGCCGGAGCTCGAGGCGAAGATGGACGCCATCCTCGGCAAGATGGCGCTCGTCGAGGAGGCGACCGCCAAGGCGACGCGCCTCAACGAGTCGGTCGTCGAGCTCGACGCGCAGGTCGGCCGCGTGACGGCGCGCGTCCCGTTCGTGGAGAAGCTCGAGACGCGGCTCGACGGCCTCAACGCGCTCAGCGCCGAAGTCGATCGCAAGCTCACCGAGCAGCTCGCGCGACGGACCGAGCTCGAAACGCTCAAGACGCGGTGCGACGGCCTCGCCGAGCAGATGGTCGACGCGCAGAGCAAGCTCGAGTCGGTGCGCCAGCTGCAGCAGCGGCTCGTGCCGCTCGTCGCCGAGCTGAACAGCCTGCGGACCGAGATCGGGAGCGCGAGCGAGCGGATCGACGGCGTCAAGCTCGACGAGGCGACCGTCCTCGATCAGGAGAAGCGGCTCGCCGAGCTCACGTCGACGGGACGCGCGATTGCCGCCGACGTCGCCGAACGCTCCAGGCAGATGCAGGCGCTCTCCGAGGAGCTGGCGCGGTCGACCGCGATCAAGGAGGAGCTGCTCGCCGAGCTCGATCGCGTGCAGAGCCGCCAGCGCGACACGGTCGGGCAGATTCAGGCGTCGGAAGACCAGCTCGCCCGCGCCGAGAAGATGTTCAAGCAGCTCGAGCAGCGGCGGACCCAGGTCGCCTTCGGCGAGAAAAAGCTCGCCGCCGTCGAGACGCGGCTCGTCGAGATCAAGCAGATCGCCGACGAGCTCGAGAAGAACATCCAGGCCATCGCGAGCCGCGAGCAGCTGGTGAACGCGGTCAAGGCGGAAGTGCAGGCCGTGCACGAGATCAGCGCGCGCAGCAAGGCGGATCTGGCGCACGTCACCGGCCACCGCGACGAGGTGCTGGCGCTCAAGACGCGCGTCGACGCGCTGCTGTCGATGATCGCCGACACCGACGAGCGGATTGCCGCCATCGACGCGCGCCGCAAGGTCGTCGACGAGGTGCAGACCAAGGCGAACGCGATCGTCCACCTGCTCGACGACGTCCGGATCAACCTCGAGACGCTCGGCGAGCAGAAGGCCGTCATCGATCACGTCGCCGAGAAGGTGGCGCAGCTCGAGTTCGCGCTACAGGAGTCGCGCAATACGCTCCGCACGCTGCAGCACGAGCGCGAGCTGGCCGAGCGGATCGAGCTGGGGATCAAGCAGCTTCGCAAGAATACCGTGGTGGAAGAGGGCAAACGAACCGCGTGATCGTCATCGCGGATTGACCGTCAGCGTCATCATCGCGCGCTGACCCTCGCTGAGGGTCACCATCGTCGCCTCGCGGGACAATCGCTCGAGGTACTCGGGATCCTGCCACGCGCCGTCTCCGTCGCCGCCCTCGATGCGGTCGACCGCGGCGACGTGGTACTCACCCGGCGGTAACGCAAAGACCCCGAATCGGCCTTCGCTCGTGGACCGACTCACAGCGAAGAACCGCGAGCCGAAATACCACCGATCGCGTTCGACCGGGAACGCCAGCACGACGGCCTGCCGCACCGGCTGGCGCCCTCCATCGACGACGCTGCCGGTGATCCCAGTCAAACGGTTCGTGAGAACCACCTCGACGTTCTTGACCGACTGCTCGCGGGTGCCGAAGGTGAACACGGCATCGGTCTCGTCGATGCCGTTCACGAGAATCTGCTTCAGCATCCATCCAGGCGGCGCCTGAATGAGGCGCAGGCGCTGCGGCCCGTAGACGTTGGTGAGCTCGAAGGTTCCGTCGCCGTTCATGGAGCTGGTGCCGACGCCGCCGTTGAACGGCACGAGATCCGGGCTGACGGCCGCGGCCGTGATGGCAACGCCGCGCGGCGATGGCGCGTCGGCGCCGTCGAAGACGACGCGGCCAGTGATCGTCGACCCGGGTCTCGTCTGCAGCACGAGGCCGGTGACATCCGTGCCGGCGACGTTCACGATCTGCACCGCGTGCAGATTGTTGTTCTGCGCGTCGATGGCGTATTCGCCGGCCGGAACGCTGGGGAACTCGAAGCGCCCGTCGGGCCACGTCCGCGCGCCGAACGAATCGGACGCGACCGGCGAGCTTCTCCGCGTCTGTCGCATCTGTATCCCGCCCTGGTGCGGTTCGCCCTCCGCGTTCAACGTGATGCCCGTTACGCGGGCGGTCCGCGCCGGCACGAGCGCGAACTCGAGGTTGGCGACCTCCTCGGAGACGCCCACGCGAACGAACTGCGCCTCGGCGGCGTCCGGCGTGCCGGGAAAGTAGGTCGTCGCGTAGCCCGTCGGATCGTCGGGGCCGAGCGCAGCGCCCATGTCGGCGCCGACGACGTAGCGTCCCGGCTGCACGCCGTAGATGCGAAAGCGTCCGATGTCGTTCGTGGCCAGCGCTGAGACACCCGCGACATCCGCGAGCTGCTGCCGTCCGGCGATGAAGCGCATCTCGAATAGATGCAGCTGCGCGCCCTGGACGGCGTCGCCGTTCTCGTCGACGACGCGGCCGGTAATCGCGCCGGTGTGCGGCAGCGTCACGTCGAAGCGCTCGCGCACTTCGTTCGGTGCCAGCGTGAACACCTGACCGGGCTCCGGAGGCTGGCGCTGGCCGTACTCCACGGTGACATAGCCGGGGCGGCTGACGGTCAGGCGATACCGTCCAGGCAGCAGATTCGGCATTTGAAACGATCCGTCGTCAGCCGTCGCCGTCGTGCGCGCCAGCGGGCCGTCGACCATCAGGACGCGAACCTGCGCCCGCACGACCGTCGGCGCGGAAGACGTGTCCGCTGATCGTCGCCGTCGGTGGATTCGGCTGCGGCTGTGGCGGGTGCGCGGCCAGCAGCGCGAGCGGCAGCAGCGTCGCGATCATCGCAGTGTGATCAGATCGAGGACGATCGTCTTCATCTCGTTCGCCGCGAGAGAAATCTTCGTGCCGCGCGCTCGCAGACGCTGCAGGTCGTCGCTCGGAATCCACGGACTCTCGTCGATATCGTCCACCGCTGCGACGATGTAATCGCCCGGCGTCAGATCCTCCAGTACGAACGTGCCGGTCTGGCTCGGGCGGCGCATGCGCACCGCTCGGCGCAACGCCTCGTCGGTCTGCGGAAGGTCGGGCACGAGGACGATCGTGTAGTCGGTCGTGCGCGCCCGTTCGCTGTCGACGACACTGCCTGCCAGCCGTGCGACGCGCGTCGTGATGGTGACCTGCACGTCGTTCAGCTCCTGGCCGTGTGCGAAGTCCATCGGCAGGCCCGTGAGGTTGCGACCGTTCGAGACGATCGATGTCAGAGCGTAGCCAGGCGGCAGGGACGAAACGGTCAGCTCGCGCCGGCCGATGACGTTCGTCACCTCGAACGTGCCATCGGGGCGCACGGCGCCGGAGGAGGCGAGCGCACCGGCCGCTTCCGTCACGCGCGCCTGGACGACGACCGTCGCTCGCGGAAGCGCTCCGCCTTCGGCGACGAGGCGACCAGTCACACGCGCCCCCTTCGCCAGCACGATCGGCACCGTGATGTCGGATGGCGGCATCGATACCCGCGCGGCACCGACGCCGGCGAACCCGAGGGCCTGGACCATCCAGTCGCCGGCGTCGAGGTCTGTCGAGACGCTCGGGCCCATCGCAGGGACTCGAATGGCGCCGGCTCCCTGGTCGAGGCTGATGAGCGTGGCCGACCCGGGAACCGACGCGCCGGTAGCGTCCATGAACGTGATGGTCAGCTTGCCGCGCGATCCGGCCACGACCGCGAAGTCGACGTTGGCGCGTTCGTCGCCGGCGCGCAGCACGATTGGCTGCGCCTGACGCGCCGACGCGATCCCTGGGTAGAACGCACGGCCCCGCTGACCGCGAAACGATTCGATCCGGCCGCTCAGCGTTACCGAATCCATGACGGTCATCATCTCGAACACGTTGGCCAGCGTGGCGTCGACGAGATAAGTGGCAGCCGCCAGGCCTCCGAGCCGGTATTCCCCGAGATCGTCGGTCGTCGTCGTCGCGGCGAGAACTGTCCGCGATCCGGTGCCGCTTGCGACGAGCCGCGCGGCGTTGACGATCGCGCGCTCGATCGGGTCCCCGAACTCGTCGACGATGCGGCCCGTAATCGCCGCGCCGCGCGGCATGCGCACCTCGAGGCCCGCGACGGCGGCGCCGTCCGCCACGTCGATTGGAATCGGCGCGCTTGCCGCCCGGCGCGCGCCGTAGCGCGTCGTCGCATACCCCGGCTTCTTTGCGGTGACGACGTACTGGCCCGCCGGGATGCCGTCGAACGCGAACCGGCCATCACTGTCCGTGGTGACGGCGTTCACGACAACCGGCGTCGCCGCGCTGAGGCTGACGCGCGCCTTGCGGATCGGCTCACCTGTATCGGCCGCGACTACGCGGCCACGGATCGTCGCCGTGCCCTCGGACGTGCTTGAGCGATCACGGATCTGTTGCGTCGGCGCAATGAGCGTCGATGCGCACAGAAGCGCAAGACAGCTTGGGTTCCGCATGCGGCACTACGGTGTGATGGATCTGCGCATCGCGCGAGCCCATACTACGACTTTGTAATGGCGTTTTTGCTTGCGATGCCGCGATGATGACGGTAAAGCTGGTCCGTATGCCGAGGCGTGGCGTCGTCGCCCTTATTGCGGTCTGTACGGCCGGATGTTTTCTGAAGCCCTCGACGCGCATCACGCGCCCCACCGAGTCAGTCCTCAGCGAGCCGAGCGGGCGAGCCATCCCGGTCGCCGAGAACGTTCGCACGCGGCAGCGCCTCGTGCAAGCCTCCGGTGGAGGCGGATCGTCGTCCGAATCGCCGGAGCTCGCGCAAATCAACCCGGGGCCCCGCGAATTCCACATGACGCGCGGCACGCCGTCCGACGAGGACGTCCGATTGCTGCCGCCGACGCCGCCCGATCCGATCGAGCGGCCGGAACACGAGCAGCCCGACTTCGCGCCGACGTTCGTGCCTGGAACCACGGCGCCCGAGGAAGCGCCCGGCAATCCTCCCGCGGGTGGCGGCGCGCAGGCGCCCGGTCCGAGCGCGACGTTCGACGGCCTCGACTTCGGCGGTTTCGGCAACGGCCACCCGCCCGACACGAACGGCGACGTCGGTCCGACCTATTACATACAGACCATCAACACCTCGATCGGCATCTTCGACAAGAGCACGGGCGTTCGTGTGGCGGCGTTCGCGTTCAACGCCTTCATGGCAGGACACTTCGGCAATTTGTGCGACACGAGCAACTTCGGCGATCCGGTCGTGGTGTACGACACGTTCGAAGATCGCTGGGTGATCACCGACTTCGCGTTCCAGTTGAGCAGCGGCGCCATCGTGAACCCGCCCGGCGCGTTCCAGTGCTTTGCCGTGTCGAAGACCGGCGATCCGGTCGCGGGCGGCTGGAACTTCTATTCGATCAATACGGCAGGCGGTCTCGGCGATTACCCGAAGTTCGGCGTCTGGACCGACGGCCTGTACATGTCGGCGAACATGTTCGGGTTCCCGGCGGGCGCGCCGTTCCAGAGCTCGCGCGTCTACGCGTTCAACAAAGCGCAGATGTACGCCGGCGCACCAGCCGTGCAGGTCGTCTCGTTCGACATCGCCGCCGGCGATTTCACCGTCATCCCGAGCAACGCGCGGCTGCAGACGGGGACGCCGCCGCCCGGCACGCCGAACTTCTACGTTTCGACATCCCAGTTCCTGAACGCCGTCGGGGTATACAAGGTCCACGTCGACTGGGACCACATCTCGCAGTCGACGCTCACCGGACCCGACACGCCGCTCGCGGCGACGAGCTGGCCGAGCGCCAACATCAGCGCGGTGCCGTCGCTCGGGGGGAACAACCTCGACACGCTCGCGATCCGCGCGATGATGCAGAACCAGTACAGCAACATCAACGGCGCCGAGTCGCTGTGGGTGACGCACACGGTGCGGCGCGCAAACACGACCGGCTTCGCCGCGCCGCGGTGGTACCAGGTGAACGTCACCGGCGGAACCGTCGCGCCGAACATGCCGCAGGCCACGACGTGGGATCCGGACGGCGCGAACGTGATCCATCGCTTCATGCCGAGCCTCGCGGTCGATCGCGCGGGCGATCTCGCTCTCGGCTACAGCACGTCGAGCGCCTCGACGAAGCCGGCGATCAAGTACGCAGGCCGGCTGGCGACCGACGCGATTAACACTTTCAGTCAAGCCGAGCAGGTTCTCGTGCAGGGCACTGGTACGCAGACAGGTATCTGCGGCGGAGCGACGTGCACGCGGTGGGGCGACTACAGCGCGATGACGCTCGATCCCGACGGCTGCACCTTCTGGTACACGAACATGTACTACAAGGTCGACGGCCTGAATCATCAGACCGCGATCGGTTCGTTCGATTTCGGCGCGTGCACGCGGATCGGCGGCGGAACGCTGCAGGGGACCGTCAAGTCGGCGGCCAACACGCCGCTCCCGCAGGCGACCGTCGCGCTCGGCAGCCGCACGACGCTGACGGACGCAAACGGCCAGTACTCGTTCCCGAACCTGCCGGCGGGCACGTATCCGAGCCTGACGGCGAGCTTCCCGGGCTACACGGCGCAAACCGCCACCAGCATCGTCATCAATGCGAGCGCGGCGACGACGCACAACTTCGTGCTGGCGCCGGGCGCGACGAGCGGCTGCTTCGTCGACACGGCGCAGGGTGATTTCCAGGGCGGCGCGCCCACCAATTGCGATCTCCTGGCAAGCCCCGGCGACGTCGTCCTGACGCAGTTCTCGCTCGATCAGCAGAACACGACGCTCGGCGGCAGCGGCTTCAACGTCTCGACCACGCAGTGGATTGGGCAGACCTTCACGCCGGCTGTCAGCGGCACGCTGCAGAAGCTCGATGTAAATATGTTCTGTTCGGGCTGCAGTGGCGCCAATCCGCCCGTCACGGTCGAGATCAGGCCGGTCTCGGGCATACTGCCGTCCACCACCACGGTCCTCGCGACCACGACCATCGCCGGCTTCTCGATCGGGTCGAGCGCGTATTACACGGCAACGTTCGCCAGCCCGCCGACGCTGACGGCGGGAACGCAGTACGCGATGCTGCTGCGGCTGGTCACGCCGCGATCCGCCGGCAACTACAACGCGACGTTCAGCACCGCGAATCCGTACTCACGCGGCATTGTCGTCTTCTCGACGAACGCCGGCGGCGTGTTCGGCTCGATTGGCGCCGACGATCTCGGCTTCAAGACTTACATGCAGCCGCGCTACGCCCCGTCGGGCAGCTTCGTCTCCTCGCTCAAGGATGCGAACCCGCCGCCGGGCGCGAACGTGACGTGGGGCACGCTCGCGTGGACGGCGAACACGCCGGACGGCACCACCGTGCAGTTCAGGGCGGCCGCCAGCGACTCGCCGCTCGGGCCGTTCAACTTCGTGGGCCCGGACGGAACGCCGGCGACGGTCTTTGCCAACGGCGCGCCGCTCGCGCAGTTCAACGGCAAGCGCTTCCTGAAGTACGAGGCCACGTTGGCGACGCCGAACGACGCGCTGACGCCGGCGCTGAACGACGTGACAATCTGCTTCCTCGACGTGCTGCCGACGACGCTCGTCGCCGCGCCCGCCTCGGGGACCTACGGTGAGACGACCACGTTGTCGGCGACGCTGACGTCGAACAGCGCGCCGGTCGCCGGCCGGACGATCGCGTTCTCGCTGGGGGGCGCGCCGGTCGGGAGCGCCTCGACCGACGCCGCCGGCGCCGCCACGCTGCCGAACGTCAGCCTCGGCGGGTTTGCGGCCGGCACCTATCCGAACGCCGTCGCTGCCAGCTTCGGCGGAACCACTGGCTACCAGTCCAGCTCCGCATCGGCGGCACTGACCGTGGATACGCGCGCCGCCTCGGTGACGCCGAATCCGGCGGGGAAGACGTACGGCGCCAGCGATCCGCCGTTCGGCGGCACGCTCAGCGGATTCCTGGACGCCGACGGAGTGACCGCCGTCTACAGCCGCACGGCGGGTGAAACGGTCGCGGGCAGTCCGTACACCATCAGCGCGGCGCTCGCGCCGGCCGCGGTCCTCGGCAACTACGCGATCGCGTACAACACGGCGCCGTTCACGATCGACCGGGCGCCGCTGACGGCGCAGGCCGACAACAAGACGAAGATCGCGGGCCAGCCGAATCCCGTCTTCACGGGAACGGTCGCCGGCATCAAGCTCAACGATCCGATTACGGCAACCTACTCGACGCCGGCGCTCATCACGAGCCCGGCCGGCCTGTATCCGATCGTGCCGGCGCTCGTCGACCCCGCGTCGAGGCTCGGGAACTACACCGTGCAGATCGTCGACGGCGTGCTGACGGTGTACGCAGGGCCGCTGACCGGACTCTGTCTCGGCGAGCCGACGCGGCAGGTCCTGCCGCCGATCGACGCCGCGGGCGGCAGCGTGTTCAACCAGGGACGGACGGTGATGGTGACGTTCCGCGTATGCGATGGCAGCGGCCGCTCGATCGGCAGCCCCACGCTCATCACGTCGTTCCGGCTCGTGCAGGTGGTGACCAGCGGCGGGACGCGGAACGTCGACCTCGCGCCGGTGTCGACCAACGGGAAGGAACTACGGTTCGATCCGACGGATCAGCTGTGGGTGTTCAACCTGGATACGAAGCCGCTGGCAGCCGGCGCGACGTATGTGTATCGGGTGACGCTGGTCGATACGACGGTGATCGAGCTCAGATTCCGGCTGCGATAGATGCTGGAAACTTAGTCGTTCGCGCGGGAGCCGGGGAGCGCGTACACCGTCAGCCGGCTGCCGGCGGTGAGGCGGTTGCCGGGCAGGCGCGGGTTCCACGCGCGGATGGCGGCGATGGTCGTCTTGAAGAGACGCGCGATCGACGCGAGCGTGTCGCCCTTGTGCACCTGATAGAGAACCTTCACGCGGCCCGACGCCGCGGGCGCCTGCACCAGCTCCGCTGAAGCCGCGGCGATCGGCCGCGAGTCGGCGACCGGCACGGTCCGCTCGGTGCGCGCCGCCATGAGCACCGTCGCCTCGTGTGGCACCATCAGCTGCTGGCCCGCGCTGACGCGCGCCCGCGCGTTGAGGTAGTTCGCCTCGGCGAGGTCGGTGCTGCTCACGTGGAGCTTGCGCGCGATGGACGGTAGCGTCTCCCCGCGCTTCACCGTGTAGTACTTCAGCGACGCGAGGTCTGCGGCAACCGAGTCGCCGAGCCGCGAGCGGACGACCTCAGCTGTTCCGCTCGGCACCTTCAGCTCGTACTGCTCATCCCTGACAGGCGTCGTCCACCGGCGCAGCTCGGGGTTCAGCGCCTGGATCTCGTCGATGGTCGTGTCGGCCCACTCGGCGACGCGCCGGAGATCGACCGGACGAGGCAGCGTGACGCGATCGAACGCCCGCGGTGCCTCGGCGGCGAAGTCGAAGCCGTACTGGGCGGGATTTCGCGCGATGACGATCGCGGCGAGAATCATCGGCACGTACTCCCGCGTCTCGCGCGGCAGGATCTTCTTCTTCTGCTCGGTCAGCCGCCAGAAATCGTCGAGGCCCGTGCGTTTCACGGCGCGCTGCAGCCGTCCCGGACCGCCGTTGTACGACGCGAGCGCCAGATGCCAGTCGCCGTGGAAGATTCTGTTGAGCGTCCGCAGGTACTTCGCGGCCGCCTGAGTCGCCTTCTCCGGATCCGAGCGCTCGTCGATGTACCAGTCGTGGCGCAGCCCGTTCTCGAGCGCCGTCCCCCGCATGAACTGCCAGACGCCCTTCGCCTTGACGCGCGAGAGCGCGTTCGGCTTGAACGCGCTTTCGACCAGCGGGACGTACGCGAGATCCATCGGCAGCCCCTCGGCGCGGAACACGCTCTGGATCATCGGCAGGTACTTGCTGCCGCGCTTCATGCCTTCTTCGATGAACTCATGCAGCCGGCCCTGGAAGAGCTCGACGTAGGAGAGGACGCGTTTATTGAACGGAATCGGGATGTCGTGCTCGTTCGTCTCGAGATCGGTCCTGACGGCGTGCTCGAGCGCCGGCGTCGGGGCGGGCGTGCCGAACGTCGTCGAGACGGCGAGCAGCTCGTCGATGGAGGCCTTGTCGTACCGTTTCTCGGTGAAGCCGTCGCCTTCCGCCAGCGCCTTCACCTCGTAGGCGCTGATTCGATCGACGAGCCGATCGAAGTACTCGCGGATGCGCGGCTCGGTGCGCGCGCCGAGCGGCGATTCGAGCAGCAGATCGATGGCGAGATTGAATTCCTGCTTGGCGCCCTCGAAGTGGCCGAGCTCCAGCTCTTTCTGGCCCGCCTGGAAATGGCGATCGGACTCCGCGATCAGTGTGAGGACCGGGTCCTGCGGCGACACATCCGCCCGCTGCTGCGCCTGAGGCGTGGCGGCGAACCCCGTTCCGAAAAAGCTGATGGCGAGCAGCGCGCCGAACCGACGCGTCTGCCGGCGACGTGAACCCATCCGGGCGCTCCGCGATACGTATCGGCGCCGCGTCCGATGTCCAGGACCCGACGCCGCCGCATCGTAAGTCGCCCCCACTGCGGGGGCTCCGTCCTCCGATCAGCTCGAAAGAGCCGAGCCGGTCGAAGGTCGAGTTCGTTCACGCGGGAGGGCTGGGGCCCCCGCACTTCCTTTTGGCCGAGCCAGTCTAGCATCGGGCTGAGCCTGGGTCAACAATAAGTCGAACTAAGTCGAACCGGCTCAGCAGTTACACACTTTAGCGATGATCAGCCGCGCCACGGCGCGACAGTAAAGACGCGGTGCTGCTCGCCCAGATCGCGCGCCGCCGGCGTGACGATCGCCCGTTCGGCAACCACCAGCTTTCGTCCAGCCTGGATGGCGAGCCGCACGTCCTCCTCGCAGACGAAGGTCAGCGGTGTCTGGTCTGGAGCGGGGGAGCGGGAGTCGCCGCCCTTGTACCCGCGCGACCCGAGAAAATCGTCGATCCGGCGGGTCAGCGCCTCGGCACTGATCCCCGCCGGCACCGGCGGGCGGGTTGGTGCGGACGGAAGAGCGGGGGGCGGTCTGTGCTCAGCACGACTCCCGTCCGTACCGGTCCGCTCGTACCGGCTCGCCGCGGGGGTGATCTCGTACGCCAGCCGCTTGATGTTCAGCAGGTGCCGGGGCGAGATGTTGTCCGACGTGATGTTCCCG
>Ga0114129_10004670_pt1 | contig 19346 bp, 18 predicted proteins | sample RhiMetdeltSRZDD1_FD_80071 | JGI IMG/M metagenome (GOLD analysis project Ga0114129, IMG submission 80071) | Populus rhizosphere microbial communities from Tennessee, USA - Rhizosphere MetaG P. deltoides SRZDD1 (version 2) (version 2) | ecosystem: Host-associated > Plants > Roots > Rhizosphere >...
AGTTTCTTCCGTTGAAGAACCAACTTCTGCCTTTGGCCCACCTTGCTCAGTGAATGAGTTTTCTTCCGTTGAACGGCCAGCTTCTGCCTTTGGCCCACCTTTTCAGTGAATGAGTTTGGGGGTTGGGAATGGTACGCGGGTGGCCGCGGCAATAATGCGGCCCCATGCGCACCGCGCTCGCCGTTGTGCTGTGGACGTCGCTCGGCCTGATCGTCTACACGCACGTCGGATACCCCCTGCTGCTTGCCCTGCTTGCGCGCTTCGGTAAGCCGCGCCCTCCCTTGGAGCCGCCGTCCGATCTGCCGCGCGTGACGCTGATCGTCGCCGCGCACGACGAGGAGGCGGCGATCGAGCGCAGGGTCGAGAATGCGCTCGCGCTCGACTATCCGCCGGAGCGGCTCGACGTGACCATCGCGTCGGACGGGTCCCGGGACCGGACCGTCGCCCTCGCGAAAGCTGCCGCGGCCGCAGGCGGGGCAGGGCGCGTGCGGGTGCTCGACCTTCCGCGCAGCGGAAAGGTGCGCGCCCAGGACGCGGCCGTGGACGAGGCGTCGGGCGAGGTGCTTGCATTCTCGGACGCGAACGCGCTCTGGAAGCCGGATGCCCTGCGGCTGCTCGTGCGGCGGCTCGCGGAGCCGCGCGTCGGATACGTGTGCGGGCAGCTGCGTTATCTCGCGGCCGACGGCTCGAACCAGGAGGGGGTCTACTGGCGCTACGAGACGGCCGTGCGTGCGCTGGAGACGCGTGTCGGCTCGATCACGGCCGGCAACGGCGCCGTCTACGCGGTGCGCCGGGAGGCATACATGCGGCTCGACCCCCGCACCAGTCACGATCTGTCGTTCCCCTTCAACCTCGTGAAGCGCGGTTGGCAGGCGGTCTACGAGCCGGGCGCGGTGGCGGTGGAACGGCCGCTTGCCTCACTCGAGGGCGAGTTCCGGCGCAAGCGCCGGATGATGAGCCACGCTTGGCCCGCGGTGCTCGCAGGGGGAATGCTGAACCCTCGCGGGTACGGCGCGCTGTACGCGCTCGAGATCTACTCGCACCGCCTGCTCCGCTACGCGACGCCGATCCTCCACGTGGTCGCGCTCGCTGTGAACGTGCCGCTGGCCTTCGGCTCGACGCTGTACACGATCACGCTTGCCCTACAGCTCGCCTTCCTGGCGGCGGCGCTGCTCGGGCGCCTCACGGCAGGCCGCCCGCGCGCTCTGGGCCTCGCCTACTACTACGTGCTCGTGACCGCGTCGCTGGCCGCCGGCCTGTGGGACTGGCTGCGGCACGGCACGCCAACCACCTGGGAGCGGGCTGAAGGCCGGCCCACGTGAGCGCGGCAGGCCCCGTCCCGGCGGACCAGCGCTCGCTGCCGGGTCGCATTGTCAAGCGTGGCTTGGACATCGTGGGCGCGACCGTGCTGCTGGTCCTGACGGCTCCGATCCTCGGCCTCGCGTGTGTCGCGGTCCGGCTCGAGACGCCGGGCTCGGCGATCTACCGTCAGCGGCGAGTGGGCAAGGACGGGCGGCACTTCGACCTGCTCAAGCTGCGCACGATGGTGAGCGGCGCCGAACGCATGGGCGCGGGCCTGGCAGTGGACGAGGGGGACCCGCGCATCACGCGCGTGGGGTCGCTGGTGCGACGGCTGTCCGTGGACGAGCTCCCGAACCTGGTGAACGTACTGCGTGGCGAGATGAGCCTCGTCGGCCCCCGGCCGACGGTGCAGGTGCAGGTGTCTCAGTACACGAAGCGCCAGCTCGGCCGGCTGTCCGTGCCGCCCGGCATCACCGGCTGGGCGCAGGTGAAGGGCAGGGCGGCGCTGCCATGGCACGAGCGGATCGAGCTCGACCTCTGGTACATCGAGCACTGGTCGCTCGCTCTCGACATGCGCATCCTGGCCGAGACGGTCCGGCTCCTCGTCAGCGGCAAGGGCCTCTACAGAGGGCCCACAGGCGGCTGGCGCCCGCCTAACGCACGTTGATGCGGATCGCATTCGACCGGCCGCCCAGGTTCTTTGCGTCGGGCGTGACGGCGAAGCGGATCACGTAGCGGCCGGCCCTGGTGAAGCGGAAGCTGGACACGCCTCGGCCTCTGCGCACCTTCACGACTTGCCGGCCGACACGCCGAGGGGCGCTGGAGGGGCCGAGGCGGTACAGCAGCATCAGGGCGTAGCGCTTCGTCGGCTTCACCGCTCCCAGGACGGTCACTCGAGTGCCGCGCGGCAGCGAAGTGGCCGCCGGCGACGGCTGCAGCTGGGCGGTGACGCTCGGGCGGACGCCGATCACCAGCGGCTTCGACTGTGCGCCGCCGATCCCGGGCATGCCCGTGAACCATGCGCGGAGGGCATGGTTGTACGCGAGCCGCACGTTCGTGGTGGTCGAGCCGCCTGAGTCCGTGGCGAGCGTGTGCAGCGTGCTCCACGATCCGAGGCGGCCGAGCAGCTGAAAAGCCACTTGCGCGCCGGGCAGCGCCGCGTTGCCGGGCGCAGCGAGGTGCGCGGTGATGGTCGCCTTGCCGCCGTACGTGATCGTCCGCGAGCGCGCGCTGAGAGTGAGCGACGGAAGCGGGAGGACCGGCGCCGCGGTGACCATCTGGCGGAGCTGCGGGAGCTGCGCGTAGAGGCCATCGCCGGGACACGCCGTCGCGTCGCCGTCACGATGGCCGGAAATCCGCTCGAGCATCACTTTCCTGCCCGCCGGATACCGGTTCAGCGACCCGCCGGTGGAGGTCACCTCGACCCGCCCCGTGGGTGGGATCCCGTGCACAGCCAGCTTCCAGCTCAGCAGCCGGGCGAGCGCGTCGAGACCGGCGGTCGTCTGGCCCGAGGTGCTGAACGTGCCGAGATTCGCGATGCCCGTCGACTGGGCGTTGTAGCCCTGGGCCTGGGCGCCGACCACGGCCGCGTCGATGCCGCCTGCCCGGCCCTCGAACACCTGGCCGTACTTGTCGACGAGGAAGTTGTAGCCGATGTCATTCCAGCCGTTCGTGTTGCGGTGGTACGTGCAGATGCCACGCACGATCGCGGCCGAGTCACTGGGCGCGTAGTCGTTCGCGGTCACGGTGTGATGGATGAAGGCGAGCTTCACCTCGCCATACGCGGGCGTGACTCGCGGCGGGCACTTCGAGGCTCCCCATTGCTCGCGGGTGATGATCGGGGGAGCGCCCGGCGCCGGCACGATGGGGCGCGCGATGCTCGCGCGCGCGCGGTGGCGCCGGTCCGCGGCCGTCGCGGTGCCCTCCGTGTTGATGAACGCGAGCCGCACGTCGCGAACCCGGCCATCTGCGCGAAGCGAGTACCGGATCGCGTCCGCTTCACCGGCCCAGACGGGATCAGAGCCGCGGCCGGCGCCGACGGGCTCCGACGAGCCCACGTCCGGGCCATGCTCGGGATCGACGGGCACCGACGTCCATGCGCTCCAGCCGCGCCTCGTGCGCACGCGCACGGAGAGCGACGACGCGGCGTCGCCGCGCCAGCGCAATCCCACCAGGTTGAAGTGGCGGCCGGTCCGGATCGTGCCCTCCACGTGCTGCCGACCAAGCGCCGACTCGACTGCCGCGGCACCAGGCGCGGCGCGCTCGAACTGGACGGTGTCTGGGATCCGCGCGGTCGCCGGTGCGGCGAGCGCGAGCCACGTCACGAGCAGAATCGGCGTCCTCCGTAGAACCCCCACGTGCCCTCGAAACACGCTTCCTGTGCGGAGGTTGCGAACTGAGCGCAGCCGTCGGATCGCGCCAAGTGGTCAGCTAAGCTGGCCCGCGATGGCCAGTAGACGCGAGGAGAAGGAACAGCGCCGCCAAGAGCGCCTCGCGCGCGAGCGCGCACAGCTCGAGGACGCGCGCAAGCGTCGTCTCTACTCGATCGTGGCCGGCTCGGTGCTGGCCCTTGGCGCAATCGTCGCGGTCGTGGTGGCGGTCGCCGCCGGTGGGGGAGGAGGCGGCGGCGGGGGCGACTCCGCGCTCGGGTACAGCAAGACCGCGAGTCCCTCGGCCACGCCCCCGCCGGAGAAGATCGCGGACCTCACGGCGGCGGCCAAGGCGGCCGGTTGCCGACTCGAGAACCCGCCGATCGAGGGCCGGACCCACGTCACCGGCAACGTGAAGTACCACACCAATCCCCCGACCTCCGGCAACCATTACCCGATCCCCGAGCCCGACGGCGTGTATACGAAGACGCCGCCGTTCACGCACGTCGTCCACACGCTCGAGCACGGGCGGATCGAGATGCAGTACAAGCCGGGCATCGACCGCAAGCGTCTCGCGCAGCTGGGCGGTCTCTTCAACGAGGACAAGTCGTACACGCTGCTGTTCCCGAACTCCGTGATGCCCTACGAGGTGGCGGTCACGGCCTGGGGTCACCTCGCGGGGTGCAAGAAAGTCAGCGACGCCACCTTCGACGTGATCCGCGACTTCAAGCGCCGGTACCTGGGGGGGGCGCCGGAGCCGCTGGAGACTCAGCCGACGATCTTCTGAGCAGGCCTGCGCGCGGTAGGGTGTGAGCCCGTGCCGCTATTCGGCCGCAGATCGACCGATGTGCCCTCGCTCGAGGCCGATGTAGCCGTGGTGGGAGCCGGGCTCGCCGGAATCGCCGCGGCCCGCGCGCTGGAGCGGGGCGGCGTGTCGGTGGTCGTGGTCGAGGCGCGTGAGCGCGTGGGGGGCCGGCTCGAGTCGATCGCGATCGACGACGGCAAGTGGGTCGACGTGGGCGGTCAGTGGATCGGGCCGACGCAGGACCGGGTCGAAGCGCTCGCGCGGTCGCTCGGCCACGAGACGTTCCCGACGTATGCCGCCGGCCAGAACGTGCTCGAGTTCAGCGGCAAGCTCGTCCGGTACACGGGCACGATCCCGCGACTCGGTCCGCACGTGCTGGCCGACGTGGGCCAGGCGATGCTGCGGCTCAACCGCATGGCCGCGAGGGTTCCGCGCGAAGCGCCCTGGACAGCGGAGCGCGCGCGCCGATGGGACAGCCAGACGACCTGGTCGTGGATGCAGCGGAACATGGGCACCGGCAGCGGGCGCACGATGCTCGAGCTGGCCGTGAAGGCCGTCTGGGCGGCGATGCCGGCCGACGTGTCGCTGCTGCACATGCTCTTCTACATCTCCTCGGCGGGATCGCTCGAGCTCTTGCTCGACACCGAGGGCGGGGCGCAGCAGGACCGGTTCGTGGAGGGGGCGCAGAACCTGGCCGTGAAGGCCATGGACCAGGTCGAGGGAGAGGTCGTGCTGGGTTCGCCGGTGCGGCGCATCGTGCATTCGGACGCGGGCGTGACGGTCCGCGCGGACCGGGTCGCCATCCGCTCGAAGCGGGCAATCGTCGCGATCCCGCCGGCGCTGGCCGGCCGCATCGCGTACGACCCGCCGCTGCCGGGTTACCGCGACCAGCTCACGCAGCGTTTCCCGATGGGCGCCTGCATCAAGTGCATGACCTTCTACGAGGAGCCGTTCTGGCGCGCCGAGGGCCTGTCGGGCAGCGCCGTGAGCGACCCCGGCCCACTCTCGATCGTCTTCGACAACTCGCCCCCCGATGGATCGCCGGGCATCATCGTCGGCTTCCTCGAAGGGCACTGGGCGCGCGAGCTCGGCCGCGCCGGCTCCGAGGAGCGCCGGGCCGCCGTGCTGGAGAACCTCACCCGGATCTTCGGGCCGCGGGCCTCCACTCCCGAGCGCTACCTCGAGCGCAACTGGACCGACGAGGAGTGGAGCCGTGGCTGCTACGTGGGCTACACGCCGCCCGGTGTGCTGACCGCGTACGGACCGGCGATCAGGGCGCCGATCGGCCCGATCCACTGGGCCGGCACAGAAACCGCGACGGTCTGGAACGGCTACATGGACGGAGCGATCCAGTCGGGTGAGCGGGCCGCCCGCGAGGCGCTCGCGGCGCTCGCGCCCACCGCGGCTCCCGAACCCGTGAGCGCTTAGGCCGAAGCCGCCCGGCGGCGCTGTCCCGCACGCCGCGGCATCCAGCACTCGTCCAGGAAGGCGGCGATCTCGTTCGTGAGGCGCCGCGGCCGCAGGCGCAGCTCGTAGATCGACTCCGCCTCGATCAGGCGGCCGTTGGGAAGCTCCTCGACGAGCATTCTCGCGTCCGAGAAGGGGTGGATGGCATCCCGCGGATGCCCCAGCACGATCGCCGGCATCCCGAACGTCTTGCGCTCCTCTCGCGGCGGCGCGGTGCGCCCGAAGAACAACCCCTGCAGGAGGGAGGCAGACGGTCGCGGCTCCTGGCTGACCCAGTCGAGGAACACGTTTGGATAGTGGCCGAACACGCGGGGAACGCGGCGGAATGCCGCGGCGAGAGGTCGCGTGACCGGCTCCCCGAAGGTGAGCGCGACCATCAGCGGCGTGAACGCGATCGCACAGGCGAGCAGCGCGTTGTCGAGCACGGGCATCTCGATCACCATGCCGCGTACTCGGGATGGGGCCAGCGAGGCGACCTCGAGCGTGATGTTCGCGCCGAGCGATGTGCCGCCGACGACCGCCTCGTCGACGTTCAGGTGATCGAGCAGCGCCACCACCTCGCGCGCGAAGATCGGCATCGAGTACCGCCACATGTCCCGCGGGCGATCCGAGCCCCCGTGGCCGAGCGGGTCGAACGTGATCACGCGGTGTTCGCGTTCGGCCAGTGCGCTCGCGAGCGGCTCGTGCATTCGGGCTGGGAGCAGCAGCCCCGGCAGCAGCACGAAGTTGCGGCTGCCCTCGCCGTAGACCTGATAGGCGAGCTTCTGTCCGGCGTGGTTGAAGGTCGGCAAAGCTGAGCCAGTCTAATCTCCGAGCACCGCCTCGCGCGCGCCGATTTCCACACTTTGGATAAAGTCCAGCGCCCCGGGGCGCCCGGCAGGTTCGTTCAGGCGTGCCCATTCTCGCTGCACGTGAAGGTTTCCGTTCCAAAAGAGACCAGGCCGGGTGAGCGCCGGGTTGCGCTCGTGCCCGACGTCGCCGGCAAGCTGAGCGACGGCGGCTTCGAGGTGCTCGTCCAGGCGGGCGCGGGCGCCGAAGCCCATCTCGCCGATGCCGCCTACTCCGAGAAGGGCGCGACCGTCGTGGCCGACGCCGGCGAGCTGCTGCGGCAAGGCGACGTGGTCCTGAAGGTGAACGCCCCCGAGGGCGCCGAGCTAGACGCCATTCGCGAGGGCGCGATCGTGATCGGCTTCCTCTCGCCGTTCAACAGCCCCGACCTCGTGAGGCGCCTCTCGGAGCGCGGCATCACCTCATTCTCGGTCGAGCTGATTCCTCGGACGACCCGTGCGCAGTCGATGGACGCGCTGTCGTCCCAAGCCGTGGTGGCCGGCTACCGCGCAACGCTGGCGGCTGCCAGGCAGCTCGGCAAGTTCTTCCCGATGCTGATCACCGCCGCCGGCACGGCTGCGCCGTCACGCGTGCTGGTGCTCGGCGCCGGGGTCGCCGGTCTGCAGGCGATCGGCACCGCCAAGCGGCTCGGTGCGGTGGTCGAGGCGTACGACGTGCGGCCCGCGGTGAAGGAGGAGGTCGAGAGCCTCGGTGCCAAGTTCGTCCAGATCGAGATGGAACAGGAGGGACAGGACAGTGGCTCCGGGCAGTACGCCAAGGAGCTGTCCGAGGAGCAGCAGCAGCGCCAGCAGGAACTGCTCGCGCAGCGCGTGGCCGCGGCGGATTGCGTGATCACGACCGCGGCGGTGCCCGGACGCCCGGCGCCGAAGCTGGTCAGCGAGGAGATGGTTCGGTCGATGCGGCCGGGATCGGTGATCGTCGACCTCGCCGCCGAAAGCGGGGGCAACTGCGTGCTGACCGAGCCGGGCTCGGTGGTCGACCGCGGCGGCGTGACGATCGACGGGACCCTCAACCTGCCCAGCCAGCTGCCCTTCCACGCGAGCCTGCTGTACGCCAACAACCTCGCCAACCTCCTGCTTCACATGTCCGAGGAGGGCCGCGTCGAGCTCGATTTCGAGGACGAGATCGTGGCCGGCTGCTGCGTCACGCACGAAGGACGGATCGTGAACGACCGAGTCCGTGAAGCCGTCGAAGGCCCGGTGAATGTATGAGCCTGATCAGCGAGATCACGATCTTCGTGCTGGCCGTGTTCGTCGGCTTCGAGGTGATCTCGAAGGTGCCGACGATGCTGCACACGCCGCTGATGTCCGGCACGAACGCGATTCACGGCATCGTGCTGCTGGGCGGCCTGCTGGTGGTCGGCCATTCCGGAGCGGACACGCTCGTGAAAGTGGCGGGGACGATCGCGGTCGCGTTCGGGACGATCAACATCGTGGGTGGCTTCCTGGTCACCGACCGGATGCTCGAGATGTTCAAGGGCCGAGTCGAGCGCCGCCCCCAGAAGACAGAGTGACGACCGCAAGTTTCTCTCTTAGAGATCCCAACTTCATCGACTCCTGTTACCTCGTGGCGTCGGTGCTGTTCATCCTGGGCATCCGCGGACTGAGCCATCCGCGTACCGCCCGCCAGGGCAACCGGATCGCGGCTGTCGGAATGCTGATCGCGGTGGTCGCAACCTTGCTCGACCGCTCGATCGACAGCTACGGCCTGATCATCTTCGGGATCGCCGTGGGGACGATCGTGGGCGCGGTCTCGGCGCGCGCCGTGAAGATGACCGCGATGCCGCAGATGGTGGCGCTGTTCAACGGCGTCGGCGGCGGCGCGGTGGCGATGGTCGCGCTCTCCGAGTACCACGACAGGATCCCTCTGCCCGGAGACATCGCCGCGCGCACGCTGATCCCGATCGTGATCGGCTGCGTGATCGGCTCCGTCAGCTTCGCCGGCTCGCTGATCGCGTTCGCGAAGCTCCAGGAGCTCATGACCGGGCGCCCGATCGTGTTCCCGGGCAGCAAGTTCGTCAACGCCGCCCTGTTCGCCGGGATCCTCGTTGTGGCGGTCGATATCTGTCTCGGAGCGGAGAGCGAGGGCCTCTTCGTGCTGATGCTCTGCGCGGCGCTCGTCTTCGGGGTGCTGCTGATCATCCCGGTCGGCGGCGCCGACATGCCGGTCGTGATCTCGATGCTAAACGCTTTCACCGGCCTGTCCGCGGCGACCGCCGGTTTCGCCCTGAACAACACCGCGTTGATCATCGCCGGCTCGCTGGTGGGCTCGTCGGGAACGCTGCTCACGGTCATGATGGGGCGGGCGATGAACCGCTCGCTCGCGAACGTGCTGTTCAGCGGCTTCGGCGCGGCACCGAAAGCAGGGCCCGGCGCGGAGGCGGACGGGGACCGAACGGTCCGGGACGCGAGCGCGAACGACGTCGCGACGATGCTCGCCTACGCCGACAAGGTGATCATCGTGCCCGGCTACGGGCTGGCGGTGGCGCAGGCTCAGCACTCCGTTCAGGAACTGGCCCAGGAGCTCGAGCAGCGCGGCGTCGAAGTCAGCTATGCGATCCACCCGGTGGCGGGCCGCATGCCCGGCCACATGAACGTGCTCTTGGCCGAGGCGAACGTGCCCTATGAGCAGCTGAAGGAGATGGACGAGATCAACCCGGAGTTCCCGCAGACCGACGTCGCGCTCGTGATCGGAGCAAACGACGTCACGAACCCGGCCGCCCGTGAGGACCAGTCGAGCCCGATCTACGGCATGCCGATCCTCGAGGTCGACAAGGCGCGCAACGTGGTCGTGCTGAAGCGCAGCATGAACCCGGGCTTTGCCGGGATCGACAACCACCTCTACTACGAGCCGCAGACCGTGATGCTGTTCGGCGACGCGAAGGACAGCGTGACGAAGCTCGTGGGAGAGGTGAAAAACGCCTAAGAACAACCAACTTCTTGAACAACCAACTTCTACCTTTGGCCCACCTTGCTCAGTGAATGAGTTTGGTCGTGGGCGTCTTCCGGGGTTGGCCTGCTTTCGGCCTAATATCTGAAGCGCCAATCTCCCTGAGAGGTCCCGAATGACCATCGCCATCATCGTCATCCTCGCCATCGTCGTGATCGCGGTCATCTACGTGATCGCGACCTTCAACGGCCTGATCCGCCTTCAGAACCGCGCGGACGAGGGTTTCTCCGACATCGACGTTCAGCTCAAGCGGCGGCACGACCTGATCCCGAACCTGGTCGAGACGGTCAAGGGCTACGCCGCGCACGAGCGCCAGACGCTCGAGAACGTCACCGCGGCGCGCGCCGCGGCGGTGTCCGCCACCGGGCCGCAGGCGCAGGCCCAGGCCGAGAACCAGCTCACGGGCGCCCTGCGGCAGCTCTTCGCCGTGGCCGAGAACTATCCGGACCTGAAGGCGAGCCGCAACTTCCTCGAGCTTCAGAACGAGATCACCGACACCGAGGACAAGATCCAGGCCGCGCGCCGCTTCTACAACATGACCGTGCGTGACCTGAACATCAAGGTGCAGTCGTTCCCGTCGAGCGTGATCGCAAACCAGCGCGGAATCCAGAAGCGTGAGTTCTTCGAGCTCGACGAGCCGGCCGACCGCGAGGTTCCGACGGTCTCGTTCGGCGCGGCCCCGGCGGCGGGCACCTAGGCCCGAAGCTCCGACGGCGGGCCGCCAAGTACGCGGTGTACCAGCAGATCACCTCGAACAAGCGGAAGTCGATCCTGCTGCTGATCGGCTTCCTCGCCCTGTACGCGCTGCTCGGGTGGCTCTTCTCGCTCTGGCTGGGTGAGGTGGCGCTGTTCTTCGCGCTCTTCGTCGCGCTGTTCATGCTGGTCATCAACCTGTACATGGGCGACGACCTGGTGGCGCTCGTGAGCGGTGCCCGCCAGGTCGAGCGCAAGGAGGAGGCGCCCGAGCTCTGGCGCCGCGTCGAGAACCTCGCGATCACGGCCGGCATCCCGATGCCGCGCATCTTCATCGCGAACGACGACTCCCCGAATGCGTTTGCGGCGGGGCGCAACCCGAAACAGGCGATCGTGTGCGTGACGACCGGCCTGCTGGCGCGCCTCGACGAGGAGGAGCTCGAGGGCGTGCTCGCGCACGAGCTCAGCCACATCCGCAACTACGACGTGCGGTTGATGACGTGGGCGGCGGTGCTGGGCGGCTCGATCGCCCTGCTGGCGAACATCCTGCTGCGCGTACTCTGGTTCGGCGGCGGCGACCGTGACCGCAACGCCAATCCCCTGCTCCTGATCGGCGTGATCGCGGGCGCGATACTGGCGCCGATCGCCGCGGTAGTGATCCAGCTCGCGATCAGCCGCCGCCGTGAGTACGTCGCCGACGCGTCGGGAGCGGAATTGACGCGGTACCCCCAGGGCCTCGCGTCTGCGCTCCGCACGATCGAGGCCAACGCCAAGCCCTCCGTGCATCTCTCCAATCCCTCGATCGCGCACCTGATGATCGCCCCTCAGCTGGGGCCGGCGGGCGGCGCCTCGAAGCTGTTCTCCACCCACCCGCCGACCGCCGACCGGATCGCCCGGCTCGAGCAGATGGCGGGGAACGACCTCCACCGTCATGAGCAGCTCACCGAGGGCGCGGCGCTGCCCCGCTCCGAGCCGGTGCAGAGCTAGACCTGCTAGGCGCCCGGCGTCCCGGCGGCCACGCCGGCGGGCTCGGGGTGCGCCATGTCGGGGGCACCCGAGACCTGCACGACGACGATTGCGATGTCGTCGCGAGGTCGAGCCACGTTCGCGTCCGTGAGCGAGCTCTCGATGCGCTCCGCCACCTCGGCCGCGTCGCACCCGATGCACTCGAGCACCACCGACCGGAGGCCCTCCATCCCGAACATGCCGCCACTCACGGTGCGGGCCTCGGTAACGCCGTCGGTGTAGAAGACGAGCGTGTCGCCCGGCTGGAGCTCGAGGATCACCGGGTGCAACTCGATGTCGGGCACCACGCCAAGGAGCGTGCCGGGCTCGCCCACCTGCTCCAGTCGCCCGTCGGCGTGGAGCAACAGCGGCAGCGGATGTCCCGCGCTCGCGATTGCCAGCTCGGTTGCGCCCTCGTTGACGCGCAGGTTCGCGTAGGTGATCGTCAGGAACTGCTCGCGCGGGATCTCCGACAGCAGCACCTCGTTCAAGAGCGACAGCACCCGTTGCGGGCTTTGCATCGCTCGGATCGCGGTCGCGCGAATCGTGTACCGGGCCATCGCCGTGAGGGCGGCGGCATCGGCGCCCTTGCCGCACACGTCGCCCATCGCGATCGCCCAGCCGCGCGTGCCCGTCTCGAAGATGTCATAGAAGTCTCCTCCCACGTCGTAGGCCTCGCCGGCCGGCCGGAACCGGGCCGCGATCTCGAGGCCCGGCACGTCTGGCAGATGCGGAGGCAGGAGGCTCTGCTGGAGGCGGGCGGCGATGTAGCTGCGCTCGCCGTAGATGCGGGCGTTGTCGACCGCGAGCGCCGCCCGGCGGGCCAGCTCCTCGATCGTGGCGATCTCGCGCGGGCCGAACTTCCGGTCGGTGAACGCCGCCAGCGCGAGGGTGCCCAGCGTCCGGCCGCGCGCGCGCATCGGCGCGACCACCGCTGTGCGGGCCGGCCACGAGCGGATGTCCTCGAGGTACGCATCATCGGCCGACCACGCCTCGCGGCGGTCGTCGGTCACCTCCTCGACGATCTGCATCCGGCCGGTGCGCATCGCGACCGAGATCGGATGCGGCCCCTCCAGCTCGAGCTCGTGGGTCCGCAGCCGCTCGAGCACCGGCTCAACGTCCGCCACGGACGTGGCGGACGCAACCCGGCGGATGTGGTCGTGCTCGTCGAGCAGGTCGACCATGCAGCCGTCGGCCAGGTAGGGCACGGTGAGGTCGGCGACGCGCTGCAGCGTGCGATCGAGGTCGAGCGACGCGTCCAGCTCAGCGCTTGCGCTCGCCAGGAACTCGAGCTCGCTTCGGCGCGCCCCGAGATCGGCGTACAGGCGCGCGTTGTCGATCGAGAGCGCCGCTCGCCGCGCCAACTCGGTGGCGAAGAACAGGTCGTCCTCGTCGAATAGCCGCTCCGACTCGGCCGAGCAGAACGTCATCGCGCCGAACGTCTCGCCGCGAGCGCTGAGCGGCAAGACCATCGCGGAGCAGAGCCCAAGCTCCCTGATGATGCGCAGGTGCTCCTCGTCCTGCGCACCAGCCACCAGGAGCTCATCCGGAATCTCTCGGACCAGCAGCGGCTCGCCGGTCTTCAGCACCTTCGGAACGCCCTCGGGCTGGTCGAAATGAGTCGGATACCGGCGGTCGAGCTCCCACGCGAGCGCCTCGCGTTCGGGCGCGCTGTGCCGGAGCGTCAGCAGCTCGATCGAGCCGTTGGCAGCCGGCACGTGGATCGCGCACCAGTCGGCCAGCCTGGGCACCACCAGCCGCGCGAGGTTCCGAACCACGATGTCGAGATCGAGCGAGCCGTCGAGGATCTGGACGGCGTCGGAGATGAAGGCGGCCCGCCGCTCGTCGCGCTTCTGCCGTGTGATGTCCCGGATGATCGCGGCCGTGCCCACCATACCCCCGTCCTCATCGCGCAACGGGGACAGCGTGACCGACACGTCGACGAGCGCGCCGTCCCGTCGAAGCCGCTGGGTCTGGTGGTTCTGCACGGGCTCGCCGCGGTCCACGCGGCGGAGGAGCTCGTCGGCCTCGCCGGCGAGCTGGGGCGGGACCGTGAAGCCGATGTGCCTGCCGACCGCCTCCTCCGCGGAATAGCCGTAGAGCCGTTCAGCGCCCGGGTTCCACGCGATCACTTCGCCACCGGGCTTGACGGCGATGATCGCGTCGTTCGAGTTGTCGATGATCGCCGCGAGGCGCCGCAGGCCCTCCTCGGCGCGCTTGCGCTCGGTGAGGTCGCGCAGATACCCGGCGAACATCGGCGGCTCCTGCGCGCCGATGCGCGTGACCGTGATCTCCAGCGGGAACTCGGTTCCGTCTGATCTCATTCCGGTCAGCTCCACGCGCTGACCGAGAATCGCCGACTCGCCCGTCGCGAGATAGTGCGCGAGCCCGTCCCGATGCGCCTTGCGCAAGGACGGCGGGATGATCAGGTCGACCAGTGGCCGGCCGACAGCGTCACGGCGGTCGTAGCCGAAGGTGTCCGCGGCGGCCCTGTTGAACTCGACGATGCGCCCCTCGTGGTTCATCGTGATCACGGAGTCGAGCGCGGACTCCAGCACCGCACCGCGGAGCGCCTCGCTCTGGCGAACCGCTTCCTCCGCGCGCCGCCGCTCCACCTGCTGGCCGATCTGGCGGCCGAGCCGCGCGACGGTCTCCATCAGCGGCTGGTCGGGCCGTTCCCGCGTGGTCGTGAAGAACTCGACCACGCCCCGCATTCCCTGGGCGCTGACGATCGGGAACGCCAATGCAGACTGCAGACCGGCTTCGGCGGCGGCCCGCGCACGCGGCAGGCGCTCGTCGGCCCCGACGTCGTAGATCCATTCCGTCTTTCCGCTTTTCAACACGATGCCCGGAAGGCCCACCCCGGGCACCAGCTCCAGCGGCCGCCGGAACTCCTCGAGATGCTCGAGCTTCGTCCCCGGAGCCGTCCACGTGGCGACGCAGCGAAGCGTCGTGCCGCCCGGCGCGATCTCCCAGAGAGCGCCCACCTGCCAGCCGAGCAGGTCCCCGATGCCCTCCAGCAGGCGGGGTGTGGCCTCCGAGAGCGTGGGGCTCTCGGCGAGCGCACTTGCCACCGCATAGTCGAGCGCGTTGCCGAGCTCGGCACGGTCGCGAACGGTCGCGACGCGAACGGCGGCGAGCGCGGCGATCGCCACCACCGTCGCCTTCAGCACGTGCTCGAAGTCGCCGAAGATGCCGTCGATCAGGCCCGCGGGCAGCGTCAGCGCGACTGAGTAGGCGGCCACGAGCAGCGTCTGCCGGGGGCTGGCACCGACGGCGCTGATGAACGGAGGGACCGCCAGCAGCGCGATCAGCGTGACCGTCCGGTCGGCGGTCAGCGCATCGAGCACGAACACGCCCGTGGCGGCAGCGAGGCCCACCAGGAACCAGCGCCGCCGACGCCGCCGCATCTGAGTGCCCGTGCTCAGCTCCAACATCCCATGGTCAGACTCGACAGTAGTGCAACCTAGCACCAGCCCGGAGCACCGGAGTCGGCGTTTTGCAGGCCGGAATTCGCGTTCAGAGCGCGGGCGCTATGAAGCGACCGCGACAGCCTCGGCGGCCTTGCCGAGGCTGAGCCCCATGAAGGTGCTGCCGGGATCGGCGTACACACAGCCCCAGCGCAGCTTCCGCCCTCTCAGCTCCCAGACCCAAGCGGTCGGGCTGTTCACCACGAGGCCGTCCCGCGCCTCGGCGCGCACGCGCCCCAGGCAGACGACGTGGTTGCCCACCTCGCGGAACTTCTCGGGCATCACCTGCAGGCGTCTCCACGCATGCTCGACGTCCATCAGGTAGCGAGCGATCCCATCGTGGCCGCGGTAGCAACGGCCTTCGTTCGCCAGCGCGGCGGTCGGGGCGAACAGCTCGATGTCCGGATCGGTCAACTCCACGAGCGCCGCCAGGTCACGTTGGTCGAACGCACCGAACGCGCGACGCAAGACCGCGATCGCGGCAGATTCCGCGGGTCCGGTGCTCAGTGCGATCCGACGACCTCCCACATCCCGGAGTGCGTCGTACCCGACCTCTGGACCCGGCAACCATCACCTTGCACACGCCGTCGCTATCTGACAGGACTAGGGGATCGAGAGCGGCTCGACCGCGCGCGTGGCCGAGGCCAGCTCCCCGACCGGATGCCATTCCAGCTGCTCGGTTCGGGCATCCTCGACCTCGGCGCCGTCGGAGTCCACTCTCATCACTCTCAGCAGGCGCGTTCCATCGGTCAGATAGGTGCCCTCGCGGAAGCTGGTCGATGACCGGGAAGCGGGAGGTGTGTTGCCGGGAGTCGTCGTTTTCATATCGGGATGTCTCCCAAAGGCTGGAAACTAGATACCGGGCCGGAGGGAATTTCTCCTCCTGTCTCTATAGACGTCGAGCGGCGCAAAAGGTTGCGCGAACCTCTCCCAAGGTTAGGCGCATGGAGCGGTTGGGTACCCGACGAACGCATGCAAACCGCCGAGCAGGGGCCGCGACAGCGCCCGCCCAGCCAAAATGGCGACCCGCAGACACCGGCGGGCCCGGCCGATATCCGGACCGGCGGCTGGGTAGCGGTGCTTAAGCGCACGATTGCCAAATTCCGCGCTGAGAATCTCACTGATTGGGCCGCGGCGCTCACGTATTACACGGTGCTGTCCGTGTTCCCGGCCCTGCTCGCGCTGGCCGCGATCCTCGGTCTCGTTGGGAAGAACCCGCAGACCACGAACGCGCTGCTGAAGATCATCGGCGACCTCGGCCCGTCGACCGCGGTCGACACGTACCGCGGCCCGATCCAGTCGTTGATCACGCACAAGCGCGAGGCCGGGATCTTGCTGGTGGTCGCGCTTGGGACCGCTTTGTGGTCGGCGTCGAGCTACGTCGGCGCATTCATCCGGGCATCCAACGCGATCTACGGGAAGGACGAGGGCAGGCCGTTCTGGAAGCTTCGGCCCACTCAGCTCCTGGTCACGCTCGTGATGGTGGTGCTGGTGGCGCTCGTCGGAATCGCGATCGTCGTCACGGGTCCGCTGGCCAGCGCGATCGCGAAACCGATCGGGCTCGGCGGAGCGGCCGTCACGGTCTGGAACATCGCCAAGTGGCCCGTGTTGCTGGCGATGGTGATGCTGATGCTGGGGATCCTCTATTACTGGGCGCCGAACGTCCGCCAGCCGAAGTTCCGGTGGATCACGCCGGGCAGCGTGCTGGCGGTGATCGTATGGATCGCCGCCTCCGCCGGGTTTGCCGTATATGTCGCCAACTTCGGCTCATATGACAAGACCTATGGAAGCCTCGGCGGCGTCGTGATCGGGCTGATCTGGTTGTGGATCTCCAACATCGCCGTGCTGCTGGGACAGGCGCTCAACGCCGAGCTCGAGCGCGAGCGCGAGCTGCAGGGCGGCGACCACCGGGCGCATGACGAGATTCAGCTCCAGCCCCGCGGCGCACCCGCGGGCTGATCGTGGCGGGCAGCCCGACGCCGGTGCACTGAACCATCGAGAATGGGCGCGCGATGAGCGCCGGTACCTACCGACGAGAGGAGACCGAGGAGGAGCGGCTCGACCGGAACCTCGGTGAGCTGCTCAACGAGCTCCGCGTAGCGCTGCCTGGTGTGCAGGTGCTATTCGCATTTCTGCTCGGCGTCCCCTTCGCGCAGCGGTTCTCCAAACTCGCTTCCTACCAACAGGACATCTATTTCGGCACGCTGATCTGCGCGGCGGCGGCGACCGCCTTCCTGATCGCGCCCTCGGCATGGCACCGGATCGAGTTCCGGCTTCAGGACAAGCAGCACATCGTGCTGCGCGCGAACCTGTTTGCGATCATCGGGCTCGGCTTCCTGGCGCTGGCGATGACGGGCGTCGTCCTGCTGGTCACCGACTTCATCTTCAGCCCGCTGACGAGCGCGATTGCGACAAGCCTCACGGCGTCGCTGTTCGCGCTGCTCTGGTACGTGATGCCCTACCGGCGCAGACGGATGCTGCTCGCCGCTAGGCCGCCTTCTCAACCATCTTCGAGGCCTTCGGTTCCTCGATCAGATCGATGACTGCTTTCTCGATCACGCGACGTGACGGCTCGTGCGCGAGACCGAAAGCGTCGTCCTCCCCATCGAGCGCGGGCGTGATCGTCCACCCGGACAAATAGCGGTCGAACACGCGCGGGTCGATGTAGGAAGCGCGCGCCACCGCCGGCGTGTTCCCGAGGTAGCCGGCGACCCGCTTGACGGCCTTCGCGATCGCGCGCTTCGTAGGGCGCGCGCCCCCATTCTCGGCTGCCTCGATCGACAGCGCCATGGCCGCGAGCATGGTCCCGTTCCAGGTGCGGAAATCCTTGGCGGAGAAGTCGCCGCCGGTCGCCTCCTTGATGTACTCGTTGATGTCGGATGAGGTCATGTCGAGCCACCTCCGGTTCTCTCGGTAGGCGAGCAGCTCGTCGCCTCCGCCTCGCCGTCTTTTCAGCTCCGAGACGACCCGGAGCACCTCGGGGTCGTCGATCTCCTGAATCCGGCGCTGCCCGCTCTTCGCGGTGTAGTCGAAGCGGACGTGACGGGGCTCGATGGAGACGTGGGATTTGAGGATCGTCGAGAGTCCGTAGCTGTCGTTCTGCTCCGCGTAGTCCTCGGATCCGATCCGGAAGAAGCCCCGGTCCAGCAGCCGCAAGGCGCAGGCAAGCACCTGCCGCCGGCCCATCTGCTCGCCGCCGAGGTCCTTGCGAACGATGCGGCGCAGCCGGGGCAGGGTGCGCGCGAAGTCGAGCATCTCCTCGAACTTCTGCTGGTCCCGCCGCTCGCGCCAGCGCGCGTGGTACAGGTACTGCTTGCGCCCGGCGGCGTCGATTCCCGTCGCCTGGAGATGTCCGTTCGGATGCCTGCAGATCCAGACGTCGGTCCATGCCGGGGGGATGGCGAGCTCCCGGATTCGGGCGAGCTCGTCCTCGTCGCTCACCCGTTTCCCGTCCGCGTCGACGTACGCGAATCCGCGCCCGCGCCGCCGCCGGCTGATGCCGGGCTGCGAGCAGTCCACGCGTTTCAGTCTTGCCACGAAACTCAGTCCTTCCCGTTTTTCGATCGCGGTATCGCGTGAATGAATGAAAGCCCTGTCACGCGGGTACGCAGAACATCCCGCAAGCGGACGGAACTGAACGGAAGGAGCGACTCTCATGAAAGGCCTGAACGCGCGCGACGCGAAGCTGGTCCAGTACCTGAACGAGGCTTTCGGAAAAGAGCGGCAGCTGGAGCAGGCCCTGTCCGCTCACATCGGTCTCACCACGCGGCCGAACTACCGGAAACGCCTGGAGCAGCACCTGCGCGAGACCAAGCGGCACGGCGACCGGGTCGCCCGGCGGATCAAGCAGCTGGGCGGTAGAGCCGAGACCGTTGCGATGCCGGGCCCGGATGCGTTCACCGAAGCTGCGGAGGCCGGGATGAGCCTTGCCCAGCGCGCGCTCGCGATGGCGCGCGGGCCACTGCACGCCGTGCGCGGCACGAGCGAGCCGGAGAAGATGCTGAAGAACGCGAAAACTGAGTACTCGGAGGAAGCAGAGGAGATCGCGACGTATACGGCGATCGAGGAGCTCGCGCACACCGTCGGCGACAAGGAGACCGCGAAGCTCGCGAGAGAGATCCGCCGCGAGGAGCAACGCATGGCGACGTTTCTCGAGAAGCTGATCCCGAAGCTGACGGACGCCGTCGCGCGGACGGAGATCCCGTCCGAGTTTCGCCGGAACGGTGGCCGCCGCACCAGCGCACGGCGCACACGCTCCTCGGCGAGCCGGTCGTCGTCCTCGCGCAACCGGCCGGCCCGTGCTTGACCTCAAGCTGCTCTAGATCTACCCGCCCGACCGTCGGCGGCGTGTGCTCAAATCAGGCGGACGGGGGCTCGTCGACCAGCTCCAGATGCTGGTCCATGCGCGTCAACCGGAAGACTCGGTCGACCTCCTCC
>Ga0114129_10004671_pt1 | contig 19343 bp, 18 predicted proteins | sample RhiMetdeltSRZDD1_FD_80071 | JGI IMG/M metagenome (GOLD analysis project Ga0114129, IMG submission 80071) | Populus rhizosphere microbial communities from Tennessee, USA - Rhizosphere MetaG P. deltoides SRZDD1 (version 2) (version 2) | ecosystem: Host-associated > Plants > Roots > Rhizosphere >...
GGCAGGAAGGGCAGGAAGGGCAGGTAGGGCAGGTAGGGCGGCAGGTAGGGCAGGTGGGGCGGGGGCGGGTAGCGCGGGGCAGATAAAGGCAGGACACCGCTCTGCCTTTCCTGCCCTACCCGCCCTTACTGCCCTCAGTACTCCAAAAAGATCCGCTGAATCTCAGCCGCGTCGTTCGTTCGCGTGAGCGCGAGCATCAGCAGCACGCGCGCCTTCACCGGCAGCAGATCCTCGCCCGCGATGCGGCGGCCCTGCTCTTCGGGTGTCAGGGAGCTCGTGCCGCCGCGGCCCCCGGACGGTTGTTCGGTTCCGCCGCGACCGGCTCCACCGCCGCGCCGGCCCGACGCGATCCGGCCGCTGCCCGTCCGCGTCGTCGTCACGACGAAGGCGCCCTTCTTCAACGCGTAAGCGATGCCCTCCTGCTGGGTGCCGCTGGATGCGCCGGCGCCCGCGCCCGCGATCACGATGCCTTTCGCGCCGTGATCGACGGCCGCCTTGATGAGATCCCCGTCCGCTCCCTGGTAGACGAGCATCACGTCGACGCGCGGAAGCGCGATCACCGATGAGACGTCGAACTCGCTCTTCGCGGTGTGGCGTTTGACGACGTTCCGATAGAAGGCCACGCGATCGGCGTCGACGACGCCGAGCACGCCGTAGCCGCGCGACTGGAACGTGTTCAGGCGCAGCGCGTCGGTCTTCGTCACCTCGCGGGCCGCGTTGATCTCGTCGTTCAGCACGACGAGGATGCCTTTGCCGCGCGCGTCGGGCGAGGCGGCCACGCGAAAGCCCTCGAGCAGGTTGGCGGCGCCCTCGTAGCCGAGCGTGCTCGGGTTGCGCATCGCCCCGACGACGACCACCGGCTTGTCGCTGCGGACCGTGAGGTTGAGGAAGTAGGCGAGCTCCTCGAGCGTGTCGGTGCCGCTCGTGACGACGATACCGGCGAGGTCGTGATCGGTGGTGAAGAGCTCGTTGAGCCGCTTCGCGAGCCGCAGCCACTGATCGAGCGTCAGCTCGCTGCTCGCGACGTTGGAGAACTGCTCGAACTCCGGCGTCGCGAACTTCTCGATGCCGGTCATGGACTTCACGAGCTCCTCGGCCGTCAGCCGGCCGCCGGTTCGATTGGAGATCGTCCCGCCGGTCGCCACCAGCCGGACGCGAGGCGCCGGCGCCGTCTGCTGCGCGGCGGACGGCGTCTGAACCGAAGAGGAGGCGCGTGAAGCTCCGTCAGCAAGGACGAACGAGAAAACGACAGCCGCGAGAGCGGCCAGCCATTGCCGTGCAGGTTTCGGCATAGAACGAACCACAAAGCTCACCAGGCACACGAACGAACCACAAAAGCTCACGAAGCACACGAAGAGGCTTCAGATCTTTGTGAGCTTAGTGAGCTTCGTGAGCTTCGTGAGCTTAGTGGTTCGCGTAAGAGCAACGCAACGGTCTCGCGGCGCCTTGCTACACGGTCCGCCCGACGGCCGCCTGCTGATGCGCGCGCGTCAGCCAGTCGCACAGCTGCTGCGCCGCTTCGGCGGGTGTGCTCCCGTAGAACGGCATGAGCGCGGTCGGAACGCCCGGCATCCGCACGATATAGGCCCGCCAGCGATCGCGCGTGACGGCGGTCACTTCGATCAGATACGGGCGTCCGGCAATGGATTCGTGAAAGCGATGCGTGTCTGCGGCCACGAGTCTCGACGACAAAGAACGTTGTGGGGAACGCCGTGAATTGTACGCGCGGCGCCGCGTTGATCAAGCGAAGCGGGCCGCGAAAGCGCGCGCACATTGCCGATTGAGTCGGAAAATTTTTTTCGCGCGCAGGTCATCCACAGGAAATGCACGAATCATCCACAGGATTTCCACACCTTGACGCCTCCGCATCCCGGGCGTACGCTTGACCCGTTCATGCACAGTCGAACGTGGACGGCGGTCGCCTGGTCGGCCGTCCTGTGGCCGTGTTTGCTTTTGACGGCCGCCGCAGCCGGCGACGAGAGCGCCACCCTGCTGCGGGTGTTCCTGCGCGACGGGACTTCATTGATCAGCTACGGCGAGCCCGCCAAGGTCGGCGAGCGCGTCGTCTTCTCGATGCCGACGGATCCGACTCCGAATCCGCCGCTCCACCTGGTCAACCTGCCGGCGGAACGGGTCGACTGGGAGCGCACCGACCGCTACGCGAATGCGGCGCGCCAGTCGCACTACCTGAACACGCGGGCCGAGCTCGACTATACGGAGCTTTCCAATCAGCTCGCGCAGACGCTGACCGACGTCGCGTCGATGACCGATGCGGCGCAGCGCCTGGCGACCGTCGAGCGCGCGCGTCAGGCCCTGTCGGCCTGGCCGGCCGCGCACTACAACTACCGCAGCGCGGAAGTCCGCCAGATGCTGGGGTTGCTCGACGAGGCGATCGCGGACCTGCGCGCGGCACGCGGCGCGAGCCGGTTCGACATCAGCCTCTCGGCCTTCTCCGAGCCGCCGCCGGCGATCGACGAGCCGATGCTGCCGCCGCCGACGTTGCTCGAGTCGATCCAGCAGGTGCTGATCGCGGCGCGCGCGGTCGACAGCTCGGTGGAGCGGATGTCGCTGCTCTCGGCGGCGCTGGCGGCCATCGACGGCCACAAAGAGGGGCTGCCGTCGACCTGGGTTTCGAGCACGCGCGAGGAAGTCGAAACGGCGCTGCGCGCCGAACGGAAGATCGACGCCGACTACCGCGCGCTGACCGACAGCACGATCGCGATCGTCAATCGGCGCGCGCAGGCCGCCGACGTCCGCGGCGTCGAACGGCTGTTGAACCGCGTGCAGCTTCGCGATCGGGAGCTCGGCGGCCAGCGGCCCGAGGCGGTGGCCGCGCTGGTCGCGACCATCGAAGCGAAGCTGGACGCGACGCGGCGGCTACGCCTCGCCCGCGATCGCTGGGAGCTGCGCCTGCCGGTGCTGGTCGAGTACGGCGCCGCGATTCGCGCGCCGATCGCGCTCTTCATCCAGATGAAGCCGTCGCTCGAGGACATCAAGGCGCTCGCGGGATCGTCGCCGGCGTCGCTCAGGCTGTTGAGCGACGGCGCGGCGCGGCTGACGACGCTGCTGCGCGCGATCGATCCGCCGGACGAGCTGTCGGCGGCCCACGCGCTGATGGGCAGCGCGGCGCAGCTCGCGGTCAGCGCCGTGACCGTCCGCCGCGAGGCGGTGCTGGCCAACGACATGGATCGCGCCTGGAACGCCTCGTCGGCGGCTGCCGGCGCGCTGATGCTCGGCACGCGCGCGCGCGCCGAGATCCTGCAGCTCCTGCGGCCGCCGCGGCTGCAGTGACTCGTTCATGATCACGCCGCGCCGGACGCGGTTGGTTCGCGTCCCGGATCTCCGCGAGTTTCGCCTCGCGATTGCAGCCAGCTGTCGGCCGGGTCCTTTGGACCCGGCGAACGTGGCGAACCCGGCTGTCCGCGAACGGCGGGTCCAGAGGACCCGCCCTACACCTGGCGATGTCCAGAGGACCCGCCCTACACCTGGCGATGTCGCGGTGATCATTCCGACGCGAGGCGCGGCGCGGCAGCTCGAGGCTGCCGTGCCGGGCGCGACGCTGCTGACGCGCGACGAGCTGTACGACCATCTGCATGCGCGGCTGCCCGATGCGCCCCGCCGGCTGACCGCGCTCGAGCGCGACGTCATCGCGCAGGCGTCCGCGCGAGCCGCCGCGGCCGGCGAGTCGTTGACGTTTCAGCTTCGGCCCGGCCTCGTCGCCGAGATGCTGCGGTTCTACGATCACCTGCGGCGGCAGTCGCAGCAGGTCGGGCGATTCGAGGAGCTGATCCTCGATGCGCTCGGACCCTCCGGCGACGTGGACGAGATCGATCGCGGCGCCCGGCGGACGCGTCAGCAGACGCGGTTTCTCGCGCGCGCGTTTGCCGAGTACGAGCGCCGCGTCGCCGACTCGGCCGGGCTGGACGAGCACCTCCTCCGCGAACGGCTCCTCTCTCAGATCCCACCCGCTCCGCTCCGCCACGTCATCGTCACGGTGGCCGACTGGATCGCGGACGCGGCTGGCTTGTACGTGGCCGATTTCGATCTGCTGTCGCGGATTCCGGGGCTCGAGCGCCTGGACGTCGTCGCGACCGAGCCGGTGCTGCGATCCGGATTTCACGAGCGGCTTCACACGTGGTTGCCCGGCATCGAGGAAGTCGACGGCACTTCGTTGGCCACACTCCCGCAACGGCCCGTCCTGGTTGTCCGGCCGGATGCGCCGCCGGACGAGCCGTGGTGGACCCACCGCGATCGCGAGGAAGAGCTCGTCGCGATCGTGCGGCGCGTGGGCGCCGACCCCGCAGCTGGCGCAGCTGTCCCGCTGGAACGCGTCGCGGTCGTGTACAAGCAGCCGCTTCCATACCTGTACCTCGCTCGAGAAGTCTTCGACGCTGCAGGGATTCCATTTCAGACGTCCGATGCGCTGCCGCTCGCCGCGGAGCCGACGGCCGCCGCGCTCGACCTCGTGCTCGACGCGGTGTCGACCAACTTCACTCGCGGCACGCTGATCGCCCTGCTGCGATCGCCGCATTTCAGGTTCGATGCGGACGATGTCGAAGTTTCGTGTGAATCGGTCAGCGCGCTCGACCGCGCGTTGAGCGATGCGCGATACCTGGGCGACCTCGAACGCCTCGATACGCTCGCGGCTGCGTGGACGGTTCCCGCCGCCACGCCGGCACTTCACGCCGCTCTCGCTGCCGCGCGCGAGCTGGCGCCGCTGGTTCGGTCGATGCCCGCATCGGAGGCTGTCGATCGGCTGCGGACGTTCTGGGTACGTCACCTCCGGCCGATCGTGGAGGGCGATCCGCACGGCGAACGCGAGCAGAGAGCCCGCGCGGCGGTCGCCGGCACGCTGGACGCCCTGTCCGCCGTTCACAAGGTTTACGACGATCCGGCGTGGACGATCGAGGATCTCGAGCTGACCGTGCGGCGCTGGATCGGCGAGCAGACGTTCGACCGGCGCTCGACGCCGGCCGGCGTTCACCTGCTCGACGACAAGGCGGCGCGATACGGCGACTTCGACGACGTGACGATCGTCGGGTTGATCGACCCGGAATGGCCGGAACGATCGAGCCGCAATATCTTCTATCCGCCGGCTCTGCTCCGGTCGCTCGGCTGGCCTTCCGAAAAAGATCGCCGCGCCGCCGCGGACGCGCACTTCGTCGACCTGCTCGCGTGCGCGTCGCGGCGAACGACGCTCTCGACGTTCACGCTCGACGACGACGCGCTCGTCAGCCGATCGATGCAGCTGGACGACGTCGATCGGGCGAATCTCGTCCGACTGACGGCGGAGACTGCACCTGACACCGTCCGGCTGCCCGCCTCCGCTCCGCCGTCATCCGGTGGAGCTTCGGCGAGGCCGGGCCGAAGCGCGGAGCGCGAAGGCCGGAAGGCAGACACTACGTACGATGACTCGCCCTGGGCGGAGCTCCGCGCGGCGCGATCGGACGTGGCAGATCCGCGGTTTCACGGCGTCGCCGGTCCGATGCCGGGCCGCGCGTGGTCGGTCAGCGCGCTCGAAACGTATCTCGGCTGCCCGTTCAGGTTCTTCGCGCAGCACGTGCTGCGGCTGGACGAAGAGCCGGACGACGAAGAAGTGATGGATCCGCGGCGGCAGGGTCGGTTCGTCCACGAAGTGTTCGAGGATTTTTTCGACCGGTGGCAATCGGCTGGCCATTCGGCGATTACCGCGGCCAACCTCGAAATCGCCCGCGCGATGTTCGAGCAGGTCGTCGACGAGGCGCTCGAACGGCTGCCGCCGGCCGAAGCGGGGCTCGAGCGAACACGACTGCTCGGATCGCCGGCGGCGGCCGGTCTTGGCGAAGCCGTGATGCGCATGGAGGCCGAGCGTCCGGTTCCGGTCGTCGAACGGCTTCTGGAGCATCGGCTCGAAGGGTCCTTCGCGTTTGCCACGGAGGCCGGACCGAGGACCGTCGCGCTCAACGGGAAGGCGGATCGTCTGGATCTGCTGGCGGACGGAACGTTTCGGGTCATCGACTACAAGCTCGGATGGCCGCCGGACCGCGGGACGGCGCTGCAGCTGCCGATTTACGCGCTCTGCGCCGAGCAGCGCCTGAGCGGTCGACGCGGCCGATCGTGGCGGCTCGGCGAGGCGGCCTACATCGCGTTCAAGGGCCCGCGGCGCGTCGTGCCGCTGTTCAGGAGTGTCGAGGATCGCGCCGAGGTACTGACGAAGGCGCAGCAGCGTCTGGTCGACACCGTCGACAGGATTGCTGCCGGAGAATTCCCGCCGACGCCCGACGACGTGTATCGGTGCGAGACGTGCTGCTATGCGGGCGTGTGCCGGAAGGATTATGTCGGCGACGTTTAACGCGCGGCTTCCGTTCGACGACGAGGAGACGGAGACCGTACGTAGCGTCGGCCTTCAGGCGGACCGTGATCGCCGGCTTCAGCCGGACCCTGACCTTCCGGATGCGGAGGCGAGGTTCGCCTCTGTCGATCCGACTCGCAATGTCGTGCTGGAAGCGTCGGCGGGGACGGGCAAGACCCGCGTCCTCGTCGAACGCTACGTGAACCTGCTGCGCGCCGGCGTTTCACCGGACCGCATCCTCGCAATCACGTTCACGCGCAAGGCGGCGGCCGAAATGCGCCAGCGAATCATCGATCGGCTGCGCCCTTCGACAAGCTCAGGGCGCCCCGAGCCTGTCGAGGGGCGCGACGCCACTCGGCTGTCGGAGCTCGATCGTGCGACGTGGCGCGAGCTGAAGGATCGGCTCGACGACATCACGATCTCGACCATCGACGCCTTCTGCCTCTCGCTGCTCCGCGAGTTTCCGCTCGAGGCGGACGTCGATCCGGGATTCGATCTCGCCGACGACACGCAGATCCCGCGGCTGACGGCGGAATCGCTCGACGCCGCGTTCCGGATCTGCCGCGGCCTCGCGCGCGACGACGAGGACGTGAGCCTGCTGTTCGCGCAGCTGGGCGAGCGCCGCCTGCGGGCCGGGATCGCCGCGCTGCTCGACCGCCGCCTCGCCGCGCCGCAGGCGCTCCGGCAGTTCCTCGCGCGCGGCCCGAAGGATCTCACCGCCGCCGTCGCCTGTCAGCACGCCGCGGCTCGGCTGCGCGACGTGTTCACGTCCATCCGCGCGCCCGGCGGCTTCGCCGCGTTTCTCGACGACGGGCCGATGCACCATCCGCAGTTCGCGATGCTGGCGGCGGATATTCGGGCGTTGATCGGTGAAGCAGCGCGCCGGAGCTCGCTCGACATATCCGCGAGCGGAGGCGGCAAGGGCTGCGCTACCGCCTCGTTCCGCAACTTCGTCGATCGTCTGCGCGCGTACTTCCTGAAGCAGGACGGCGACCCGCGCGGCAGGAACTTCGCGGGTACGATCTTCAAGCCGGCAGACTGCCACACCGACGACGCCTGGAAGCGGCATCGCCACACGGCGGCGGCGATCGCCCCAGCCATCGCCGACGCCATCCGCGGCTTCCGGCGCGATCTGAACGTAGTCATGTCGCGCGGCGTCTGGCGGGTCTTCGCGGTTGCGCTCGCGCAGTACGAGCGGACCCTCGCCGCCCACGCGCTGCTCGACTTCTCCGGCGTGCTCGAGCGCGCCGTCCGGCTCCTCAGGGAGCTCGACGAGTTCGCGGAGACCCGGCTGCGCCTCGAGGCGCGCCATCAGCACATCCTCGTCGACGAGTTTCAGGACACGAGCCGGGCGCAGTGGGAGCTCGTGCGGCAGCTCGTCCGGAGCTGGGGCGAGGGATTCGGCGTCGGCGACGAAGCGATACCGCCGTCCATCTTCATCGTCGGCGACCGGAAGCAGTCGATCTACGGGTTCCGCGATGCCGACGTCGCGCTGGTGGACGAGGCCGCGGCATTCGTCGGCGGCCTCCGTCCCGACTGCCGTCCGCTGCAGGCGATCACGGTCAGCTTCCGCTCGGCGCCCGGGATCCTCGCATTCGTCAACGATCTGTTCGGCGCAATCGTGGCTGCCGAGCCGAGCCAGCGGCGGGACGCGTTTCGGTACGAAGAGAGGGATCGATTTCCGACGGTCCGGCTGAAGCCGGACACTACGACTGACACGCTGCGGCTACAGCCGGACACCACGATCGACACGGACGCCACGATCGAAACCGTCACGACGGCCGAAACACCCCTCGGGCTCATCGTCGGCGATACCGTTCGTGAAACGGCAGACCGCGTGGCCGACGAAATCGTCACGCTTCTTTCAGGATCGGTGGTTCGCGATCGGTCGACCGGCATCCGGCGTCCGGCCCGGCCGGCTGATATCGCAATCCTCTTTCGATCCCGTGACAGCCATCGTGAGTTCGAGGCGGCGCTGGCGAGACGGCAGATCGGCACGTATGTTTACAAAGGACTCGGCTTTTTCGACGCCGACGAGGTCCAGGACGCGGTCGCGCTCCTCCGCTACCTCGCCGATCCGCTCTCGAACCTGCGCGCCGCCGCGTTTCTTCGATCGCGGATCGTCCGGCTGTCCGACGCCGCCGTCGCGCGCCTCGGTCCACAGCTCGCCCATGCAATCCTGGGAGCAGGCGTGGACCTTTCCGCGCTCGGGGACGAGGATCGGCGGGTGCTGGAGCTCGTGCGGCGAGCCGTGCCTGGCTGGCTGAGCCGAGTCGACCGCCAGACGCCGTCGGAGCTGCTCGACGCACTGCTGCACGAAACCGCGTATGCGAACGAGCTGCGCGGATCGCGGCAGGTGCAGGCGCACGAAAACCTGAAGAAGCTGCGCGCGATGATCCGCCGCGCGCAGAACCGCGGCTACGCGACGCTCGCGCGCATCGCCGACCACCTCGATCAACTGGCGGTCGGCGACGAATCGAACGCGGCGATTGACGCCGTCGACTCCGTCAGCCTGATGACCGTCCATGCCGCCAAGGGGCTCGAGTTCCCGATCGTGTTCGTCGTGCACCTGGGGCGCGGCACCGGCGGCGTGCGGCCGGGCGTCCGTGTCGCGACGCAGACGACCGGCGAGCCGTCGGTGTCGATCGCGGATTTTCAGTCGGAGGCGGACGAGGACGCGCCGGCTCGCGATCGCGAAGAGACCAAGCGCCTCCTCTACGTGGCGCTGACCCGCGCCCGCGATCGCCTCTACCTGTCAGCCGTGCTGAAAGACGGGAAGTGCCGACCCGGTCCGGGCAGTCTCGGGCAGGTACTGCCCGACGCCATCAAGCAGCTTTTCGCAGGAACAGCGCATCCCGAGAACCTGCCGAACCCGGTCGACCGGGGAAGCCGCGAGATCGTCGAATGGAAGGGGCCGAGCGGCACGACGCACCGCTTCGCCGCGCGCCGTTAGCGGTCGGCTCGTTCCGCCCAGCGGCGGGCGCGCTCCTCGGCCTCGGCCTGCGACGCGGCGATGAGAATCACGGAACGGTCCGGCTTCCCGCTTGCGTCGCGACTCACCCACGCGATCCAGTGGGGCCCGTGCGGTTCGCTGTGAATCTGGAAGGATTCCGGGGCCATTTCGGGCAAATCTAGCAGATTTCGGCCATATTTGCATTGCGCTGCCCCCGCCCATTACATAGAATCGAGAGCTTGAAGGAGCCTTACGTGAATTTGACTTGTCCAAACTGCGGCAACGACCGGAATTTCCAGGTCAAGACGCTGCAGATGCACGTGGTCAGCATCGATGGCGGCCGCGTGGAGGTGACCGAGGAGAGCCGGCCGGCCGTGTTCGAAGTCCTGTGTGACGAGTGCGAGACCGAATTGAAGTTCGGTGAGTTCGAGGACACGCTCCGCAAAGAAGTGCTGCTCACGATCGGCGCCCGCTGACCGCGCGTCGGCGCCTCACGATTCCTCTTCGACTTCCTCGAAATAATCGCAGTCGGGGCAGACCCACTCGCGGGAGACGCGCGTCGTGGCACTGGGATTGCCGGGGAGGTGTACGACGCTCTTCACGTCGCGAGGGCGCATCGTGCCGCCGCACAACGGGCAGTCTTTCGTCGCGGGCATGATTCTTGGTTGAGAGTAGCAGACTTTGGCGTGATGCGTTGCCTTGACAAGCATGGGACCGACTCCTATCGTTAGCTGGACTTCGATGCCGCACGAATGTTTTGCGGACGAGATCGCGATCGACTTCCCGTCGGTGGGACGTGTCGTCGAACGCATGCGCGATCGGTTCCTCGGCGAGCGGCCGGGCGACGACGTGCTGAGCGCGGAAGTGTCGCTGACGCCGTTCGAGGCGTGGAAGGGCACCCGCGTGCCGATCGACGTGCCGGTCCGCGCGACGTGCGCCCGCTGCGGCGGACGCGGCGAAACGTGGACCGAGCCCTGCGCCGGGTGCGGCGGCTCGGGCGAGTCGCTGCAACGTCACGAAGTCCGCGTGTCGGTGCCGCCCCGCGTCGCCGACGGCGCCACGCTTCGGTTCCGCCTCACGTCCTCCGAATCGTCGTCCGTCCGCGTCGAAGTCCGCATCGCCGTGCGCTCGGCGGTCTAAAGCTCACCGTCACCGCCCACGTCGGCCGCAGGCCCGCAATCAGCAATAAATTAGCAATTAGCAATTTGCAATTAGCAATGAAGACGCAAGTGGACTTCTTGGCTGTCCTCTTCATCGTGTGGGGTCTGCTGACGACGCTGGTCGGCGTGTCGACGCTGGCGCTCGGCGTCGGCGCCGTCGCGCTGATCACGTCGGAGAGCCGGGGCGGCAGCGAGGTCGCCGCCGGGTTGACCGCGATCCTGTTCGCGGCGCTCGCCCTCATCGCGATCGTCTGGGGGGCGTCGCACGTGATCGTCGGCGTGCCGCTTCGCCGTCACACGCCGTGGGCGCGCATCATGGCGCTGGTGCTCGGCTCGATCGACCTCGTGCTGCTGCCGTACGGAACGGCGTTGGGCGTGTACGCGCTGTGGGTTTTGCTCAGCGAAAACGGAAAGCGCGTCTTCGTACCTCAGGGCTGATGGCTTATGGCTGACTTGGACCAGGGCAGCCCTCCGCCATGAGCCATGAGGTCTCTCAAAACCGATCTGCGTACTCGCTGATCCCAGGAATGATCAACCGGCCTCCGTTCACGCCCTTCAGAATGGCGACCACGTGGATGGCGAGAATGCCAACCCAGGCAAACACGAGCACGAGCGTGAGCACGACGCCGAGCGCGAGCGCCGCGACGCTGACGATGCTCGTGACGGTCATGTAGACGAACAGCAGCACGAGCTCGGCGACGGTGAGCACCAGCCCGTGCTTCGCGTGCCACCGGACCTCCGCGTCCTTCTCCTCGAGCAGCAGCGGGATCAGCGCGAGCAGCCAGAGATAGGCGAGTACGATCATGACGCTGCGATTCGGCGACACGTCGGACATGGCCGAGGAGTGTACGTTATTCTTGACGGTATGCAAGTTGAGCCCGCCGCGGTGCTCGAGGCGCTGAAGGTCGTTCGCGATCCCGATCTCAATCGCGACATCGTCAGTCTCGGGTTCATAAAGGATCTGGCGATCGACGACGGCCGCGTCGCATTCACGATCGAGCTCACGACGCCCGCGTGCCCGGTCAAGGATCAGATGCGCGATCAGGCGCGCGCGGCGGTGATGCAGCTCGCCGGCGTGTCGGCGGTCGACGTGAAGATGAGCGCGCGCGTGCGCGAGGCGGTCGGCGCCGACGGCGCGCGGCAGCCGCCGCCGGGCGTGAAGAACGTGATCGCGGTCGGCGCCGGCAAGGGCGGCGTCGGCAAGACGACGGTGGCGGTGAACCTCGCGATCGCGCTCGCGAAGTGCGGCAGCCGTGTCGGCGTGATCGACGGCGACATCTACGGGCCGAACGTGCCGATCATGCTCGGCATGAACCAGCCGCTCGTCACCGACGGCCAGAAGATCGTCCCGGCCGAGAAGTACGGACTGCAGGTCATCTCGATGGGGTTCCTCACCAGCGAGGATGCGCCGATCATCTGGCGCGGTCCGATGCTGCACGGCGCGCTGCAGCAGTTCTTCCGGGAAGTCCGCTGGTCGAACCTCGATTACCTGGTCGTCGATCTTCCGCCGGGCACCGGCGACGTCGCGCTCAGTTTGAGTCAGACGGTACCGGTCGCCGGCGCGCTCGTCGTCACGACGCCGCAGCAGGTCTCGCTCGCCGACACGCGGCGCGCGGTGGCGATGTACAAGAAACTGAACATCCCGCCGCTCGGCGTCATCGAGAACATGAGCTACTTCACGTGCCCGAACTGCGCGCACGAAGCGGACATCTTCGGCCACGGCGGCGGCGAGAAGATGGCCGCGGACCTCGGCATCCCGTTCGTCGGGCGGATTCCGATCTATCAGCCGATTCGCGAGGGGAGCGACACCGGCGTGCCGCTGATGATCAGCGAGCCCGACTCGCCGGCGGCGCGCGCGTTCATGGCCGCGGCCGAACGCACGGCCGCGCAGGTCTCGATTGCGAGCTACAACCGGCCGACCATTCCACTAACGGTGGTGAGATGATGCGAACGCCGCAACAGCGCAGCACGAAAACACGAAATCACGAAAACACGAAAAGCACTCTGGTACAAATCTGTTTTCGTGGTTTCGTGGTTTCGTGGTTTCGTGTCCCGCTTTTGGTTGTGGTGGCCCTAACCGCCGGGAATTGCGCGCCGTCGGTCGGCAAGACGCCCGACGCCGGCAGCGCGATGCCCGCGTCGATCATCGATCCCTACCTGGCGATCCAGGACGCGCTGGCCGACGACAAGACCGACAACATCAAGGCGAACGCCGGCAACATCGCGACCGCATCGACCGCGCTCGGCGCGCCGGCGATGAAGATCGATACGGCCGCCGTGGCGCTCGCGGCCGCGGCCGACGGCCCCGAGCCGGACATCAGCGCGGTCCGCGAGAAGTTCGGCGTGCTGAGCGAGGCGCTCGATACATACATGAAAGGCCTGAACCTGAAGGCGCCCGAGGGCGTCCGCGTCGCGTACTGCCCGATGGTCCACAAGCCCTGGCTGCAGAAGGGCGAGACGCTCGCGAACCCGTATTACGGCAAAGACATGCTCACCTGCGGCAGTTTCCGGTGACGCTGTCCTTCCGCAAGCACACGCTCGCGAACGGCCTCGACGTCCTGCTCCACGAAGATCGCGCGTGCCCGATCGTCGCGGTCAACATCTGGTACCACGTCGGATCGAAGAACGAACGGCCCGGACATACCGGTTTCGCGCACCTGTTCGAGCACCTCATGTTCGAGGGATCGCAGCATCACGACCGCGGCTACTTTCAGCCGCTGCAGGGCGCGGGCGGGACGCTGAACGGGTCGACCAACGCCGACCGGACGAACTACTGGGAGGTCGTTCCGGCGAACGCGCTGGAGCTCGCGCTCTGGATGGAGTCCGACCGCATGGGCTTCCTGCTGCCGGCGTTGACGCAGGCGAAGTTCGTGAACCAGCGCGACGTCGTGCTGAACGAGCGCCGCCAGAACTACGAGAATCGCCCGTACGGCCTCGCCCCGATGGCCACGCTCGCGTCGCTGTTTCCGCCGGAGCACCCGTACCACTGGACCACGATCGGCGAAGTGCCGGACCTCGAGTCGGCGCGGCTGGACGACGTCCACGCGTTCTTCGAGCGGTACTACCATCCGGCGAATGCGTCGATTGCGCTGGCCGGCGACATCGATTCGGACGAGGCGCTCGCGCTCGTCGATCGGTACTTCGGCGACATTCCGGCGGGTGAGCGCGTGACGCCGGTTCGCGCGTCGGCGCTGCTGCCGCACGACGTCCGCATCTACTTCGAGGATCGCGTCGAGCTGCCGCGCCTCTACATCGCGTGGCTGACGCCGGCGATGTTCGCCAGCGGCGACGCCGATCTCGATCTCGCCAACGATCTGCTCGCCAACGGCAAGACGTCGCGGCTGTACCGCCGGCTCGTCTTCGAGGAGCGCATCGCGACCGACGTATCGGCCGCGCAGAACTCGCGCGAGATGGCCGGCTACACGCAGGTCGTCGCGACGGCCGCGCCCGGCCACGCGCTTGGCGACCTGGAAGCCGTGATCGTCGAGGAGATTCGCCGTCTCGCCGCCGAAGGCCCGACCGCCGACGAGATGGAGCGCGGGCGCGTCCAGGCCGAGTCGCAGTTCATCTTCCGGCTGCAGACCGTCGGCGGCTTCGGCGGCAAATCCGATCAGCTGAACGCCTACAACGTCTTCATCGGCGATCCCGGCTACTTCGAGCGCGATCTGAATCGATACCACGCCGTGACGCCCGACTCGATGCAGGCGGCGGTCGCGCGCTACCTCGATCCCGCCGCCCGCGTGACGCTGAGCATCGTGCCGTCCGGCCGAGCCGAGCTGGCCGCCCCACACTCGGATCTCGTGTCGGTCGCGTGATGGCGCGCAGCGTAGCGGTCGATCGATCGAAGCTGCCGTCGCCCGGGCCGGCCCGGTCCTTCGTCTTTCCGTCGGTCGAGAAATCGACGCTGCCCAACGGGCTCCGCGTCTGGACCGTCGCGCATCCGCAGGTCCCGGTCGTGTCGTTCGTGCTGCTGATCGCGCGTGGATCCGCGGCGGATCCGGCCGGAAAGGAAGGGCTGGCGGCGATCACCGCCGACATGCTCGACGAGGGCAGCGGCGATCTGTCCGCGATCCAGATGCACGAGGCGCTCGCGCGGATCGGCGCGCAGTTCGACACCGACATCGGATCGGATGCGACCGCCATCAGCGTGACGACGCTGAGCCGCGTCGCCGATCGCGCCGTCGGCCTGCTCGGCGACGTCGTCGTCCGCCCCGCGCTGCGGCAGCACGATTTCGAGCGCGTCCGGCAGCTGCGGCTCCATCGGATCAAGCAGCTGCGCGACTCGCCGGCCGCCATCGCGGATCGCGCGTTCCTCAAGCTGATTTACGCCGACGATCCGTACGGGCACTCGCCGATCGGCACCGAGGGATCGCTCGCGACGCTGACCGTGGACGACGTGCGCGCGTTCCACGGAGGAACGTTCGCCTCGGACGCGGCGACGCTGATCGCCGTCGGCGATTGCGATCACGCGACCGTCGCGCACCTCGCGGGCCGGGCGTTTTCGGACTGGCGCGCGAACCACGATCAGAACGGGCAGAAGCCGGCGAACGCCGCGGCGGCGCCGCGCCTCGCCGTCGTGCCGCGGCCGAAGGCGCCGCAGTCCGAGCTCCGCATCGGCCATGTGGCGGCACCGCGGCTCACGCCGGACTATCACGCGCTCGCCGTCGCCAACGCGGTTCTGGGCGGCCAGTTCGTCAGCCGCGTGAACCTGAACCTGCGCGAGGACAAGGGGTTCACGTACGGCGCCCGCACGTCGTTCGAGTTCCGCCGGCGGCCCGGCCCGTTCGTGCTGCAGGTCAGCGTGCAGACCGCGGCGACCGCGCGCGCGATCGAGGAGTCGATTGGCGAGATCGCCGGCATCCGCGGTCCGCAGCCGGTGACCGCCGAGGAGCTGGCGTTCGGCATCGCGGCGCTGACGCGCGGCTACGCGCGCAACTTCGAGACCGCGGATCAGGTCGCCCGCGCCGTCATGCAGCTCGCGCTCTACGATCTGCCCGACGACTACTACGCGCACTTCGTCTCGCGCGTCGAGGCTGTGACCCGCGACCACGTCTCGGACGTGATGATGCGCCATGTCGATCCCGCGCGGCTCACGACCGTCATCGTCGGCGACCTCGACACGATCGGCCACGATCTCGGGCGCCTGAACCTCGGCGATCCCGTCGTCCTCTCCGCAGAGTCGTTCTGATAGCATTTGGCGATTGAAGGCCGTCCGCTTCCATCAGCATGGCGGCGTGGACGTGCTGCGGTACGAGGACGTCCCGGCGCCGCAGCCCGCGCCGGGTGAAGCGCTCGTTCGCGTCCGCGCCTGCGCGCTGAACCATCTCGATCTCTGGCAGCGGCGCGGTCTCGCGCACGTCACCTTCCCGATGCCGCACATCTCCGGCAGCGATGTGTCGGGCGAAGTCGTCGACGGCGGCGCGCGCGGCGACGTCCGGCCGGGCGCGCGCGTCATGCTGCAGCCGGGCGTCAGCTGCGGATTCTGTGACGCGTGCCTCTCGGGCCGCGACAACGAGTGCCCGCAGTACGAAGTGCTCGGCTACCGCAATCATCCGGGCGGCTATGCGGAGTACGTCAAGGTGCCGGCGCAGAATCTGATTCCGATTCCCGACCACGTGAGCTTCGTCGATGCCGCGGCGTTTCCGTTGACGTTCGTCACGGCGTGGCACATGCTCGTGACGAAGGCGCGCGTCAGGCGGGGCGACGACGTGCTGGTGCTCGCGGGCGGAAGCGGCGTCGGGCAGGCGGCGATACAGGTGGCGGTGATGCACGGCGCGCGGGTGATCGCGACCGCCGGCTCCGACGAGAAGCTCGAGCGCGCGCGCGAGCTCGGCGCGAGCGACGTCATCCACCATCACCGGCAGGACATTGCCGAGGAAATCAAGCGCCTGACGAACAGGCGCGGCGTCGACGTCGTCATAGAACATGTTGGCGAGGCGACGTGGCCGAAAAGCGTGCGGTCGCTCGCCCGCGGCGGGCGGCTCGTGACGTGCGGCGCGACGACGGGCGCGAAGGGCGCGCTGGATCTGACGGCGCTGTTCGCCAAGCAGTTGTCGATCCTCGGGTCCTACATGGGTACCAAAGGCGAGCTGCTCGAGGCGGCGCGGCTGTTCTTCGCCGGCCGGCTGACGCCCGCCGTCGACCGGGTGTTCCCGCTCGAGCAGGCGGCACAGGCGCAGCAAAGGCTTGAACAGTCCGGCCAATTCGGCAAGATAGTGCTTGACGTCCGATGCGACTCCAGCAGCTGAGCGTCAGCCTGTTCACGTTCGTCGCGATCGTCAGCATCGTGCTGGCCGGCGCGACGATCTGGCTGTTCCTCACCAACCCCGTCACCGTCGCGAACGCCGTCAACAACGGCGAGATCTCCCCGTTCGTCCGCAGCCTCGCGCAGGTGCTCTATCAGGCGTTATCCGGGCTGCTGAAATATCTGTGACGCGCTGACGTCCGGCGCCACAGAGTCGCAGAGCCACAGAGAAAAGCACAGAGAAGAATCAACCACAGAGCCACGAAGTCACGGAGCTCGAGCGCCGCGCTCAGAGGGCGCGCGAAGCTCGCCGCGCCGCTCCGCGGCGCCGGTCGAACTGCGGGGCACTCTGTGGCTCTGTGTCTCTGTGGTGATCGTACGTGGATGCGCGCGGTGCTCGGGATCTGCGCTCAATCCAACAGCGCACGCTTCAAGAATCGCGTCAGGACCCATCCGTCGACGAACTTGAACGGCGTCTTGCCGGTGCTGTAGTGGCCGCACGGCAGGACGGCGACCTCGTGCGGCACCCGCTCGTCGCGAAACGCGCGCACCAGTTCCTCTGAGAGATCGACGGGGAAGCTGAGATCGTATCGTGCGTACAACAGCAGCGTTCGCCGATCGCGGAGGCGGTCGAGATACCAGCGCGGGCTGATCGGCTTCCACAATGCCCGCAGCCCTTCGAGCTCGATGTGGCCGTCGAGTCCGGCGCGCACGTGGCGCGTCGAGAGCCCGCGCCACACGACGTCCGCGAAGTACGGCGAGATGTGATTGAGCGCCTGCGCACGAATCAGCGGCTCGTGCGCCGTCGTCAGCAGCGCGAGGCACGATCCGAGGCTGGTGCCCAGGATGCCGATGCGCTCGTACCCTTCGGCCGCGAACCACGCGATCGCGCGCCGCGCGTCGAGCACCGCCTGGCGGCAGACCTGCAGCGTGCGCGCGATGTTGGCGCTGACGATGAAGTCGGCGCGATGGAGCTCGGCCGGCATGCGTCGATCGTGGTAGGGCAGCGTGAGACGCAGCGCGGTCATGCCGCTCCACGCGAGCAGCCTGCACAGACCGACGTGTCCCAGTCGATCGGCGTTCCATTGCGGCAGTACGAGCACCGCGGCGCGCCGATCCCGCCGTCGACTCGGAAACAGCCGGCCGTGAACCGTGTTGTTCTCCGGATTCGGCGTCGTCAGCGCGCTTGGAAACGTCAGCGTCCCGCCGTCGGCTGACGGCTCGAGCGAGTACTCGCGCGTCGGCTCCGGCGTGTAGAACGCGTCCGTGTCGGCGAGCACCTGCGACACCCAGTCGTGCACGAGATTCGCGGGCGTGGCTCCCGGCACGTGACCGTTCGACGGAATCCAGTCCTCGCCCCATTCGAACGGCCGCACGACGCGGTCCTTCGTCGCGTCGGCGAGCCGCCGCTCCCACGCATGGAAGATTGGTTCGAGCATGTGGTCGCCGGGTCCTTGGGTCCCAGGCGTGCGACCCATGCTATACTCGGTGGCTCGAATGCGGATGACGGCGCTGATGGGAACTCCGATGAACGCGAAGCGGTCGAAGCGAATCCGGCCCATTGCTGTCGGAGTGTGTATGCTCAGGCGCTGACAATCCTTCCAACCGAGCGACATGCTGCCGACACGGTGAACACCGCGTCGGCTTTTTTTTTGGAAAAAGGGACGAAGGTCATGCCTCAGATGGAAGTCGGGATTCTCGGCGCCACCGGCGCCGTCGGCCAGCAGTTCATCGCGCTGCTCGCGCGGCATCCGTGGTTCAGGGTCGCGTGGCTCGGCGCGAGCCAGCGATCGGAAGGCAAGGTGTACACGGACGCGACCGCGTGGCGCCTGCCGACGCCGCTGCCGGACGATGTCGCGCGGCAGAAGGTGAACGCGGCGGTGCCCGGCTGCGCGCCGAAGCTCGTGTTCTCGGGCCTCGATTCGTCGGTCGCCGGCGAAATCGAGGGCGCGTTCGCGCAGGCCGGCCACGTCGTCGTCAGCAACTCGCGCAACTACCGGATGGAGCGCGACGTGCCGCTGCTGATTCCCGAAGTGAACGCGGATCACCTCGCGCTGCTGAAAGCGCAATCGGACAACCGCAACTGGAGCGGACGCATCGTCACGAACCCGAACTGCGTGGTCGTCGTGGTCGCGATGGCGCTCGCGCCGCTGCGGCAGTTCGGCCTCCGCAAAACCGTCATCACGTCGCTGCAGGCGATTTCCGGCGCCGGGTATCCGGGCGTCGCGTCGTGGGACATCCTCGGCAACATCGTGCCGTTCATCGGCGGCGGCGAAGAAGAAAAGATCGAAACCGAAACGAACAAGATTCTCGGGACGCTGGCGAACGGATCCGTGCAGAACCATCCCGTTGCCGTGAGCGCGGCGGTCACCCGCGTGCCGGTGCAGAACGGACACACGGCGTCGATGTCGGTCGCGCTCGATCAGCGCCCGGACGCCGCCGCGGTGATCGACGCCTGGACCTCGTTTCGCGGCAAGCCGCAGGATCTGGATCTGCCGTCCGCTCCGCCCCGGCCGATCGTGTACCTGCGCGAAGAGAACCGGCCGCAGCCGGCCCTCGACGCGAATCGCGACGGCGGCATGGTGGTCTCCGTCGGCCGTCTTCGCCGCTGCCCCGTGCTCGACTACAAGTTCGTGGCGCTCGGCCACAACACGA
>Ga0114129_10004674_pt1 | contig 19334 bp, 6 predicted proteins | sample RhiMetdeltSRZDD1_FD_80071 | JGI IMG/M metagenome (GOLD analysis project Ga0114129, IMG submission 80071) | Populus rhizosphere microbial communities from Tennessee, USA - Rhizosphere MetaG P. deltoides SRZDD1 (version 2) (version 2) | ecosystem: Host-associated > Plants > Roots > Rhizosphere >...
ACCGGGTCGGGCACCGACCAGTGCAGCCGGCCCGGATTGGCGGGCAGGGTCTCGTGCGCGTGGTCGCAGACCGCGACGACCAGATCCCCGCGGTTGACGATCGCGTCGACGTGGGCGGTGCGGGCGGGGTCGAGCCACAGCCCGTGGCGTTTGGCGGTCCGCAACGCGCGGGGGTGCACCCGCGACGCGGGCTCGGTGCCGGCCGACGCCGCCGGAATGGTGCTGTGCCGTGCCCACAGCGCCGCGGCCAGCTGGGAGCGAGCCGAGTTGCGGGTGCAGACGAACACGACCCGTCTCGGTACCGCGAGCACCGGCGCGGCCAACGCGGCGAGGGCCTGCGGTCGCAGCCGAACGTAGGTGCGCCGCCGGTCCGCCTCCGACCGGGACCGTTCGACCAGCCCGGTCTCGGCCAGGACATTGAGGTGATGGGCTACCAGGTTGGTGGCCATCCCCAGCCGAGCGGCGATCTCCCCGGGTGAGGCGTCACCCACGGCGAGCGTGTCGGCGATGGCCAGCCGGGCAGGGTCTCCGAGCGCCGCGTGGATCCGCGCTCGCGCCGCCACAGACAAAGGCTCAATGTTCATTGAGTCAAAAACTACTGAGCAATCTTCACGGTGTCAACGCGAGTGGTCCACAGCAGAGCGGCGGCGAGCAGGCACGCCGCGGCGGCCCAGGGCAGAAACCGACCGATGCCCAAACCGGCCGCGGCGAGCGGCGCGCCCGCCTTGGCCAGGGTGATGGGGACGGTCATGGTGGCGGCGATGGTGGCGTATCGGTGGGTGCCGTAGCGGTCGGCGAGGATGGCGGGGCGGGCGATGGTGGCTACGCCGAACCCCAGCCCGAACGCGGTGATACAGACGGCCGCCCAGGCAATCGACCCGGACACGTGGGGCAGCACGCCGGCGCCGGCGGCCTGTATCGCGAACACGACGGCGGCGACCGTGGTCATCCCGTACCGGCGGGCCAGGCCGGTGGTCGCGAGGCGGCCGGTCACCGACAGCACGCCGAGGAGTCCGGAGATGGTGGCGGCGACGGTGGCGGAGTGTCCGGCATGACGCAGGTATGCCACCAGCAGCACACCGACCGCGGACAGGGCCGCGGAGTGGGCGACGAATGCGACGGTGAGTACCCAGAACCTGGTCTCGCGCAACGCCTGCCGCACCCGCAAACCGGCGCGGTGGTGTGCGCCAGCGTGATGGGTGTGGCGGGCCGGCACCGCCCACAGGTGTCCCGGGATCGCCGCTGCGGCAAGGATGCCGGCGAGGACGATCAGGGTGGAACGCCAGCCGTACGAGGCGAGCAGCCATCCGGTGAGCGGAAGGAAGATGCTGGAGGCGAACCCGGCCACGATAGTGATCGCGAGCACGGCACGGTCGCGTCGAGCTGGTTCGGTGGCGGCGATCACGACAGCGAATGCCGCCTCGTACAACGATCCCGCGCTGGCCAGGCCGATGAGCACGAACACCAGGTACAGCTGGCCGATCGTGCGCACCTGCGACCAGGCCAGCACCGCGGCTACGCCGATGACCGAGCCGGCGGTCATCGCTGCCCGACCGCCGTGGCGGTCCAGCCATCGCCCGACCGGAATCGCGGCGACGGCGGCGACCAGGATGGACACCGTTGCCGCACCGGTGACCGCGGCTATCGACGCACGCAGGTCCGCGGCGATCGGCGTCAGCAGCACGGAGAAGGCGTAGAACAGCACGCCGTACCCAACGGTTTGCGTAACGGCAAGAGTGGTGATGAGCCGACGCGAGCGCCCGCGGGCCATGCGGGTCAGCCGCAACAGCCGTCCTCGGTGCTGTCGTCGAGGGCAAGATTGGTCGAGCACACGCCGGTCTCGGGCAGCTCCAGCCGGACATCGCGGGCGGAGTCCCAGTCGCCGGCCAGGGCGGCCACGATGGAGCGGACCTGCTCGTACCCGGTGGCGAGCAGGAACGTCGGAGCCCGGCCGTATGACTTCGCGCCCACCACGTAGAAGCCCGGTTCCGGATGAGCCAACTCGTCGACCCCGTGCGGGGGTACGGTGCCGCAAGAGTGCAGGTTCGGGTCGATCAACGGGGCCAGCGCCCGGGTGGAGCCGAGGATCGGGTCCAGGTCCAGTCGTAGCTCGCTGGCGAGGATGTAGTCGGGTCGGGCGCCGGTGGCGTTGACGATCACGTCGGCGTCGACCTTGCGCCCATCCGCCGACACCAGACCCTGGTCGGTCACTTCGTGCACGAAGAATCCAGTGTGGACAGTCACCCGGCCGGCGGCGACGAGCGCTCGGACCCGGGTGCCGATCGCGCCGCGGGCCGGCAGTGCATCGGCGTCCCCGCCGCCGTAGGCACGGTCCGGGTTCGCCGCGCGTACCAGCCAGTGAACGGTGGTATCGGCGAGTTCGGCCAGCGCGAGCAGGGTGCCAGTGGCCGAGTGGCCGGCGCCGACCACGGCGACCGCCTTGCCCGCGAAGGCGTCGTGCAGGGCGCCGGTGACGTCGGGCATGCCGTCGAACACCCGCCCGGCCTGTCGCGCCTCGGCCTCGCCCTGTGCCGCAATGCCGTAGCCACCAAGGGGATTCGGCGTACGCCACGTCCCGGAAGCGTCGATCACCGACGCGGCGAGGACCTCGCTGCCGTCCGATAGCCGCAGCAGGAACGGGGCATGCTCCCGCCCGACGGTGCGAACCCGATCCACGCCCAACCGGGCGATCGCCGTGACCGACACGCCCATGCGCAGGTTCGGCGCGATGGCCGGGTGTGCCGCGAGAGGGGCCAGATACTCCGCGATCAGCTCGCCGCCGGTGGGCAGGACGTCCGGGTCCGGTGCGCGCCAGCCGGTGGCTTCCAGCAGTGTCCGGGCGGCCGGGTCGGTATCGAACCGCCACGGGCTGAACAGCCGCACATGCGCCCAGTCGGCCACCGACGACGCGATGCCGCTGCCCGCCTCGAGGATCACGAAGTCCTGGCCACGGGTGGCGAGGTGGGCGGCAGCGGCCAGGCCGACCGGTCCGGCGCCGATCACCGCGACCGGCAGAGGACCGGCGATCTCCGCTCTCATCCGCAACACCCGGTACCGGCTGCTATCGCCTGCTCCTTCGCCTCGGCACCGCAGCACGCGCCCGACGCCTGCGCTTCGGCCGCCGTCCCGCAACATGGCCTCGCCACCGGCTCGGCCGCTGTGCTCGCCGCGCTACCGTCCGGAACCTGTGTCGTCTCGGTCGTCATCTCCCGCTCCTAGGCCTGTGTTGATGGTTGTCAAATCAATGTGACGCTCGCTAGCTTGCCTTCTGTTTCGAGATCTGTCAACCTAGAGGAATGTCGAAACAGCTCGTGGTGCTGGACACGGCCGATCAGGCAGCCTGCTGCACGCCGATCACCGAGGCGTCCCTCGACGCCGGGCAGGCGGTCGACCTGGCCCGCATGTTCAAGGCCCTCGGCGATCCCATCCGGCTACGGCTGCTGTCCCGGATCACTTCAGCCCCCGATGGCGAGATCTGCGTCTGCGACATCACTGGCGACGCGTTCGACGTATCCGGTCCGACCATCTCCCACCACCTCAAGGTGCTGCGCGAAGCGGGGCTCATCGCGGGCGAACGCCGCGGCACCTGGGTCTACTACCGACCCGTCGAAGCCAACCTGCGTCAACTTGCGGCGCTACTGGACGCGCCGGCCTTGGTCAGCGCGTGACCCTGCGGGGTATCGCGAACAAGTGCGCGTCTTGACGTCACGGCCAGGCCGGGGTTGTCCCGGCCAGGGTGAGTACCAGGACGAGGTCGTCGATCAGACCGTCGCGGAACCACGACCGCACCAACTCGTCGTCGGGCAGTTGCAGCTCCCAGTCACCGGCCGGACCCCGGCCGAGCAGGATGCGCCACGCGGCGCCGGCGGGTCGGCGGGTACCGACGATGCCACCGGTCGTTGTCACCTCGGTAGTGGTGACCCGTTGCCCGCCGATTACATGGCTGAGCGACGTGACGGTCAGTTCCTCGGCCAAGGCGTCGGCCCGCAACGCGAACAGCGATACCTCCTCGACGCGCAGATCGTCGATGTGCGGCGGCAGGTCGTCCGCCGTCAGCGGAAGGGTCACCCGCATGCGGCGGTCGGCTGCGACGGTCTCCGGGTTGTTCAGCTCGTACCACGCATCCGGGAACTGGTTACGGACGCTGAACATGCGGTCCCCGCTGAACCGGCGGTCGAGCCCGCGCACGACCTGTTGCCGGTACTCCGCGCTGTCGATGGCGGTGTACTCGATGGTCAACAGAATGTCGGCGATCATCCGGAAGTCGAACGGGTTCGCGGCCTTCGGCAGCTCCAGCCGCCACACCGTGTCGACGCCCATTCCCTCGAACGGGCGCAACAGCCGGCTCTCCGGCTCGAGGTCGAAGAGTCCGGTGGCGTGGTTCGGCGACGTGAAGGCGATGGACTCGGGCTGACGGCGAAGTGTCACCGTGTCGAACGGACCGCGGGCGACCACCGTACGCGACACGCCCGAAGCCGACAGCGTCGCGCGGATACCTCGGACGGGGTCGACGAGCGCCACCATAGTGACCCCGATCTTGCTGACCAGCCGCAGGTAGTGGCCCGGGAACTCGCGGTCGAACAGCTCCGCGGGCGTGGCGAAGGTCAGTACCCCCGTCTCGCGGAACTGCTGCAGTTCGAGCGCCGCGACCGAAGACAGTGAGAAGGTCTGGGCCAGGTGCAGCTTGCGCCGGTCGGTGTCGAAGGCGTACTGGTCCAGCCGCTGGATGTCCTCCAGCAGCCGAGCGGAACCGGTCAGCCCGCGGCGGTCCGGCGCGGCGGCGCCGGCCGTCTCGTCGCGCCAGTAGTCGCCGGCGACGAACCCGGCCGGCATCTCCTGGCGCTCGAAGGCCAGCTGCGCCTCGGCGAGCTGGGCCAGCGCGGTGGCCTGCTGCAGGAAGAACGCGTACACCCGACCGAGGACGCCGCTCATCCACTCGAACAGCTCCGCGTTGGTGAACCGGGTGGCCAGGAACACCACGACGGCCTCGGCGTGCTGCATCTGCATCCGGGACAGGTCTCGTTCGTGCATCGCGAGCTGCTGCTGGTTGTAGGCATTCTGGATCTGCTGGTCGCCGATCTCGCGGTCCTTGGCGGCGAGGCCGCGTTGGAAGTACCACTCCCGTTCCCGGCGCTCGAAGGACGCGAGCGTCGACGCGATCTGGCCACCGGTCGAGGCCGCCGCGGCCGCCGCGGCCAGCATGTTCCCGAAGCTGTCCCCCGGGTCGCCCAACAGCCCGAACGTGAACACGCTCTTGATGGTGTTGCCGATCCCGCCGGCGCCGAACGCGACCACGGAAGCGGTATGGAACGCCGCCGCCGCTCCCATCAACCCCAGTGACGTCCACTCCCAGCCGCTGATGCCCAGCTCGATCTGCCGGTCGTAGTGGTCCTCCTGCAGCACGGCACGCTCGCGTTGCAGCTCGGCCAGGCGGATGCCGGTATCGGCGTGGGTGACCTTGAGTTCCTGGATGGCCACGCTGGCGCCGGCCACCGCGAGGTGGTTCCCGGCCTGCAGCGCGTCGTACGTCTTGGCGTCGCGCAGTTCGAGCGCCGCCAGGTACGCCGCCTCGACCTGTTGCGCGATCGCGACGAGGCTCTTGGCCCGTTCGACGAGCACGTTGTACCGGTACTGGCTCGGCAGGAACGACTCGTAGCTCGACATCGGAACGCCCGCGATGTTCAGGCCCTCGTGAATCTTTGCCAGGCCCGCCCGACCGTACCGGCGCAGCGCCTCGAACACCGGGTTCACCGGGAACGGTACGTCCTCGCCGGTCTCGGGCTGCGCCTCGGGCAGCTCGAGGAGTTCGACGGCGGTCTCGTACAGGGTCCTCGCCCGGGCGTTCGCGTCGGCGGTACCGCGGGCGAACTCGGCGTCGGCAAAGGCGTGGAAGCAGCCGGCGATCGCCATGAGCGTCGCGCGGGTGTAGCAGTTCCTTCGGGTCAGGGCGAACAGATGGGGGTTCAGCTCGGCGATCAGCCACTCGGGTACGCGGTCGTAGTCGGACTCGATGAACGCCTCGAGAGTCAGGCCGTGATAGATCCGGCGGTGCTCGGCCGGCAGGTGGTACGCGTACACGGTCCGGTACCAGTCGAGGGCGGCCTGGTACTGGCCGGACTCCTGCAGTTTCGCCGCCAGCGCCATCGGGATCAGCCAGAAGATCTCCCGGTGCGGGATGGTCGGTACGTGCATGGCGATGCTGGCCGCCTGCCGCTGCACGAGGTCCGCGTCGGAGAGCTCGTCGGTGATGACGAAGCCGGTGGGCAGGGTCACGCCGAGGTCTTCGAGGTAGATCTCGGCGATCCGACGCGCGCGACTCGGGGTGAGGCGGCCTTCGCTGCGCAGTGTCTGGATCAGAGTGCTGTAGGCCTCCGTCGGGGCTGGCGTCAGTCCCGGATCGGCGACGTAGACGGCCGGCAGGAGCTGGTTCTCCGGGTACGCGAACACCCGCGTCGCGGACCGCCACGTGCGCAACCCGCCCATCCAGTCCCACTCACGGTCGAAGTCGTGCCCGGCCGACACCTCGTCGTCGATCGTCCACGACTCGCCGGAACCGTCCGGACCAAGTCGCCCCGCCCGCGCGGAGAACAGGACGCCCTGCAAGGTCTGCAGGGCCTGCTCCACCCGGGTGGTGCGCTGCCCAGCGCCGGCCCGTAGGTCGATCATCAGCTCGCGGGTGAGCCGGTCCGCCACGGCATCCGATGGCTCCTGTGGCAAGGCGAGCAGCGTGACGAGCGCGTCCCGCAGATCGGGCAGCATGGTCGCCTCGGTCGCCTCGACGACCCGCTGATAACTGGACTCCAGACCGGCCGCCGCGGCTACCCGCGCCGCCAGAGTGCGGCGCCAGCCAAGGTACTCCGACCGCTGGGCGCGCCACCTCGGTACCCCCACGAGCTGATCGATACCGCCGTCGACAAAGGTCGCGGGCTCCAGCACGAGGCTGTTTCGCCGTTCGTCCAGTCGCCAGGCCCGGTACTCCTTGCGCTTCTGCACCTGCAGCAGGATCGCCACAACGTCGTCCCACTCGCTGTCGAGCAAGATGTCGTCGGCGAGCAGCGTCCGGCTGCGAGCCAGGAAGCGGAAGGCCTCCAGGCTCAACTCCCACGGCACGAGGTCCGGCCGGATGTCCACGCCATCCGCATCCTGAGCGGCGAGAGCCACGAGGTCGATCTCGCCGACGAACGTGGTGACCGCGTTGTCGAACCGGGCCAACGGGTTCGGCCCGGGACCGGTCGCCTGCTCGATCTCCGCGAGCATGCCGTTGACCCACACCCGGCGCGCGGTCCACAGCGCGAATGCCGGGTCACTCGGCTCTCGGCGGCGAAGGTGACCCTCGCCGATCAGGTCGGGATCGATGAGGGGCAGCGGTCCGGCGGCCGAGTCGCGCTGCGTCTCGTCCTCCTTCTGCCACTGGACCCGCAGCGCGTCCCGCCGCCACAGCAGGACCTTGGCGCCGTCGACCGTCGGCCGCAGCGGGTCGCCCGCCGCGGTGGACCGGTATCCGGTCAGCATCTCCAGACTCTCGTCGGTGATCGCATCCGGGGATACGGTCAGCTCGTCCAGGCGGTCCGGTCGGGCAGCGACGAGCCCGATACCGAGGCGAGTGGCCAGTGCTTCGCGGGCGGGTGCGGCGGCGGTGCGGGCGAGCCGCAGCTCGTCGTACGACGTGCCCAACGAACGCAGGAACGTCTGGTACGCCAGGCCGCGAAAGCGCTGGTCGACTTCGTGCGGTGCGGCGGTACCCAACCGTCCACGGAGGACCTCCACCGAGATCCGGGCCTGCGGGACCGGCCTGGTGGCCTGCTCGAAATGCGTCGGCTCGACGAGCCGGTCGTACGGCTGGTGGAACCGGGACGCGAGCATGGCGGGCGTGAGCACACCGGTTGCTCCGGCGACCTCCACGTACCGCCGGGCGAACTCGCGCAGGTCGAGCAGGTACCGAGTCGGCTCGAACACCTGCTCGGCCGCACCCGGCTCGAACGGCAGGCGCACGACGATGCGCGCCTGCGCGGTGGCGGAGTTGCCGGCACCGTCGACGGCCTGGACTGTGAAGTGGTGTACGCCCGGCGACAGCTCGACCGCCTTCTGCCGCCACAGTTTCAGGCCTGCCCCGTTGTCGATGATGTCCACGACGTCGACGAACTGTCCATTGTCGACCTTCAGCCGTACGGAACTGATCCCGGTCTGTGCGTCACCGGCAGTGCCGGTCACGTCGAGCACGTACGGCTGACCGGGCTCGGTGGTCACGGGTGTGGCGAAGCTGTCGATGGTCAGGATGTCCGGCACCGACCCGTCGAGGACGATGTCCACAGTGGTCGACGTCTCGAACGGTTCCGGGTCACCGGGCACCGGGTCTCCCGGCTCACCGACGTCCGGCGTGAACATCCCGCGGGCCGTGGCGGTGATGCGTAGCGGCGACCCTCCCGGGATCTGGGGTGGCACCGAGAGCAGTGTGGTCCAGTTTCCGGCCGCGAGCTGAGCTACCTGTTCCGCGCCGCCGGCCACCGAGACGCGCACCTCTTCCACGACATAGACGGGCAGCCCCAAGCCGACTCCGCGGGCCCGGCCGGTGGCGGTGAAGCTGCGTCCGACGACCGCGTTCGAGGCCGGAGAGGTGACGCTGAAGTTCAGAAATGCCATGACGCCTTCCTTGTTCGCGAACGGCCTTTACCAGTTCCACGGCGTGAATGTGCGATGCCAGTCGATCTCGCTCGGGTTGAGCGTCCAGGTCTTCTTCGCGTAGTCCACGGCCGCCTCGGGAGCTCGGATGATGGCGTTGCCCACCGCGGTGGCCGATGCCGCGGTGGCGCCGAGGACCGCCGACCCGGTCTTGTCCCGGACCCAGTCGCCGACCTCGTGGCAGAACTCCTGGTCGACGTAGTTCTCGCGCAGGTTGTTGCCGATCTGGACGCCGACCGCGCCGGCTCCGACGATGGCCGCGGGTGCGCCGAGTACCTTGCTCGCCGTCAGCAGCGTCGACGAGCTCGCGGCCAGGCCCCCGAGCCCGAGAGACCCACCGAGGTACGCACTCGTGTTCAGCGCGACACCGGCGACATCGCCTTCGCGGATGCTCTCGCGGACCCCGAGCAGTGCCGCGCCCGTACCGCCGACGGCGGTGTAGAGCCCGAAGTAGCGCATACCCGTGCGGTAGCCCTGGCTGTTGGTGAACTTGCCGAGGTCCCGCTGCCTCGCGACGCCTCCGGCCGGAGTGTCGATCGGTGCGCCCGCGCGTTCCTGGGCCCGCCGCACGTGCGAGGCGGCGCTGCCCTGCGAGCTGTTCAGCCCGGAGTCCTGCACGCGGTGGTCCTGCGGGCGCACGGTATCCGCACCGGGCGCGTAGACACCGTCGCGCCGGCGGATGATGTGCTGCAGCTCGACCGTGTGGTCGATGTCCGTTCCCCTCGGTCGGTGGCCACCGCGCAGCGACTGCTCGTACGTGTCCCGCAGACCCTGGTTGGCGGCCCTGATGTCCTGGGTCGTGGTCCTCATGCCGGGGACCCGTGAACGGATGCCGACGCCGCGGTCCGTCGGGTTCTGGATCCGTTGTCGGTACGCGCGGATCTTCGCTCTGTCGTAGTTGTTCGACACGGCGAGCGTGAAGCCCTTCGGGTTGCGGAAGGCTATCGACAGGCCGACCTGCGGGGTGGCCGTGTTGTTCTTCTTCTCCTTCTCCCCCGACGTGCCCTTGGCGGGCTTCTGCGGCTTGGCACCGGAGGGGTCCCGCAGCCCCATCGGGTTCGCGGCCGCGTACAGGTACTGGTTGAGGCCGCCGCCCGCCCCGATCGGGTCGCACGCCGACCACCTGCCCAGCCACACCATCGCGTACCTGACTCCGTGGTGGCTCAGCCCGCTCTCCTCGTCGCGCTCCCGACCGGTGAAGCGGTACCGCTTGCGGGTGTAGCTGCCGAAGCTGGTCTCGCCGTACGGCGTGTACTCCTCCCGGTTGGTCAACGCGCCGGCCCCGTCGACGATCGCGGTGCTGCTGCCGAGGTGGTCGGCGAGATGGAACGCCACGGCCGGGCCGCCGTCGTCGGGGTGCGCCGGACCGAGGCGGACCACGGACACGCGCTGCTCGTCATCCATGACGTGCACGTGGTTGTTGCTCCCCGTGGACCACATATGGTGCTCGAAGACGCCACCGATGTAGTGCACGACCTCGATCGCGCCGCCCTGACGCCGGACGAGCTTCTTCACCCGCTGGCCGTCCGCGTCGTACAGGTACTGCGCGTGGACCGAGGGCTCGGCGCCGGCGGTCTGCGTGGCGAACGCCACGAGCCGGTCGTAGTGGTCCCAGTCGAAGTGCCGCGTGCCGGCCTCGACGAGGAGGTTGCCGTTGACGTCGAACGAGTAGTCGTACGGCGCCGTGCCCTCGGTCATCCGCTGCAACCGGTTGCTGCCGACGGCCACGGTGAAGTCGCGGGTGTAGCCGTTGGTCGACGCGTGGACGAGCTGGAGCAGGTTGCTCACGGTGTCGTAGCGGTACGTCTCGGTGTAGGCGCGCGTCTTCGTCGGATCGGTGCCGCGGGGCAGGTCCGTCCATGGTGGACTGACGGGTGGCAGATCGCTCTCGCGCCCGGTCGCGGTCAGCAGCCGGTAGCTCGGGTCGTAGCCGAACTGCCGGTCCAGCGCATCGGGCGTGAGGGGCAGTCCGCATTCGGGCGTACGGTCGCGGATCGTCAGTACGTTGCCGGTGAGGTCGTAGTCGTATCCGACGTCCTGCAGGACCTGACCGGCCCGCTCGCTGAGCAGCCGGGTCAGCCGGAAGGTCTGCGGGTCGTACGTGTACCGGGTCTGCACCCCGTTCCCGTAGGTGACGAGCGTGCGCTGGCCCTTCGCGTCGTAGGTGATCCGGTCGACGTGGACGGTGTCGTCGAGGCGTACCCGGTCGAGCCGGCCGGCCCGGTCGTACCGTGGGTGCAGCTCGCGCCGCCGGCCCTCCACGTCGCGCGGGAGCACCTGGCGGATGACGCGGTCGAGCGCGTCGAAGCGGGCGGTCGTCCGGTACTCGGCCGGGTCGAGCGGGTCACCCGCGGCCTGCCAGTCGACGGTGAACGGGGTGACCTGCCAGCCGTTGTTCTCCGCAGCGTCGTACGTCGCGAGGATCGGCGCGTCGGCGATGACCCGCCGGGTACTGTCCAGCACGTTGCCCTTGAAATCGGCTGCCGCGACCGTCACGAGGCCGGCCTCGTCGTAGTGGGCGACGGCGCGGCCGAGGAGGTTGCCGGCCCGGGCCGCGGCGCGGTCGGCGGGCGGTTGGTCCGGGTCACCGGCGTCGCCGTACTCCATCCGCTGCCGCAGGGTCACCGGTGCGCTGTCGTCGTCGCGTGCCCACAGCCGGACCGGTCGGTTCAACCGGTCGAACGCGGCCAGGATCAGTGAGCCCTTCGCGTCCCGCGCCTCGACGGTGTTGCCGAGCGCGTCGAGCACGGCGTCGCGTCGGCCGGCGTCGACACTGTCCATCCGCCAGCGCCGTCCGGCGAGGTCGAACCGGTAGCTGAACGCCCGCCGGCCCAGGGCGTCCGTGATACCCACGAGGTTGCCCTGGATGTCGTAGGTCGTAGCGGTGACGAACCAGTCCTCGACCGGGTCGGGGCCGTTGCGGTTGACCGTGTGCACCGCCCGGCCGAGCGCGTCGAACTCGGCACTGGCCGGAGTATTCCAGTGATGCTGGTACGACTGGGCGGCCGTGCCGTGGGTCCGGCCGGCGTTGTCGTTGGCGTCGTAGGTGTACATCTCCCACGCGGATGGCGCGAACACGTCCGGATCGGCGAGGTCGACCGGCACCCCGGCGACGATGCGTTGTTCGCTGCCGTCCGGGTTGACGGTCCGGACCGCGTGGCCCCGCGGGTCGTATTGAATGGTCGTCCGCTGGCCCAGTTCGGCCTCGCCCGGTTCGGCGAAGTCCCAGCCGGTGGCGAAGAACGGCTCGTACTTCGCGACGACCCGACCCTTGTTGTCGTAGACCTGCCAGCCGCTGACGACCACGCTGTCCGGGGCGCCTGCTGCCTGGGTACGCGTCTGCAGCAGGCGACCGAACCCGTCGGAGTACTCGACCGAGACGGCGGTCTCGACCCGCTCGTCCGGCGGTACGTCGGTCTGTGTCTCGTGGAACAGCCTGCGGATCGTCTGCACCGACACCGGCTGCCCCCGCTCGGCGAACGCCAGCATGTCGTACTCCAGCCGGGTGCTGGGTGCGGTGACGTCGCCCTCGCCTTCCTTGCCCCGGACGAACTGGGCGAGGACGAGACCGGACGGCGAGAACGTCACGCTGGTCGTGTTGCCGTTGATGTCGGTCACCTCGCGCGGTTCGAGCAGGCGGAGGTCGTACACCGCTCGGGTGTCGAGGCCGACCGCGTCGATCGTGCGGACGGGCAGCAGGTCGTGCTCGTCGTACTCGACCCGGCTCTCCGCACCGATCGGGTCCCGGGTCACCAGCACGAGTCCACGTTCGGAGTAGCGGTGGCCCGGGCCGGGCAGGTAGTAGCCGCCGGGGGAGCCCGGCACGGCATCGTCTCCATAGTGGACGTAACCGGCCAGCGTCGGGACCGCCGCGCGGAACTCGGCGGGATACTCCGCGGGCCACCCGATCGAGCCGGAGGGGTCCAGATAGGACGGTGCCGTGCCGAGCCCGGCGAGGAAGTCGTCGGTGAACGCGAGCGACTCGGTCCGCACCGGGAGCCCGTGGTCGCCCACCTCGCCGAGCGGCAGCCCGACGAACGCGGCGCCGTCGTAGAAGGTACGCGCATGCCCGATCACCCGTAGCTCGGCCGATCCGGCCAGCACCGCGTCGCGAAGGCCCCAAACGCTGAGTCGGCCGTCGTTGACGACCTCGAACGTCGTGGTGCGGCACACCCGGTCGACCAGGTACCGCTGGGCGTCGTCACGGTAGGCGTACTCGGTGGTCGTGACCGTGGCCAGGTACGGCTGGTCGGCCGCCGGCGCCGCGAGCACCGGGTCCCGCCCACGGGGTACCGCTACCGCGATCTCCTGCGTTGGCTGACCGTACGCGTCGTGGCCGGCCGAGAAGGTGAACTGGGTCATCGGGTCGTCACCGCGCTCCCATTGCGTGGTGCGCTGCGCCAGGACGAACGGGAAGTAGACGCGCGGGGCCTCTTCCCGTACGCCGGCTAGCGACTCGGTGACCGTGTACGGGCGGTCGGTGCGATCGGTACCGTCCACCGCGTACAGCTCGCTGCGCAGTTGCTGGCCTCGCATCGCACGCAGCGCGTCGCGTCGTGCCGCCCGGGGTAGGTCGGCCAGCATGGCGTCCAGCTCCGGTTGCCGGGTCAGCATCGGCGCGTCGCCGGACCAGTACTCGTGGCGCAGGTCCAGCTCCACCCAGTCGTCCGCCTCGACGGCGGCGACCGGTCCGACGTGGAACCAGCTCTTCGTCAACGTCGGCGGGCTGTGCTCGGGGCCCGAACCCTCGAACCTCTCCGAGTCGAGCTGCTCGACCATCGCGAAGCCGCGGAACTCTCGCTCGACGCCATCCCAGTACCCGTGGTGGTAGCGGTACTCCGTGGTGAGCCGGCCCCGCGAGAGCTGGTCGACCACCTCGACCTTGGCCACCACGTGGACGGGGAACGGCAACGTCGTACGCCAACGCGTCGCGAGCCGCGCCTCGTCCCGCAGGAAGTCCTCGATGGACGGTCGATAGTGGACGGTGGTCACCGCCCCGCGGTTGTTGTCCATCGTGGACAGCAGGTACGGCTTGCGGCCGCCGGTGAGGTCGAGGAACCGCAGTCGCGACCCGCTCCACAGCAGCCCGCCCATGCCCGTGCCGTACAGGTCGCAGAGCCGGACGTCGTCGGTAGCCACGGCGCTCGGCGTACCCCGGACCACCACCGGCTGCGGGGTCCAACCGTTGCCGCTCTGGTTGCCCCAGACCAGTACCTGCCCGTGGTCGACGTAGACCAGATCGGCGGCACCGTCCCCGTCCACGTCCCCGAGCAGGATGCGGCGTGGGTCGTACCGCGACGGCAGTCGTGGCGCGTGCCGCATCCGGATCGCGGGTCCGAAGCGGCCGTGGCCGAGGTTGGGCCGGTACTCGATGCTGCCGTCCCGGACCAGCACTAGGTCCTGCAGCCCGTCGCCGGTCATGTCCGCCAGCCGAACTCGTGGGTCTGCCAGGTCGAGCCCGGCCGGCAGACCGACGGCGTCCACCTGGCGCTGCCAGGCTCGGCGCGGGTCCGCGTCGTTGAACCAGCAGACCGGCCGGCTCCCGGTGCTCAGCACATCGGTCAGCCCGTCGCCGTCGAGGTCGACCAGGGTCACGGCGCCGCCGGTCACGCCCGCGCTGGGCACCTGTCGGTAGGGCTGAAACGAGCGTTGGCTCCACTGTCCGGCGAACGTGAGCGGGTAGTAGCCGGCCAGCGCGGTCGATGTCACCACCAGGTCCGCCCGACCGTCGCCGTCCGCGTCGAGCAGCGCCACGCCCGGCTGGTCCAATGTGTACGGAGGTGCCTCGGTGAACGGTCTCGGCACGTCGAACCGCCCGCCCCCACGGTTTCGCCAGTATCGCCGGGACGTGCCGAGCTCGACGAGGTCGGGTAGCCCGGTGCCGCGCAGATCGACCATGGTGAAGCTCTCCGGCAACGGCCCCGGCGGCAGGCCGCGTCCGGCCACGGGGGCGAACCGGCGCGCTGTCGGATCGAAGCCGGAGTACCCGAAGGTCAGCGGAGGCAGAACTTCCTCGCGCCGTACGCCGTCCTGGTCGTCGATGCCAACGGCGGTCACGCTTTCGAGCAGCGACACACCGTTGAACTCCGCCTGCCGGTACCCGAAGCGGACCTCGGACACCACCCGATCCACCCCGTCGGCCGCGTGCGTGAAGACACGCATCACCCGGCACCGCAGCGTGGTACGAATCTCGAAGCCGGCCCGGTAGTCGGAGAACGGGTCCGGCCGGGACTCGTACTCGAACTCGACGCTGACGAGGAACGACGGCGCGGCGGGGTCACCGTAGTCGGCGTACTCGATCCGCTCGAGCACCGGCTGATCCCATGCGTGCCCGTCCTGCTCGCCCCGGTCGCGTAAGTAGGTGTAGCGAATACGGTTGCCCACCGCATCGGCGCTCTCGGTGACCAGCCAGGCGAACGGCTCGCCGTGTCCGGGATGGACGATCGTCGTGCCGTACCTGGTCAGCCCTCCGCTCGGATCCCGCACCTCCCAGTAGTCACCGGTGTCGTCGCGAACGTGTTCGATCCGGTCGAACGCCCCTTCGGTGCGCGGCCGGTAGCGCTTCCGGCCGGGGTACGCGCCGGAGACCGGTACCAGATCCTCCATCCCGGACAGGAGGTACGTGTCGTCGTCCCCAAAGCGCGGCACCCCTCGGGCGGTCTTCCGTGAGACGCCCGGCAGCCCGAGTGCCCAACCGAGGCCGAACAGCCCGTTGCCGTGCCCGGTGCTGTAGGCCAGCGCCAGCTCCGGCTGGAGGCCCCCACGCCCCGGCGGCACCGCGAGCGGTACGGAGAAGTTGCCGGTACCGGTGAACATGTCCGCGCCAAACGTCTCGCCCATGCCGGCGATCGCCCCGCCGCCCTTGGGCAACGAGATCGTCGACCCACCCGCCACCGGGTCCGTGCCACCACCCATGGCTGTGCACCGTGGCAGGTAGGGCTGATCCGGGACTGACGCGCCGCTGATGTGCCAGCCTGTCTGGTGGGCGACCGAGTCTGGTCCGGGTTGTGGCGCACCGGTAGCCTGCTCTCGCGAGCCTGGGGGGAACACGGTGCAGGTCAGGTTGCTCGGGCCGGTCGATGTGGTGGATGGCACCCCGCGGCCGGTTCCCGGAAAACGCCGTAGGGCGGTGCTCGCCGTGCTCGCGCTGCACGCCGGCCGGCCGGTGAGCCCGGAGCAACTCATCGAGGCGGTCTGGGACGGGCAGGCACCGGCGACGGCTCAGAACAGCCTGCAGCGACTGATCTCCTACCTGCGCGGCATACTCGGGATGGCCGGCGCGATCGTGGCGGGTCCGTCGGGGTACATCCTGGATCTGGGCGCCAATGCCACGGACGCCGAGGTCGCCGAGCGACTCGTCCGGCAGGCCGGTACGTCGACGGATCCCGCGCACCGCGCGTCGCTGCTGCGGGCCACGCTCGGCCTGTGGCGCGGCCGGCCGCTGGCCGACGTCGCCGGGCTGAGGTGGCTGGACAAGCAGGCCGAGCGGCTGGACGCCCTGCGAGTCGAGGCGGAACGGGCGCTGATCGAAGCGCGCCTGGCGCTCGGCGAGCATGCGGAGCTGGTACCCGACCTCGAGCGGATGGTCCAGGACGATCCGTTCGACGAGCGAGCCCACGCGCGGCTCATGCTCGCGCTCTACCGTGCCGGCCGGCAGGTCGACGCGCTCACCACGTACCAGCGGCTGCGCAAGACACTCGGCGACGAGCTCGGCCTCGATCCGGGCCCAGAGCTCCGCGACCTGGAGTCGGCGATTCTGCGTCAGGACCCGAGCCTGGACCAGGACCCGCCCTTGCCAGGCGCCGCGGCTCGCATCTCGACCACCGGCGAGGTACCGGCTCAGCTACCCCGGTCGGTCAGCGCGTTCGCCGGCCGCGTCGCGGAGCTGGCTACGCTGGACGCGACCGCCGCCGGAATCGTGGTGATCTGCGGGACCGCCGGCGTCGGGAAGACAACGCTGGCGGTGCACTGGGCTCACCAGATGGCCGCGCGGTATCCCGACGGCCAGTTGTACGTCAACCTCCGCGGCTTCGACCCGTGTTGCCCGGCGACCGAGCCGGCCGAGGCGATGCGCGCGTTCCTCGACGCCCTCGGCGTGCCATCGGCGCGCATCCCGGCCGGCCCGCACGCGCTGACCGGCCTGTACCGCAGCCTGCTCGCCGGCAAGCGGATGCTGATCCTGTTGGACAACGCGCGCGACGCCGAACAGGTCCGGCCATTGCTCCCCGGTGCGCCCGGCTGTCTGGTCATCGTGACCAGCCGTGATCAGCTCAACCCGCTGGTCGTGACCGAGGGCGCCGATCCGCTCACGCTGGACGTGTTCGACCCGGACGAGGCACGCGACCTGCTCTCGTCCCGCGTCGGAGAGGCTCGGCTGAAGGCCGAACCGGACGCGGTCGCCACCATCTCGGCCCGATGTGCTCGGCTACCTCTCGCGCTCGCGATCGCCGCCGCCCGCGCGGCCGTGCAGCCCCGCCTCTCGTTGGCCATGCTCGCCGCCCAGCTGAGCGACGCCGCGGACGCGCTCGCCCCGTTCCAGGGCGGCGACGCGGCAACCGACATCCGGGCGGTGTTCTCCTGGTCCTACCGCACGCTGGACGCGGACGCGGCACGGCTCTTCCGGCTGCTGGGCCTGCATCCGGGCCCGGACCTCGGAATCACGGCCGCGGCCAGCCTCATCGGCGTCTCTCCGCGCCAGGTCCGGCCGCTGCTGGCCGAACTGACCCACGCGCATCTCCTGGCCGAACACGCGCCCGGCCGGTACACCTTCCACGACCTATTGCGCGCCTACGCCATGGAGCTGGCACGCGGCGTGGAGACCGCCGACGAGCGGGATGCGGCGCGGCGCCGGGTCCTCGACCACTACGTACACACCGCGTACAGCGCGGCGTTCGTCATCCACCCGCAACGCTCGCCGATCGCCATGGAACCGATCAGCCCTGGTACGTCGAAGCACAACCTCTCCGACCACGACGACGCGTTGCAGTGGTTCACCACTGAGCGTGCGGTTCTCCTAGCGGCCGTGGAAGAAGCCGATCGGGCCCGGCACGACCCGCACGTCTGGCAACTGGCCTGGGGGATTGCGGACTTCCTCGAAATGCGCGGGCACGTCCAGGATTGGATCGCCGTACAGACCCGGGCGGTGGGCGCGGCCCGGCGGGCAGCCGACCCAGCGATCCTGGGACGAATGCTGGTGATCCTCGGCAACGCCTTCTGGCGGGTGGGCCGCTACGACGACGCCTTCGGCCACCTCCAGGAAGCCCGCGACCTGTTCAGTAACCAAGCGGACCTCAGCTGGCACGCCCGCACCGAGCAGCTTCTCGGGGGCGTGTTGGAACGCCAAGGCAGGTTCCGCGATGCGCTGGAGCATGCCACCCGCTCGCTGTGGCTCGCTCGGTCCGCCGGCGATCTCGACAACGAGGCACGGGCCCACAACTCGATGGGCTGGTCACACATTCAACTGGGCAACTACCAGCAGGCCGTCAACCACACACAGCAGGCGCTGGAGCATTACGCCGCGGTCGACGACCGCCAGGGACTGGCCGCGACGTGGGACAGCCTCGGCTTGGCCCATCACCATCTGAGCCACTACGAGCAGGCGGTCGACTGCTACCAGCGCTCCATCGATCTGCAGCGTGAGGTGGGCGATCGGTACAACGAGGCCGGCACCCTCACCCGGCTCGCCGACACGTACCAGGCGGCCGGCAGGCACGACGCCGCCATCGACGCCCGGCGGCAGGCCCTGGCCATCCTCGACGAGATCGACCACTCCGACGCCGATCTGATACGCGCCGAGTTGCGGGCCGCCGCCCGGGCGCACCGCAGGAGCATGAGATCGTCCACAATGGACCGTTGACGAGCCCGGTTGAGTCAGAAGATGGTCACGCCATATGCCTGGGCCGCTTCGCGGACGGGCTGGAAGAAGGTCGTACCGCCGGTTGAGCAGTTACCGCTGCCGCCGGAGGTGAGACCGAGCGCCCTGCTGCCGTCGTACAGCGGGCCCCCGGAGTCACCGGGCTCGGCGCACACAGTGGTCTGGATCAAGCCGCTGACCTTGCCGCCGGGGTGACCGACGTACCGTACCGTAACGTTGAGCGCGGTCACGGTTCCACTGTGGACACCGGTCGTCGACCCGTCACGCGTCACCCGTTCCCCGACGAAGGCGTCCGCGACGGCGAACCCGCCGGGGTGGCTGAGCGAGAGGTTGTCATAGCGGACCAGCGCGTAGTCGTTGCCCGGGAAGCTGTAGTTGACGACCGGGCCGACGAGCGTGGTGTGGTTGGCGTTGGTGTACCAGGGGCTGGCCAACTTTCCGCAGTGCCCTGCGGTGAGGAGGTAGAACGTGCTGCCGCTGACCACGTTGAAGCCGAGCGAACAACGGAAGTTGCCGCCGTAGATGGCGTCACCGGCGGACAACAGCGGGGCGAAGACGCCGGAGGCGCGATCGACCCGGAGGGCACCGGCGTTGGCACCGGCCGCGCGCCTGAGCGTCGCGATCGCGGCGGAAGAGACGGAGCTGTCGGCGGTGACCGCAACCCGGCCCGCCGTCGCGTCGACATACCAGGCGATGCCCGCGACGCCCGACCGATCAACCGCGTCGCTCACGGCGGCGAGCTGGCTGGCGCTGTACGCCTGGGGCGCTGGCACCCCGTTGG
>Ga0114129_10004675_pt1 | contig 19333 bp, 14 predicted proteins | sample RhiMetdeltSRZDD1_FD_80071 | JGI IMG/M metagenome (GOLD analysis project Ga0114129, IMG submission 80071) | Populus rhizosphere microbial communities from Tennessee, USA - Rhizosphere MetaG P. deltoides SRZDD1 (version 2) (version 2) | ecosystem: Host-associated > Plants > Roots > Rhizosphere >...
GTGGCCGTCGGGGTGTGTGTGGGGGTGGCCGTCGGCGTGGGTGTGGGTGTGGGTGTCGCGGTCGGTGTCGGTGTCGGTGCGGCCGTCGGCGTGGGCGTCGCTGTCGGCACCGTCGGTGTCGACGTCGGCCGAGGCGTCGGTGTCGACGTCGCGGGCGGTGTCGGTGTGACGGTCGGCGCGGCAGTCGGTGTGGGCGTCGCGGTAGGCACTCCGAGTGCCACCGTGAACGGCTGCGGCGCGCTCGATGGCCCCGGACCGGCGCTGTTCGATGCCCACAAGCGCCACTGATACGCGCCGTTGACGAGCGCTGCCGCGGGCCTCGCCGAGCACACGGTCGCGTTGCACACGGATGCGGCGGTGAACCGCGCGTGCACGACGCGCGTGCCGGCCGCGTCATGGACGCGGAGATGATAGTGGGTCGCGTACGCGACCGGACGCCACTGATACGTCGGGCGCGACTCGGCGATGGTACCCGCCGGAGACAACAGTGTGGGCGCGACGGGGTCGTCCACCCTGAACACCAGTGCGGCGCTCCACGGGCTGAGGCCGGCCGCGTCGCGCGCTCTCATCTGCCACCTGTACACGTCGCGTCCCAGAGTCAACACCGGCGTCACCGCACACGGCGTGGTCGAGCACACGTCGGGCCTGTACCACCTGTGGAGCACAGTGCGGGTGTCGTTCCAGACACGGAGCTCGTAGTAACGCGCCCCGGCAACCGCGTTCCACCGATACGTCGGGCGTGGGCTGGCGGTGCCTTGCGGCGATATCACGGTTGGCGGAGTCGCGGCGGAAGCCAGCGCCACCGTCAGCCCGAGCACGGAGGAGGCCGTCCACACAGGGACGTTCATACTTCTCTCCTTCTCGTACGGCTACAGGTTCAGGTTTTAGCGCGGGCTACGGCGGGCGCGGGCCGGGGGGACCACGCGCGGGATGCGAACGCCGTCCAACGGCGCGGAGTGTGACCGGGATCAGCGGTGCCTCCTATGAGCGGGAACACACCGCAAATTACCTGTGTCGCGTATCACGGTTGCGATGACCAGAAGCGGCCAGTACGTCCGTGATTACTTGGCCGGGTAGTACCCCTTCCGCGCATGGACCTTGACCGCCGCGCGGCTCACCTCGACTTGGATCGGACGCCATCCGCGTTTCCCGGCCTCGGGCTCGTCGTAGCCGAGGAGGTATCGATGGCGGAGGGTCAGCGCGATGGACGTGGCCGCCGCCTTCAAGTGATCGGGCTCGCCCGGCGTCCGCTTGGCGTTTCGCAGGATGATGGCGCGCCCGCCGCTGTCGTCGGCGAGGGCACGAAGCGGGCCTCCGCCACCGCCCAGGCCGATGCCGAAGATCGGGACCTCGTGTTGCCGTGCGAGCTCGCGCACGTCGCCCAGGCGCCCGTCGCTCGTGGTGTCGTCGCCGTCGGTCACGAGTACGACCGCCTTGCTTTCGGCGGGCGCGGGGGCCACGCGCCGGATGGCCTCGAGAGCCGCGTCGTACAGAGACGTTCCCGGCGCGGGCTTGAGCCGGGCGAACACGCGCTCGAGCAGGTCCCGATCGGACGTGAATTCACCGTGAACGTACACCTCGTCGCTGAACGTGATGACGAGTATTTCGTCGGCGGGCTCGAGCAGATCGATGAAGTCGCCGAGGGCACCCTCGACCTCGTTCATCACCCCCGTCATGCTCAGGCTCAAGTCGAGTGCCACCACGATGCGGATCGGCCTTCGCTCGCCGCTCCAGAACGTCAGGGGCTGGCGCCGGCCTCCCTCGGAGACCTTGAAGTGTTCGCGCCGCAGGTCGAGGACGGGCTCGTCGTGCTCGTCGAGCACGGAAACGGGCACGCGGACAGTACGCGCGGTGGCGCTGAACGTCGGCGGTGCCGCGCGCTCGGCCGCCGAGACGGGGCTGGCCAGCAGCACGGCCAGCGCAACGCTGAATCTGTTCCTCATTGAAGCCGCTGCCAGCATGCCACCGACACACCGTTTCTGAAAGCTGCGGATGCGGCGATCGGTCTCAATCCGAAACAGGACTGTCGCACTCTGAAACGCGCGCGCTGAGACGCAGCAGCGCTTTCCACTGGACCGCGCGTGGCACTCTCTTTGCTGCGCAGGTTCCAGCTTCACCGTCCACAGCCATCAACCTCCAGTCACGAAAGCACTTGAGAAAGTGCAGGAGACGACAATGACCCCATCGATGCTCAGGGGCGCCGCCCTCGCCGCCGTGTGCCTGTCCGCCGGAACCCTCGCCGCGCAGACACTCGAGAAGGTGCCGCTGACGCCGGGCGCGGTGGCGGCCAGCACGAGCGACGACAACCTGCCCGGCAACACTGTCGACGGGAGCCTCTCCAGCCGATGGTCGGGGTACGGCGACGGCGCGTGGATCCGCTTCGACCTTGGCGCCGTGCGCTCGATCGAGAACGTGCGCCTCGCCGTCTATCGCGGCAACGAGCGGAAGAACCGGTTCGACCTGCAGCTCTCCGATACGGGCAACACGTGGCTCACGGTGTGGAGCGGGACGTCGACCGGAACCACGACGGGCCTCGAGACGTTCCCGCTGTGGAACCAGCGCGGTCGATACCTGCGCTACCTCGGACACGGCTACACGGGCACCACGACCGGCCTCTGGAACAGCCTGACCGAGGTCGAGGTTTACGCGCAGCGGGAGCCCCTGCTCCCGCCGACGGGGCTTCGCCCGCAGACGGGCAACGGCCAGGTCCTCCTGACGTGGAACGCGGTCCTGGGCGCCTCTTCGTACGACGTGCGCCGGCGCGTGGCCGACTGCAACGGCGACGTCCTGATCGCGACGGTGGCCGCGCAGTCGAGCCCGCTGCAGTCCTATCTGAATACATCGGTCACCGAGGGCCAGCGCTATCTCTACACCGTGACCGCGCGGAGCTCGTCCGGCGTGACCGAGGCGTCGGCGCCGGTGGCCATCACCCCGGGACGCAAGGCGCCCTCCGTGAGCCGGATCTCCGCGACGGCGGGCCCTGCCGGATCCGGCCAGGTCAGCCTGGTGTGGGAGCCGGTGTTCACGGCCACCAGCTACACGATCGAGCGCGCCTCCGAAGATCCCCGCTGCCCCTTCTGCAGCCGCACGGGCTTCTCACCGCTCACGACGATCTCGGCCCCGACGACGCAGTACGTCGACACCGCGGCCACGCCCGGCCGCAACTACTTCTACCGCGTGGTGGCTCGCAACCAGTACGGTACGGGCCACATCTCGAACATGGTGCAGGTCTCCTCCAGCTACGCGACGCCGACGCCGATCTCCCCCACACCGACGCCCTGCGAGTGTCCCGCGCCGACGCCGACGACGGCGCCGATCAGCGCCGCTCCCCCGGTTCAGTCGCCGACCATCACCGTCGGCACGGGCAAGGTGCGCCTGGACTGGTTCTCCATCGGGATCACGGCGACGAACCGCGCCTTCACGTACACGGTCCTGCGCGGCGATGCCGAGTGCGGGCCCTTCCAGAAGCTCACCCAGCTCCCGAACCCCTCCTGGAGCCAGTACCCCATCGCGATGACGTACACCGACACGGGCCTCACCAACGGGCGGACGTACTACTACCTGGTGGTGGGCACAAACCCGATGGGCGACAGCACGATCACCGACGGCAAGGCGGCCACGCCGGTGGCGGCCCTGCCGGCCGTCCCGCAGGGCGTGAGCACGTTCGTCTACCAGAGCCCGAGCCCGTTCGCGGTCGAGGTCCTCTGGAACGAGGTGTGGGACGCCGATACCTATACCGTCAAGCGCAGCCTGACGAGCGGCGGTCCCTACACGACGATCGCCACCGGCGTCGTCAAGAACCCGGCCTCGACGCACGGGACCTACGACGACGCGAACGTCCAGTATCAGACGTCGTACTACTACGTCGTCACCGCCGTGAACACCGTCGGCGAGAGCGCGCCGTCTGCGGAGGCCGTGGCCCACACCGGCCCGCCGCCCATCGCTCCCCCGACGAACCTGACGGCGGCCGCCACCGGCAACGCCGGCGAGGTGCGCCTCACGTGGAATGCCGCGCCGGGAGCGATCTCGTACACGTGCCAGGGCGGCTCCCAGGCGGGCGGCCCCTACGATTTCGATGCGGGGACTGTTTACGCTCCCCAGACGAGCGTCGTCGCCTCGATGTTCTTCGTCAACGACGTGCCCTCGTACTTCACGTGCACGGCCTATGGGAACAACGGGCGAAGCGGCCCCTCGAACGAGGCCTCCGCGATCCCCACCGGCCCGCTCGGTCCGACTGTCGGCCTTCTCGTCGGCGAGGCGACGTCTCCCACGCGCCGGTGCCTGCAGGCCACGTGGCACCGTGTCTCCGGCGCGGCCGGCTATCACGTGTGGCGTGCGGTGGATATCGACAACCAGTTCACCCTCCTCGGCAACACCCCGAACATGTCCTTCGACGACTGCACGGTGGAACTGGACAGAACGTACTACTACCAGGTGAACGCCTACTCGGAGCTCGGACAGGGAGGCCCCTCGGCCGTCGTGAGCGGGCGCCTGGCCAGTGAGTTCGTCGTCACGCCTCCGGGGTCCGCCGTGACGGCGAGCGTCCACGACGGCAACGTGCCGGCCAACACCGTGGACAACAGCCTGTCCACCCGCTGGTCGGCGAACGGCGACGGCGTCTGGATTCAGTGGGACCTGGGCACGCTCCGCAAGGTCAGCTCGATGCGGATTGCCGTCTATCGCGGCAACGAGCGCAAGAACAAGTTCGACATCCTGGTGTCGGAGGATGGCGCCACGTGGACGATCCTCGGGATCACGATGTTCAGCAGCGGGACCACGAACGCTCAGGAGCCGTACGACCTTTCCGACACGCGGGCGCGGTATATCCGATACATCGGCCACGGGGCGCGCTTGAACGCGGGCGGTACCAGCACGTGGAACAGCCTCACGGAGGTTGATATCTACGCGATGCCGCTGCCCTGAGACGGGCGCCGAACTAAAAATCAAGCTCGTCGACGCGCATCCTACCCGCTCGGGTGATGACTGCCCGCGCCGTCCTGCTAGCCTGCGTTCAACGAAAAAGTCGCACACAAAGACAAAGTCAGGGTCGAGGCGCCAATGCCCCGCGCCGGTTGCGCGGAGGCAATGGCAGACGAAGGTTGGCGTCCGTCGGCCGATAGTGGCCGCCGGTGTGTCTCGTGCCAGAGACGGGGAGATAGCTACATGAAGAGAACGGTCGTTCATGGTTCTGTCGGGTCCCTCTGTGCGGGGATCCTCCTGGTCGTGGGCAGCGCGCAGCCGGCCGCGGCGGCACTCGGTTCCATCAACTGGTCGCCGTGGACGTTGCAGCTGCCGAACAACACGCAGGTCAGCCCCGGTAGCACTAGCAATCAGTGGTTCTACGTGAGCGGCAGCTACCAGGCGTTCGCCGACCCCCAGACTGGCATCTGCACCTCGGGGTCCTCGCACTGCCGTACCGAGCTGCGTGAGAAGTCGACCTGGTCGTCCTGGGGCAACAACGTTCTCAATGCGAACTGCAAGGTGACGAAGATGAGCAGCAGCATTGCGATCGGACAGGTGTTCTGCGCGAGCGGCACCAACGGGGCCCATACCCAGGTCGAGCTGTTCTACAGGAACGGTGGTTTCGCGGTTCTGTACGAGGAGAAGAAGGGCGCCGCCACGACCTACAGCATCGGCAGCGGCGTCAGTGTCGGCACGCCGTTCAGCTACCAGCTGTCATTCATCGGCGGGAAGATGGCGGTGAAGATCAACGGTTCCACGAAGTGGACGAGGACCCCGAGCAGCGCGGCTCAGTCGGGCTCCTTCTACTTCAAGGCCGGGAACTACGATCAGGGCTCGAGCTGTGGCTCCATCTCGAGCACGATCCGGTCCGTCGTTCAGTTCTCGAACATCAGCGTCTCGCACTAGCTCGCCGTTCGTTCTCTCGACGGGCCTGATCCCCGTGCGAAAGCGCGGGGATTCGTTTTTTGGTGCGCCCGCATCGGCGACGAGCTGATCTAATCAGGCCGCGGGTTTCGGCGTGCAGATCAGGGCGATGACGACGCCCACGACGCAGAACACTGCGATCCCGGCCGCAACCCAGGCCGCGGCCAGCTTCCAGGAGACGGGATAGACCGCGAAGTCGATCAGCGAGTGGAAGGTGGACACCAGCGTGCCGAGCAGGAGCCCGCAGCGGAGGCCCTGGCCCACCGATGACTTGGATGGCTCGTATCCCTGCGCGTAGATCATCGCGAACACGATCGACGCCACGGCGTAGGCCAAGGCCATCGCCGGCATGCGGCCCATCATGACGTGTTCAGGGTTCCACAAGGTCAGGTAGTGCGGCTTCCGGTAGATGGGCCCCAGCAGAAGGCCGTGCACGACGAACTCCAGCCCGTACAAGACGACGAACGCGACGGCGGCGGCGATCCACAGCTTCTTGCGTTCGATGGCACCGCTCACATCCACCCCCTCTGAGCGAAGGTCAACCGGCTCGCGGTGAGGCTACGCCCGTCACGGACACGCCGCAAGCCACCGATGCCGGTGACCGTCACCTTCCCGCCACCGCAACGAGTGCGGACGACGCGGGTCGCGCCGGCTACGCCCTTGCGGCCGAGCTCGCGAACGAGGCCAGGAGCCCGGTCCAGCCGGCTTCGCTGTCGAAGATCCCGCGCATCTCATCGCGACGCGCGGCGTAGCGGTCGAGGCGGCGATGCTCCAGCTCGACGCGCGTACGGTCCTTGCCTTCCGCGATGAAACGCACCTCGACCTCCGTCTTCAGGCTCGGGTCAGACTGCCAGTCCGCGCTGATGTCCCACGACAGCACGAGACGCGAAGGCGGCTCCCACAAGAGCACCTGGCCCCAGTCGCACGTGCTCCCATCGTCGCCCCGTTCGTACCAGCGGCCGCCGACACGCGGCTCGATCACCGCGTCCACGGCCTTGGTCTTGCCGATCTTGTGCGTGGCCAGCGGCCACCAGGTGCCCATCTTCTCGGTGAAGACGCGCCAGGCCACCGCTTGCGGTGCGTTCACTTCCACTGTTTTCCGCAGGGTGTTCACGTCGGCGGCGGCGGGTGTCGTCTGCTCGGTCATCGCTTCCTCTCCTTGATCGCCTCTCGCTCGGCTGCTTCCTTGAACGCGACGAGCGCATCGGTCCAGAACTCGTCGAGCCACCGGCGCACGGCCTCGAGCGCCCTCGAGTCCACGGAGTAGATCCTCCGCGTCCCCTCGGCCCGGTCCAGGACCAGCCCGGCTTCCTTGAGCACCTTGAGGTGCTGGGAGACCGCCGGACGCGTGACGTCCATCCGTCGGGCGATCTCCCCCACGGACCGCGCCCCGCCTTTGAGGCTACGGAAGATTCGCCGCCTCGTCGGATCTCCGAGCGCATCGAGCGCCCTCTCAGCGTTAGCTATCACTAACGGTAAGCTACCACTAACTCATCTCTGATGTCAATCCTCTGCTCGAGGCTCGAGTGGCGCATTCGGCGAACACATTGGCGCGTTCCGCTATTCTCTGTCAGACGGAGGCTCCGATATGCAGCGACGGATCTTCATCGCCGGTCTGACTGCGATGGCGGCCGGCCGCGGGTGCCGCGGGTCGCAGCCGGCTCCGCGCACTGTCGCGACAGTCACGGGGGCGGTGGACACAGCCGCGCTCGGCGTGACACTCGTCCACGAGCACGTGCTGGTGGATTTCGCCGGGGCCGACCGGGTGAGCCGCGACAGTTATGACGCGAACGAGGTCTTCCGCGTCGCACTGCCCCACCTGCTCGACCTCCACCAGCGAGGGTGCCGCACGCTCGTCGAATGCACGCCTGCCTGGCTGGGGCGGGACCCCCAGCTCCTGCGGCGGCTATCCGAAGCGAGCGGGCTTTATATCGTCACCAACACCGGCTACTACGGCGCCGCCGCCGACAAACACCTTCCCGCGCACGCGCACGAGGAGAGCGCGGAGCGGCTGGCGGAGCGCTGGATCACCGAATGGCGCGACGGAATCGAGGGGACCGGCATCCGGCCGGGCTTCCTCAAGACCGGCGTCGACCCGGGTCCGCTCTCGCCGATCGATCGAAAGCTCATCGTGGCGGCGGCGCTCGGCCATCAGCGCACGGGCTGGCGCATCCACTGCCACACCGGCGACGGCCAGGCGGCCATGGACATCCTCTCCGTGCTCGAGGCGCAGTCCGTCTCTCCCGCCGCCTTCGTCTGGGTGCATGCGCAGAACGCGAAGGACGCCGGGCTCCGTCTCCGCGCGGCCCGCGCCGGCGCCTGGATCGAGCTCGACGGAATATCGGAGGCATCGCGCGACGCCCACGTCGCGGCGGTGATGGAGCTCGTGCGCGCGGGCCACCTCGACCGCGTGCTCGTCTCACAGGACGCCGGCTGGTATCACGTCGGCGAGCCGGCGGGCGGCCGCTTTCGCCCCTACACGTTCCTCTTCGACGGGTTCCTGCCGGCGTTGCGGCGCGCCGGTCTCGGTGAAGAGGAGGTGCACGCGCTCCTCGTGGAGAATCCGGCGCGCCTGTTCTCGGGCGTGTGATCCAGACGACGCCTCCGACCGAGGCCGAACCCGGCCCGTGCTACGCTCCGCGGCGCGCGGGCGTTGCGAGCCCCGCGACAAATGGAGACCATCCACATGAATTGGCGAGTATGCGGGCTCTTGTTGGTTGCGTCCGTGTTATCCGGATGCGGAGGGGACGACGCAACGCCGAGCGGACCCGGCTCGGCCGCGAACCCGACACTTGCGGGGTTTCAGCTTGCCGGCGATCCGGAGTCCTCTTCGGGTGCGACGTGGACCTACAAGGCGACGACGGACGGAGTCGCGTACGACCTGCGGGGAGTCTTGCTGAAGCCGCGCGGCCAAGGGCCGTTTCCGGCCGTCATCTTGAGTCACGGTGGCTTTCAGAACGCCCTCACCATGGTCGCCCCCGCGGCGGAGATGGTGACCTGGGGCCTGGTCGGCATCGCGACCAACTACACGCACGCCACCGACACCGGCGCGCCGCTCGGATCGCCGGGTACGGCCGGCGATCGCGGCGCCGACCAGTCGAACGTTCTGCGTGCGCGTAAAGTGCTGGAGATTCTTTCGAGCCTGGGCTATGTCGACATGAACCGCGTGGCCGCGTTCGGCATCAGCAACGGCGGGTTCGTCACAACAGCGACAGTGGCCACGTATCCGTCCGCCTTTCGTGTGGCCGCCCACGCCGCTGCGGGAGTGCAGGATCCTGCGACCGGGTCGCCCGAAAGCGCACCGTCCGCGAGCCTGGCTGCCGGAGTTCGGATTCCATACTCCCTGCACCATGGCGACCCGGATACAACCAACCCCCTCAGCTCCGACCAGCGGTTCGCATCGATTCTCAACGCCAGCGGCGTTCCGCACGAGCTATTCGTCTATCCGGGCGCAGGACACGTGGGCTTCATCCAGAGCCCGGCCTTCTACACACGCATTCGCGACTGGTACGCGAGATTCGGCCTCTTCTAGAGAATTACGCCTAGTCGCAGGTGTCGCGGCCGTAGACTCGCGCCGAGCCAGTCACGCCCAGGATGTCCAGCATGTTGGCTTGACGCGCCCCACCGCCGCCGGCGTAGAACGCGATCCGGTTGGTCTGGCCCGTGTTGCCGGAGTGGCACTCGAGGGCGCCGTTGATGGCGCGGATGGTGCCGCCGAAGCCATAGTTGCCGGACGCATCCGTGGTCGTCATCGCGTCACGCGCCGACTCTCGGGGCCAGTCCACGAGATTCGGACAGCCTTGAGGGACCGGATGCCCAGGAGGCACGCTCGTGCATTCGGGATACGTCGGGCCGATCTGGGTCTTCCAGTACCAGTTGGCGACGCGCCACATGGCCACCGGATCGGAGAACATCAGGTCGGGGGTGTCATAGAGACGGTTGTCTCCCCAGATCGCCTTCGAGGCGCGGCAGTAGTTGTAGTCCCAGGAGAGCTGCACGGGCCCGCGGCCGAAATACTTGTTGCCGCTGGTGCTCGTGGTGGAACACTTGGGAGTGCCACACTCCGTGTTGGCGCTGCAGTAGTTGCAGTTGACAGTGCCGAAGCCGGGATTGCCAGGTTGGCAGTAGATCTCGCGATCGTACTGGCCGATGCCGGTTTCCTGATCCTTGTTGGCGAAGTAGGCGGCGACCTCGCGCTTGTGCATGTTGGTGTCGCCGGTGGTGAACATGGCGTCCTGATCGGCCGCCATGCGGAACTCCTTCCAGGTATAGGTGTCCGCCCGCTTGCCGACCGCCCAGTAGTTCTTGAGCGGCCAGGTGCGGTCGAAGTGGTCCTGGTTGAAGAGCAGACACGTGCCCGACGTGCAGTTGTAGAAGCTGGATCCGCACGTGCCTTGCTGGCTCCAACCGGTGCCGCCCAACCACGAGTCGCTACAAGGATCGGAGGAGCCGCCAAAGTTGGACTTGTAGTTTCTCCACATCGTTTCCCGGCCTTCTGTACATTGCCGGCTCACGATGGTCCCTTGGGCGTAGGAGGTTCCAGAGCTCCAGCCCGCCGCGCACGCCCGGCCGGGTCCACCCGTCGGCGTCGGCGTCGGCGTAGGAGTCGGGGTCGCTGTGGCCGGCGTCGGGGTCGGCGTGGCTGTCGGCTGCGTGCCCATCGTGGGCGTCGGGGTGGGCGTCGGTCCGCCTCCCGAGGTCGCATGGACGTCGAGCTCGAGAATGCTGTTCCACGCATTCACGGTGTTGCCATGGCCGAGGTAGCGAACCCAGCGACCCGACGTGTCGGCGAAGTCGAAGTTCTCCTGCTGCGTGGTGGTCCCGCCGCTCATGGCTCCGGTGAGCACGTTCGTCCACGTGGTGTTGTCGGCGGAGACCTGCAGGTCGAAGCGCGATTGGCGTGTGTTCCCGCTGTAGAAGCCTATGCGCACCCGCGTGATGGTGCGGCTCGTGCCGAGGTCGTACTTGATCCAATGTCCGTCGCCGTTCGCCGACCAGCGCGTGGACAGGCTGTTGTCGACGGTGTTGCCGGGCACGTTGCCGTCGTTCGTGCTGGCCGTCACCGAGCCGGAGCCGGGTGTGACCTCGACATCGCCGCCCGGGGGTGTCGTCGGAGTGGGCGTCGCGGTGGGGCCGGGCCCGATTGTGGGCGTGGGCGAAGGCGTCGCCGTGGGGCCGGGTGACGTCGGCGTCGGCGTGGGAGTGGCGCTCGGCGGGTTCGTCGGTGTGGGCGTCGGCGTGGGAGTGGGGCTGGTCCCGCCGTCGCACGTGCCGTTGTTCGTCCACCAGTTGTCGGCGTGGGGTGCAAAGCCAGGACAGCTCGCGGCACGCGAGCAGGCGGCGCAGAGCGTGTACTTCGAGCCGTTGTACCTGACCGACGCACCGAGGCCGTAGGAGGTGCTGCAGCTCCACTCCGAAAGCCCGGAGCAATCGACGGCGAGGGCGGGAGCGGCGCCGGCGAAGGCGCCGATCGCCAGGACGGCGACCACCAACACACGCACGATGCCGGGCAAGGACCCTGCCGTCATGAGCGCCCTCCTGGACCGATGAGTTGTGTACGGAACGAGTTGCTACTGGTTATGACAAGTTGGATGAGCGAAGTCAAGGATATATTTCGTCACCGGCGATCTGATGTCGCAGCTTGTCTCGCGTGACTCGCGTGGTGTCGCGAACTGAAACATCAAAGAGGACTCGTCCGCTCTCGAGTGAACGCGAACGCCCGCCGGTGCCTGGACTTGCAGTTCACGTGTGGGTCGGTATGACAGTTGCGGGAGGTGTCGCGGCCATGGCCACCGACTCGCCGTCACCCGCTATTTCGAAAGCGAGGAGCATGCTCCGGCAAACCTGTCTCGCACTCCTGATGCTCGCGCAGGCGGCCCTGTTCGCTGCCGATCGAGCCAACCCGGAGGCGGCCCAGGATGCCGCCGACGACGCCGTCGTGGAGGAAAGCCGCTGGAAGGTGCGCTTCGAAGATGACGGCACCGGCCGCCGGGAGTGGTCCTGCCGCGTGCGCGTGAATACGGAGGCCGCCGTGCGCGCGCGCGGAGTGCTGACGCTGGCGTACAACGCCGCCTTCGAACGGCTCGAGCTCCGCGACGTTCGCTTGCGCAAGGCCGACGGCAGCACCGTCGAAGTCCCCGACAGCCAGGCCCAGGAAGTCACCTCGCCCGTGGCCCGCCAATTCCCCGTGTACAGTGACCATCGCGAGAAACACCTGCCGGTTCCCGGCCTGCGGCCCGGCGATCGGCTGGAGTACACGGCGGTGTGGACTCAGCACCACCCGTTGGCACCGGGGCACTTCTGGTTCGAGCATCGCTTCGACCGCGCGACCGTGGTGCTTACCGAGACTCTCGAGATCGATGTGCCTCGGGACCGCGCCCTCAAGCGGTACGTCGCGAGCGGCCGGGACCCCCTCGTCGCGGACGATGCGGGCCGGCGGTCCTATCGCTTCGTTCACGAGGCGCGGCGTGAGGACGTCGACGCGGAACGCCGGCGACTCCGGGACGGATTCGAGGGCTGGCGTCCCGACGTCGCGTTGTCCACCTTTCGGAGCTGGGATGAGCTCGGCGCGTGGTACGCGGACTTGGAGCTCCAGGCACGGCAGCCGGGCGCCACGGTCCAGGCCAAAGCCCATGAGCTCACGCGAGGCGCCGCGAGCGACTCCGAGAAGGCGCAGGCGCTCTACGAATACGTGGCCACCCGGATTCGATACGTCAGCCTCTCGCTGGGCATGGGCGCCGTGCGGCCTCACCCCGCCGAGGAAACTCTCGCCAACGGCTACGGCGACTGCAAGGACAAGCACACGTTGTTGGCGGCGCTGCTCGCCGCCGCCGGCATTCCCAGCCACGCCGCGCTGGTCGCCACGACGAGGGAGCTCGAGCCCGCCGTTCCCTCTCTCCAGTTCGACCACGTGATCAGCGTCGTCACCGTGGGCGACGGGGAGCTCTGGCTCGATACCACCGCCGAATTCGCCCACTTCCGCTGGCTGTGGCCGGCGATCCGCGGCAAACAGGCGCTGGTGGTGCCGCCAGGCGGTGGCGCGCGCCTGCGTGAGATCCCCGCCGCGGACCCGACGGGAGGCAGCGTTGTGGTCGAGCTCGAGGGCCGGATCGACGAGAACGGGCGTCTGGCCGCCCACTTGCATCAGAGCCTCCGCGGCGACTCCGAAGTCATGACACGGACGGTGTTCGGTCTCGCTCCACGCGACAGTTGGCGGGAGGGGCTTCAGGACTACCTGAATCGGATCGAAAGCGGCCGCGATCTGAAACCACACCTCGACCGCTACGAGATCGCCGAGCCCACCGCGGTCCGGGCGCCCTTCACGATCGAGATGGACTACACGGCCTCGGACTTCGCGAGCTGGTCCGAGGATCCGCCGGCGCTGCGGCTGCCCCTCGCGCAGGGGGGCATCCTCTATGTTCCCGAGCCCGACGAGTTGTGGCGGGACGCGCGGGGCCGCCGGCGGCTGCCGGAGATGACGCAACGATTCGTGGCGCGGATCGAGCTGCCGTCGGCCTGGCGCGCCCGCGTGCCCGACGACATCCTGCTGGCCAACGGTTTCGGCGAGTACCGGGCGCGTTATCGCTTTGAAGACCACACGCTCCATGTCGAGCGCACGCTGAAGTTCAAGGAAGGGACGCTGGCAGAGGCGCAGCGGCAGGACTACGAGAAGTGGCGAGAGGACGTGTGGGATGATCGCCGCCGGCGCCTGGCGCTGTGGAAGGAAGCCGCTTCCCTGGAAGCCTCCGCCAAGGCCTGCGAGCGCGGGGACACGCGCGCCTGTGCGGATCTCGGCGCACGGTACGCCAGCGGAGACGACGCGGACAGGGATCCGGCGCGGGCCCAGCCGCTCCTGGACAAGGCGTGCGAAGGCGGCCAGGTAGAGGCGTGCCAACGTCTCGCCCTCCTGCTCCGCGCGGGCGATGGTTTCCCGGCCGATCTCGCACGTGCCGCTTCTCTGCACGAGCGGGCCTGCGACGCCGCGCACATGCCGGCCTGCACGGACCTGGGCTGGGCCTACTCCGCCGGGCAAGGCGTCGCGACGGATCTGGCACGTTCGGTCGCGTTGTTTCGCCGCGCCTGTGAAGGTGGCCACGCTCACGGGTGCAGCAACCTCGGCACGGTCTACGACTCTGGCCGTGGCGTGGAAGCGGACCCCGCGCAGGCCGTCGCGTTCTACCGGCGGGCGTGTGAGGGGAAGAGCCCGGAGGGTTGTGCCCGATGGGGACAAGCGCTTCGGGAGGGACGAGGGACGGAGAAGGACGAGGGGGGCGCGCTCCGTCTGTTCGAGCAGGCCTGCGACGGTGCGGTGCCGTGGGCCTGTGGCCACGTGGGCTTCATGCTCTCGTCGGGCAAGGGCGCCCCTGAAGATGCAACCCGGGCCGCGACGTTCTTCCGCAAGGGCTGTGACGCCAAGGACGCGTACTCCTGCTACCAGCTGGGGGTGCAGTACGCCCACGGCAATGGCGTCGAGAGAGATGTTGCGCGCGGCGCGGTTTTCTACAGGAAGGCCTGCGACGGCGGCAACCTGGAGGCGTGCACCGCGCTCGGCGATGCGCATTTCTACGGCGACGGGGTCCCACGGGACATGCCTGCCGCCGCGGTGTTGTTCGAAAAGGCCTGCGGTAGCGGCGTCGCCCTGGCGTGCGGCCGCCTGGGCGCCCTGGTCTGGCGCGGCGATGGCGTGCCTCAGGACCTTGCAAGGGCCAATGATCTGACGGCTCGGGCGTGCGACGGCGGCCACGGGGAAAGCTGCGTGGTGCTCGGGTACTTCTACGAAAGCGGCCGCGGCGTAGCGACGGACATGAAACGCGCCGCGGGGTTGTACCAGAAGGCGTGCGACGGCGCGACTGACGCCGGGTGTGCCGCGCTGGCCGCCGCCTACCGCGCGGGGAACGGTGTCCCCCGGGACGAGCGCCGCGCCGCTGGTCTGTTCGAGAAGGCGTGTACGAACGGCTTCAGCCCGGCCTGCACGGGCCAGGTCGAGATGCTTCTTGCCGCCAAGGACCGTGCACCCGATTGGAAGGAAGTCGTCCGTCTCCTGACGCGCGCCTGCGACGACCAGGACGCTCGAGCCTGCGCGTATCTCGCCGCTCTGTACGAGGACGGCACGGGGGTCGCGAACGATCGTGAACGCGCGCGATGGCTGTTCCAGCAGGCTTGCGAGCGGGGCCACATGTCGGCCTGCCGGGACGCCGAGCGGCTCTCGCGGCCGCATTGACGTGCACGGCAATCACTTCTTCGGAGGCGCCTCGACGCCCGACATAACCAGCACCGGGTCTGGGAGGCGGGCTCCTTGCACCTTCAGCCCCGACACCGCCGCATTCAGTTCGGAGAGCTCGGGCGGCGTGAATCGAACCGCATCGGCCCCGGTGTTTTCGAGCATATGCGCCATCTGCGTGGTCCCCGGGATGGGCACGATCCAGGGCTTCTGCGCCATCAGCCACGCCAGCGCGATCTGGGCGGGCGTCGCCTTCTTTCGTTCGGCCCAACTCCTGGCCAGGTCGACGAGAGACAGGTTGTGAGGCAGATTCTCCGGTGAGAAGCGAGACTCGACCTTGCGAATGTCGCCGTCGGCGAACCGCGTGTTGGCGTCGATGGCGCCGGCGAGGAAACCGACTCCGAGCGGACTCCATGGGACAAAACCGATACCGAGCTCCTGGCAGATCTGGAGGACCATCTCCTCCGGCCCACGCCACAGCATCGAATATTCGCTCTGCACGGCGGTCACGGGCAGCTCGGCATGCGCGCGGCGCAACGTGTTCGGCCCCATTTCGGACATGCCCCAGTGCAGAACCTTGCCTTCTTTCATCAGGCCCCTGATCGCGCCGGCGACATCCTCGATCGGGACCTCCGGGTCGACACGGTGCTGATAGAGCAGATCGATGCGATCGGTCCGGAGCCGCTTGAGCATGCCCTCGACGGCCAGCTTGATGTGATCCGGGCGACTGTTCCGCCCCGGCCGGCGCGTGCCGGATTCGAGATCGATGTCGAAGCCGAACTTGGTGGCGATCACGACCTTGTTTCGGAACGGCGCCATGCCTTCGCCGAGGATTCGCTCGACTTCATGAGGACCGTACGCCTCGGCCGCATCGAAGAACGTCACTCCATGGTCGAAGGCCGTCCGTACAATGTTGAGCATCTCGGGCCGGTTGGGGATCGTCGTCTGGTAGGTGCGGCTCATGTTCTGGACGCCGAGGCCGACGCTCGACACCTCCAGGCTGCCCAGCCGTCGTCGCCCGATCGCCGGCGCCGTGACGCTGCTTCCCCGACCCGTCGTCTGGGCCGCGGCCTGCGGGCTCGTCCCGCCCATCACCGACGCCGCCGCAACACCTCCCACCGCTCCCAGGAAACCACGACGTCCTGCTTGGGGCCCGCGCTGTTCAGTCATGTGGTCCTCGCCTCTCTTGGAGAATTCGGACGACCTACTCCTTCTCTGACTTCTTCCCGAACACATCCTTCGCGACCGTCACCGCCGTGATCGCGCTCGGCCAGCCCGCGTAAAACGCCAGGTGAGTGATCGACTCGACGATCTCGTCCTCAGTGACGCCGTTGTCCCGGGCCCGAACCAGGTGCGAGCGGAGCTGGTCCGGCCGATTCATCGCGATCAGTGCGCTGATCGTGACGAGACTGCGGTCGCGCGGGGAGAGCTGCGGGCGCGCCCAAACGTCGCCGAAGAGCACGTCGTCGGTGAGCTGCACCAGCTTGGGCGAGAAGTCGCCGATCAGGCGCTGCGCCGGCGTGGGCTGATCCGCCGGAGCCGCGCCCGCGCCTGCCGGCGCGGCCGGCAGCGGACGGACGGGCGCGCCGTACTGCTCGTCCGTCACCTTCTCCATCCAGTCCACGCTCTTGCCGTCGAGCGGCTCGACGATCGCGACGTGCGACATGGCCGTCGTGGGTGACGCTCCGTGCCAGTGCTTCTGGCCCGCGGGGATCCACACGACGTCACCGAGCCTGATCTCGTCGATGGGATCGCCCCAGCGCTGGACGCGGCCCGCGCCGCTCGTCACGATGAGTGTCTGTCCGAGCGGATGGGTGTGCCATGCCGTTCGTGCTCCGGGCTCGAACGTCACGCGGGCTCCGGCCGCACGCCCGGGCGCGCTGGCTTGGAACTGCTGGTCCACGCGTACGGACCCGGTGAAGCTCTCGGCGGGTCCAGGGCGGGAGCTCCCCTCCTCGCTCCGCGTGACGACGATGGCTTTGCCCTCTGCTGGTGTGGCCATCGTCCCATCTCCTGGCTGCTGTCCATGGAGAGGCGCCCCGACCAGCGCGAGCAGCGACGCCAGTACCGCCGCCGACAGCTTCATGGCTTCCCTTCCTTTCGCTCCACGCGCGAGGCCGCTCACCGATCGACCATGCGCTGAGAGGCCTCGCCGTACCGCGCGCCCTGCACCTCGATCCGCGACGCCGCCGCGTCGATCTCGCGGAGATCGTCGGCCGTCAGCTCGATGTCGGCCGCGCCCACGTTCTCCTCCACGCGCGCCAGCTTGGTCGTGCCCGGAATGGGCACGATCCACGGCTTCTGCGCGAGCACCCAGGCCAGCGCGACCCGCGCCGGCGTCGACCGCTTCCGCGTCGCCACCGCGGCCACGAGCTCCACCAGGGCCTGGTTCGCCCGGCGGTTTTCGGCGGAGAAGCGAGGGATGGTGTTGCGGAAGTCCGTGCCGTCGAACGTGGTCGTCTCGTCGATCTTCCCGGTGAGGAAGCCCTTGCCCAGCGGGCTGAAGGGGACGAACCCAATGCCCAGCTCCTCGAGCAGCGGCAGGATCGATTCCTCCGGCTCCCGCCACCAGAGCGAGTACTCGCTCTGAAGCGCCGCCACCGGTTGGACGGCGTGGGCGCGACGGATGGTCTTCACTCCCGCCTCCGACAGGCCGAAGTGCTTGACCTTGCCCTGCTGGATGAGCTCCCGCACCGTGCCCGCGACGTCCTCGATGGGCACGTTCGAATCCACACGGTGCTGGTACAGGAGGTCGATCACGTCCGTGCGCAGCCGCTTCAGCGAGGCGTCCGTCGTCTTTCGGATGTGCTCGGGCCGGCTGTCCAGCCCTTGCGCCTTGCCGTCCGTGTCGAACGCGAAGCCGAACTTCGTCGCGATCACGAGGCGATCTCGGATCGGCTGCAGGGCCTCGCCCAACAGATCTTCGTTCGTGAACGGGCCGTAGACCTGCGCGGTGTCGAAGAAGGTGACCCCGCGCTCGGCAGCGCCCCGGAGGACCGCGACCATCTCTTCGCGTCCCTTGGCCGGGCCGTAGCCGAAGCTCATCCCCATGCAGCCAAGGCCGATGGCGGACACTTCCAGGCCGCTCTTTCCCAGTTGGCGAGTCCGCATCGTGGTTCTCCTTCCGTCGGTTTCCAACAGCCCCTCGATAGGAACACCATATCGACCTCGGCCGCCCGCGACTAGATGCTGATATCGACAAGGGTTTGTGAGTACCATTCAAGAATGGTTCGCGACGATCTCAGCGCTCTGGCGGCGTTCGTGGCGGTGGCGGAGGAACGAAGCTTCACCCGGGCCTCGAAACGCCTCGGAGTTTCTCCATCGGCCCTGAGCCACGCCATGCGCGGTCTCGAAGAGCGAATCGGTGTTCGCCTGCTGGCGCGCACGACGCGCAGCGTGGCACCGACAGAGGCCGGCGAGCAGCTCTTCACCAGGGTACGACCGGCATTTGGCGACATCTCACAGGCGTTCGACCACGTGTCCCGCCTGCGCGACCGACCCGCGGGCCGCGTACGTCTGTTGCTGCCGAGAAGCGCCGCGATGATCGCGCTGGTCCCGAAGCTCGCCCAGCTGGCCCGCGACTATCCTGACGTCGTTCTCGACGTGACCACCGACAACAGCCGCGTCGATCTCGTCGCCGCCGGCTTCGACGCCGGCATCGAGATCGGCGAGTTCATCCAGAAGGACATGGTGGCCGTACGCGTGTCCAAGGACCTGCGGGCGGCGATCGTCGGCTCACCGAAGTATTTTGCGTCCCATCCCAAACCCAAACACCCGCGCGACCTGCTCAAGCACACCTGCATCAATTTTCGTCAGGGTTCGCGCGGCGTGTACCGATGGGAGTTCGAGAAGGGCAAGCAAGCGGTCGCGGTGGCCGTCGACGGGCCGTTGATCGTCAGCGATGCCGAGATCCAGGTGCGAGCGGCTCTCGACGGCGTCGGCGTGGTCTGGACCTTGGAACACTACGCAGCACCCTTCATCTCGGCGGGCAAGCTGGTGCGCGTACTCGAGACGTGGTGTGCCCCGTTCCCAGGCTACTTTCTCTACTATCCGAGCCGACGACAGCAACCGGCAGCCCTTTCGGCATTGATCAAGACGCTTCGCCTGTTCCCCACCTCGTCCCGCTGACGACGAACGCCTGTCTTCGTCACGCCCGGGCTGACTCACTTTAGGGAGCGACTCGGCGACATCGTGGAGGTTGTGACCGTTGCCGATGACGGGCCCGAA
>Ga0114129_10004676_pt1 | contig 19333 bp, 17 predicted proteins | sample RhiMetdeltSRZDD1_FD_80071 | JGI IMG/M metagenome (GOLD analysis project Ga0114129, IMG submission 80071) | Populus rhizosphere microbial communities from Tennessee, USA - Rhizosphere MetaG P. deltoides SRZDD1 (version 2) (version 2) | ecosystem: Host-associated > Plants > Roots > Rhizosphere >...
CGCTGGTGGCTCTTCCTCCTGACCGGCATCGCCTGGCTCATCTTCTCCCTGATGGTCTTCCAGTTCGACTTCACGACCGTCTACGCCATCTCGTTCCTGTTCGGCGCAGTCGCGATCGCAGCGGGCGTGAACGAGTTCCTCCTCATCGCCATCTCGACCACAGGGTGGAAGATCGCGCACGGCCTCCTCGGCGTGATCTTCATCATCGCGGGGATCTGGGCGTTCGCGCATCCGCACAACGCGTTCCTGACGATGGCGGCGCTCATCGGCTACTTCGTCCTGTTCAAGGGGATCTTCGACGTCACGGTGGCGTTCCTCACGAGGTCGCAGGTCGAGATCTGGTGGCTGCAGCTCGTCGTCGGGATTCTCGAGATCGTGCTCGCCTTCTGGGTCGCGGGGAACTTCCAGGCCTCGACGACACTGCTCGTCGTCTACGTCGGGATCGTCGCGCTCTCGCGCGGCATCACCGAACTGATCGTCGCGTTCAAGCTCAAGGGCCTGCACGCGCGGGTCGCCTAGCCCGCGTAGGTGCTCTCGGTCGGATTGCGCAGGGACGCGATCGCGTCCGCGAGCTCTTCTGCCTCCGAGGGTTCGAGGCCGGCGGTCGTGATGCGCAGCGCAGGCGGCGTGCGGAAGCGGTAGCGCTCGCCCGGGCTCACGGCCCAACCCTGGATGAGGAGCTCGCGCACCGCGGCCGCCTCGTCGGCGAGCGGCACCCAGACGCTCAGGCCCGAATCGCCGGTCGCCTGCATTCCCCGCGTAGCCAGCGCCGCCACCAGTGCCCGCCGGCGCTCGGCGTAGACGGCTTCGGCTCGCTCGAGGAGAGCCGCCGTAGCCCCGTCCCGCAGGAGGATCGAGGCGAGCTGCTGGAGGATGTGGCTGACCCAACCCGGGCCAAGCCGCTGACGCCCCTCGATCCGCGACACGGTCCGTGCGTCGCCGGCCGCGACCGCGATGCGCAAGTCGGGCCCGACCACCTTCGAGAGCGAGCGGACGACGATCCAGCGCCCTTCGACCGAGTGCACGGGCACGTACGGCGCACCGGACACCTGGGCGACGTAGTCGTCCTCGATCACGAGTGCCTCGGGATGGGACGCGTGGACCTCGCGTAACGCGGCGCCTCGGTCCCCGTCGACGGAGACTCCCGTGGGGTTCTGTCCGCGCGGCGTGACGATGACGGCCCGGGCGCCTCGCGCGAGCGCGTCGTCGAGCCGCTGTGGATCGAGCCCGGCCCGATCCACCGCGACCGGTTCGAGCTCGAGCCCGAGCGAGCGCACGAGGTCGCCGATTCGCGGCCAGCTCGGATCCTCGACGACGACCCGGTCGCCGACCCTGAGCTCGGCTTGCAACGCCCGCTCGATGGCGTCGAGCGCGCCGCCGGTGACGGCGATGTCGCCCGGGATGGCATCCCGCTCGAACTCCTCTCCGGCCCGCGCGGTGAGCTCAGGCAGGTTCGTGAGCCCGCCGTACAGCTTGTGGCTGGGATCCACCCGGTCGAGCGCGGCCGCGAGCGGCGGCAGGAGTTCCGGGTCTGGGTTCCCGCTGGCGAGATCGCGGACGCCGGGCGGAAGCTTCATACCGCCCGTGACGCGAACGGGCGGGACCTCGGCAACCGTCGTCCCACTGCCGCGGTTCGCGACCACGAACCCGCGCTGCTTGAGCATCCGGTAGGCCGCCGCGACCGTCGCTGGGCTGACGCGCAGCGCCTCGGCCAGCGACCTGACGGCCGGCAGCCTCGCTCCTGGGCCAAGCGCGCCCTCCGCGATCTCGGCCTCGACGGCCGAGACGATCGCGCCCGCTCCGGCTCTGGGTCCGATAGTGTGTACTAGATTAGATGAGATCTTTGTACTATAACACATTTCGGAAACTCGGCTTCGGCTTGCCGGTGCAGCTGTGGACGGTCGAGGCCGGGATCTTCCTCAACTACCTCGGCTGGGGAGCAGTGCTGCCCTTCGAGGTCATCTACCTCCACGACACACGCGGCCTCAGCCTGGCGGCCGCAGGCCTGGTCGTCGGCATCGTCACCGGCCTTGCCGTCGTCGCCGCCCCTGTGGCGGGCCAGGCGATCGACCGCTTCGGCGCCCGGGCGACGGCCGCGGTGTCCGGAGTTGCCCTGGCCGCCGGCTATGCAGGTTTGGCCTTCGTCCACACGCCCGAGCAGGCGTTCGCGGCCGCCGCCCTGGCGGGGGTCGGGAACGGCGGGCTCCTCCCGAGCCAATCCACGCTCCTGGCTTCGCTTGTCGCGTCGAATCTGCGCCACCGCTCGACCGCGGTCTCACGTGTCGCCGCGAACCTGGGCGCCGGGCTCGGGGGCGCGCTCGGCGGCTTCGTCGCGGCCTACGGCGTCAACGGGTTCTTCGTCCTCTTCCTCGCCAACGCGATCACCTATCTCCTGTACGTCGCCATCCTGCTGGTGGTCGTGCGCGAGGCGCCTCGTTCGGATCCGATGCCGCGCGGCTACAGGGCGATCGTCCGCGACCGGGCCTTCATGCGGCTGGCGCTGACGAACGTCGCGATGATCGCCGTCGGCTGGGGGATTTTCACGTGGATCGTCCCGGCCTACGCACAGCAGGAGATTGGCGCGAGCCCGCGGCTGATCGGGTTCCTCCTCTTCGCGAACGCGCTGACCGTCGTGCTCGCGCAGATCCCGTCGGCGAAGCTCGCGGAGGGCCGCCGCCGCGCGGTCGCGATCGCGGCCGGCGGCGTCCTATTCGCGGGCGCCTGTCTCCTCGTCGTGGGCGCCGATTTCGTCCCACTCGGCCTCGCCTATGGAGCGCTGCTTGGCGCGGTGGTGGTCGTCGGGGTCGGCGAATGCCTGCACACCACGGCGCTCATGCCGCTCGTGGCCGATCTCGCACCGGAGGCACTGCGGGGCCGCTACATGGCGACCATCGGGCTCTCGTGGTGGCTCGGCCTGGCGCTTGCCCCCACCTTGGGGGCTCAGCTGCTGAGCGCCTCGCCGCCCGCAGCGCTGCTCGCCTCGGCGGGAGTCGCGCTCGCAGCCGCCGTGTCCGCCCTGTCGCTCGAGCGCGAGCTCCCGGCGGCCATCCGGCTGACTCCGCGGCCGGCCGGCTGACGGGCGCCACGCCGCGTTCGCCCGGCCGAGTTTTCCGTGACTCCAAACGGGCAGAACGTCCACATGCCCCGTGCGCTCTGGAGCGGCGCGATCACGTTCGGGCTGGTCAACGTGCCGGTTCGGCTTTACAGCGCGATTTCCGAGCACAAGCTCCAGTTCCACTTCCTCCACCAGAAGGACGACAGTCCTATCGGGTACCAGAAGATCTGCAAACGCGAGGACAAGCCTGTCCCCGAGAAGGAGATCGTCAAGGCGTTCGAATACCGCAAGGGCAAGTACGTCTACATGGAGGACGAGGATTTCGGTGCCGCGCGTGTCGAGGGCTACAAGACGATCGACATCACCGACTTCGTCCCGTACGAGCAGATCGACCCGATCTTCTTCGCCCACACGTACGTCGTCGGACCGCAGGAGGGAGCCGAGAAGGTCTACTCGCTGCTCGTGCGCGCGATGGAGGACACCGAGCTGGCCGGCATCGCGAAGTTCGTGATGCGCGACCGCCAGTACCTGGGCGCGCTTCGCGTCCGTGACGGGGTGATCACGCTCGAGCAGCTCCATTTCGCCGACGAGATCCGGCCGGTCGACGAGATCAAGCCGAAGCGGGAGCGGGTCGCGAAGCAGGAGCTCGAGATGGCGGAGCAGCTCATCGACAGGTTCTCGAGCGAGTGGAAGCCGGAGAAGTACAAGGACACCTACCGCGAGGCGCTCATGTCCGTGATCGAGGCCAAGCGGAAGGGCAAGGAAGTCCACGTAGCCGCCCAGCCCGAGGAAGAGGAGCCGGCCGACCTGATGGCAGCCCTACGCGAGAGCCTTGAGGCGGCGAAGGGCGGGCGTCGACCGGCACGATCGAAGAGCAGCTCGAACGGAGCGAGCGCCGAGGGCCTGAAGGAGCTCTCGAAGAGCGAGCTGGACGAGCGCGCCCGCAAGGCTAAGATCGAAGGCCGTTCCAAGATGTCGAAGGACGAGCTGATCGAAGCCCTCCGCACCGCCGCCTGATTTCGTGGCGGAGCCGAAAGCTGACCTCGAGCGCGAGCTCGATGAGCTGTATCACCTGCCGCTGAGCGAGTTCACCGCCGCGCGCAACGAGCTCGCCAAGCGCCTGAGGACGGACGGGCGAGACGACGAAGCCGAGGAGGTAAAAGCGCTCCGCAAGCCGACGGTGCCGGTCTGGCTGGTCAACCGGCTGGCGCGCGAGCGGGAGCTCGACGTACAGCGCTTGCGGAAGGCCGGCGACGCACTGGCGAAGGGCCAGGCGGCCGCGACGGCCGGACAATCGTCCGACGCTTTCGTCGAAGCGCGGCAGGAGGAGCAGCGGGCGCTCGCACGTCTGGCCGAGGCGGCGGGTGAGATCGCCGCACGCGAGGGGCTGGGCGCGGCGGCGACCGATCGTGCCGTGGAGACGCTGCGAGCGGCGTCGCTGAGCGAGGAGGGACGCGAGCTCCTCAAGCGCGGCCGCCTGACGGAGGAGCTCGAGCCGCCTGGGTTCGAAGCGCTCGCGGGCCTCGTCGGATCGGCGCCCGCACGCAAGGCGGCACCGGCGAAGAAGGACGATGCCTCGGGGCAGCGGCAGGCGCTGAAGGAAGCCCGCGAGCGCGTCAATGAGCTGAAGGCCGAGGAGCGCGATCTCGCGGCCGCCGCGCGGGACGCGGCACGCGAGGCGGCCCGGGCCGAGAAGGAAGCCGCCGCGCTCCGCTCGCGCGCCTCCGACGCCGAAACGGACGCGGCGGACGCGGCAGAGCGCCGGGCCGAGGCCGAAGCCGAGGTCGAGCGGCTGACCCGCTAGTCCCGACCATCCCGCCTGCTCTGTAGCCGCTTGAGCCTGCACGCCGGGCGCGTCTGAGCGATACTCGCGCCCAACCAACTGGCGGCATCTTCCCGGGCCTGGACACGGCCGGGGAAAGGATGAGCTAAAGGAGGATCGGATGAGCGACGGCGATGGTCTTCCCGAGCGGCAACTCAGCCGCGACCGGTTCCTACGAATCGCGGCGGCCGCGGGCGGCGCGGTGCTCTTGCCCGGCGTCGCCGCCGAGGCGGCGGGCGCCCTGGCCACCGAGTCTGGCCGGCTCCAGGTGCTCGACTGGGCCGGCTACGGGAACGACGGCGGCCAGGACATGTTCGCCCAGTACGTGAAGAAGTACCCGAGCAACAAGCCGCAGTTCACCGTCATGGGAAACGAATCGGATGCGCTGGCGAAGCTGCACGCCGGCCTCAAGCCCGATCTCTTCCGCCCGTACGTCGGATGGGTGAAGTACTTTGCGACGAGTGGGCTCGTCCAGCCGTGGAACCCGAAGCTCATCTCGAACTTCAAGCAGCTGAACCCGTTCATGGTCAAGGCGGGCCAGCACAACGGGAAGCAGTACGGGATCCCGGCGGACTGGGGTTTCGACGCGATCCTCTACCGCACCGACAAGGTCAAGCCCAAGTCACGGTCGTGGGGCCTGATCTTCGACGATCGTTACAAGGGAAGGATCTCGTGGTTCGACGACCTGAACATGATCACGCTCGCCGGGCTCTACCTCGGATTCCCCAGGCCGTGGCGCCAGACGGACGAGCAGCTCAAGCGCTCACAGGACCTGTTGATCAAGAAGAAGAAGAACGTCCGCCTGATCTGGTCGTCCGAGCCGAACCTGTGGGAGGCCTTCGGGTCGGGCGACCTGTGGATCGCCTACGCGTGGCCGAACGACTGGGTGCAGATGAAGAAGAAGAAGCTGAAGGTGGCTTACATGCGACCCAAGGAGAAGCCGATCGCCTGGGTCGGCATGTTCATGCTCCTGAAGGGAACCTCGCGTTCCAAGCTCGCCCACGCATACGTGGACGCCTGGAGCTCGGCGAAATCCGGCAAGTGGCTGGAGGACAACTACGGCTACGGACACGCGAACACACGGGCGCGGCCCACGTCCAGCGACCTCCTGAGGGCGCTGCAGCTGACCAACCTGCGAGCCGTTACCGAGCCGAACGCCTATCTCGACCGCGACATCCCGAGGCGGGCGCTCTACGCGAGAACGTGGGAAGAGGTGAAGGCGTCGTAGACTCGCGACGGTGACCGAGCTCGCACCGGCCGCTCCTCCGGCGCCCCGCCGGCGCCGGCTCGATCTGACGACTCCGACCCTGCTCGGCCTGCCGCTCGGCTGGCTGGCGGTGTTCTTCATCGCTCCGATCGCGATCGTCCTGCTGTACAGCTTCAACGTCTACTCGCTGTATCCAGGCGAGCAGGGCTTCACCCTCAAGGCCTGGCACGACTTCTTTCAGAGCTCGATCTACCTGAGCCTGTTCTGGAAGTCGGTGCAGATGTCGCTGATCGTCTCGGTCATCGCCGTCGCGCTCGCCTACCCACTCGCGTACTTCCTCGCGCTGTCGGGGACGAAGCGCAAATACGTCTTCCTGCTCCTGCTGATCGCGCCGTTCCTGACCAGCTACCTGCTGCGCGTGCTCGCCTGGAAGGTGATCCTCGGCGACCACGGCGTCATCAACAGCTTCCTTTCCTGGACCGGGATCCGCGATCCCGACCATCCGATCTCACAGCTGTTGTACAGCCGGTTCGCGGTCATCCTCGTGCTCATCTACGTCTGGCTGCCCTTCGTCGCCCTGCCGATCTTCGTCTCACTGGAGAACCTCGACCGTCGCCTGCTGGAGGCGGCGACCGATCTCGGCGCCAGCCGCTTCCAGGCCTTCTGGCGCGTGACGCTGCCGCTCTCCCTGCCCGGCGTCGTCGCGGCGTTGTTCTTCGTCTTCATCCCGACACTCGGTGAGTTCGTAACGCCGTCGCTGGTGGGCGGCGCGTCGGGCTACATGTACGGGAACCAGATCGTCGACCTCTTCAGCACGGGCTTCCCTGACTGGCAGACAGGATCGGTGCTGGCGATATTCCTCCTGGGCGTCGTCGCCCTGCTCATGATCCTCTCCGCGCGGTTCCTCCAGGCACGGAAGGTGACCGCGGACTGATGGACGTCGCGGTTTCGAAGCCGGGAAAGTGGCTCCTGCGGGGGTTCTTCGGCCTCGTGGTCGCGTTCTTGTACGCCCCAATCGTCATCCTGCTGATCTTCTCGTTCAACGACGCCGAGGTGCCGTCGTTTCCGCTCTCCGGGTTCACGCTGCACTGGTACCGCCAGTTCCTCGCCAACTCGGAGCTCCACAGCTCGCTCGAGACGAGCGCGATCGTCGCCGCGCTGTCGAGCGTGGGAGCGGTGATCCTCGGAATTCTCGCCTCGATCACGCTCAGCCGCCGTCGCTTCCGCTTCAAGGCCGGCGTGTCGGCGCTGCTCCTGAGCCCGCTCGTCATCCCCTACATCGTGTTCGGCGTGTCGCTCCTTCTGCTCTTCCACACGCTCGGAATCCCGCGGTCGATCCTGACCGTGGTCATCGGTCACATCGTGATCTCGCTCCCGTACACGATTCTCGTGCTCTTGCCGCGCCTGCAGCAGATCGACGTCTCGCTGGAGGAGGCCGCGTTCGATCTCGGCGCAAGCCGCCTGAGGACCTTTCGCTCGATCACGCTGCCGCTGATCCTGCCCGCGGTCTTCTCGGCCTTCCTGATCGCCTTCACGACCTCGTTCGACGAGTACGCGGTGGCGTCGTTCGTCGTCGGCAGCCGAACGACCTTTCCCATCTTCCTCTACTCCGCCCTGCGCTTCCCGAGCCAGCTGCCGCAGGTGATCGCGGTCGCCGTCGTCGTCATCGTCGTCTCGCTCGCGGTCGTCGTCGCCGCCGAGGTGGGGCGCCGGGCGTTCGAGCGACGCGTGGCCATCGAAAGCTAAGCCAGGAGCGAGGCGTCCTCGGAGTCCCACGAGACGGCGACACGCGCGCCGGTTTCGAGTGCCGGTAGCTCCTCGTCGGCCAGCCGATGGGCGACGACCCTGCCCACGGACGTGTCGACGTGGAACTGGGTGTACATACCGAGGTAGACGATCTCGGCGAGCGTTCCGGTCAGGCGGGATCCCCCGTTGGGCGACGCCCCGTCGGGCAGACCGATGCGCACCTGCTCGGGCCGCACGGCGACGCGGAACGAATCGCCCGGCTGGACTCCGTTCTCCACCGGGACGACGAGCCGCTCCCCCTCCCCCACTCGCATCATGGCGAAGCTGCCGACGAGCTCGTCCGCCCGCACGTCGAGCGCGTTCAGCGAGCCGATGAAGTCGGCGACGAACGGCGTGGCCGGGTGGGCGTAGATCTCGCGCGGGCTGCCGACCTGCTCGACGCGGCCGCCGTTCATGACGGCGATCCGGTCGGACATCGCGAGCGCTTCCTCCTGGTCATGGGTCACGTAGACGAAGGTCGTCCCGAGCTCGGCCTGGATCCGCTTCAGCTCGCGCTGCATTTGTTTGCGCAGCTTCACGTCGAGCGCTCCGAGCGGCTCGTCCAGCAGGAGGGCGGCCGGCTGCTTCACCAGCGCGCGCGCGAGCGCCACGCGTTGCTGCTGTCCCCCGGAGAGCTGCCGGATTCGCCGCTTCTCCAGCCCCTCGAGCTCGACCACGCGGAGCATCCCTTCCACGCGTGCCCGGTGCTCGCCGCGCGGCACGCCGCCGACCTTGAGCCCGAAGGCGACGTTGTCGTAGATGGACATGTGCGGGAACAGCGCGTAGTGCTGGAACACCATGTTGAGCGACCGGCGGTTCGGCAGGACGGAGGTGACATCCTTGCCCTCGAGGACGATGCGGCCCTCATCCGGCATCTCGAAGCCGGCGATCATGCGCAGCGTCGTCGTCTTGCCGCAGCCGCTCGGGCCGAGCAGCGAGAAGAACTCCCCCTCCCCGATGGTGAGCGTCACGTCGTCGACGGCTGCAACGCGGCCGAAGCGCTTCGTCACCCCCTCGAGGACAATCGCGCCGGTTTGCTCGTGCTGCACGCGGGTGAGTCTAGGACGTCGGCGGAAAGCAAGTTCAAGTGCTGTCGATCCACGTGTTGCCCGTTCGTCGTCACTACGTCAGCTAAAACCGAACGAGAGGAGCCACGATGAAGTACCTGCTGCTGGTTTGCTGGGACACCGAGCGCATGAACGCGCTGACGGAGCCCGATCCGACCGAGAGTGCGAACGAAGAGGAAGAGGGCTTTCCGTGGGTAGACGACCTCCGAGCGCGTGGCGTCTGGATCACGGGCGACCAGCTCGCCCCGGCGCGCCGCGCCCGCTCCGTGCGAGTCCGCGACGGCAAGACGCTCGTGACCGACGGCCCATTCGCCGAGACGAAGGAGGCGGTCGGCGGGTTCGACCTGCTCGAGTGCGACAGCCTCGAGGAGGCGGTCGAGATAGCCGCCACGCATCCAAACGCCGAAGGCGGAACGATCGAGGTTCGTCCACTTTGGGGCAACTGACCGGTGGGCTCACCCCCGATTGCTGAGTCGCGAGGATCTACATGCGTGACCCGGCCAGCGCGAGGATCGCGTTCAGGGTGCGGTCCGGCCCAGGCCAGAGCTCCCTGATCATGTCCTCGTCGCCGGACCGAACCAGACTGCGGAGGACGAGTGCGACGAGGATCGCGTCGTCGAGCTGGCCCGCCACCGGGATGAAGTCGGGCACGAGATCGATCGGCGAGGCCAGGTAAACGCCCAGCGCCAATAGAAGCGCTTTTCTCCACTTCGACACGCGTGGATCTCGAACGAGACGCGCCATCAGGACGGCGCAGTCGGGGATGAAGGTGGCCGCGGCCCGCGCGTCCTCCCCCCGCCCCAGCACGACCAGGACGGCGACGAACGCGGCGTAGAGGGCCAGCGCCACGCCGAGGGACACGAGAAGCCATTGCCACCAGCTCACGGCGCCTCAAGATTGCCAATCCGACACCACGCGGCACCACGATCAAGGAATAGGCCGGCTGGCCGTCACCATCAGTACGACGTTGCCCGTCTTCTGATGCGTGTCGACGTAGCGATGGGCGTCCACGACATCCTCGAGCGGGTAGGTCCGGTCGATCACCGCTCGGTACTCCCCGCCCTCGATCAGCTGCGCCAGCCTCAAGAGGTCATCCTTCGTCCAGCGGACGATCCCGAGCTTGGCTCGCTTCGTCGCCAGGGAGATTGCGGCGTCGTGCCACAGAAACCCGGGATCGGTCGTGATGTAGAGGCCCTCCGGCCTCAATGAGCGCCGGCAGTGGAGGAGTGTCGTCTTGCCGGCGGCGTCGAAGATCACGTCGTACGTCTCGCCGTTTTTCCTGAAGTCCGTCTCGAGGTAGTCGACGACCTCGTCCGCACCGAGCGAGCGCACGAGGTCGACGTCGTCCGTCTTGCAGACGGCGGTGACGTGGGCGCCGACCTGCTTGGCGATCTGCACCCCGCCGACTCCGATCGAGCCCGACGCGCCGTAGACGAGGATCTTCTGGCCCTTCCGGAGCTTGGCGGTTCTGAGCAGGGACATGGCACTGAGGCCTCCGTCCGGGACCGCCGCGGCCTCAGTGAACGTCATGCCCTCCGGGATGCGCGCGATCGCACCCGATTCCCGCACGCACACGTACTCCGCGTTCGTGCCGGCGCCGATGCCGAAGACGCGGTCGCCGACCGAGAGCTCGGCCACGGCTTCGCCGGCGGATTCGACCTCGCCCGCGAACTCCATCCCGATCGACCCCTCCTTCGGCCGGAGGAACCCGTTGAAGAACCGCGTGATGAAGTACTCCGCGCTGCGACGCCCGGAGTCGCTCCTACATGCCGTCGACGCGTGCACGCGGACCAGCACCTCGTCCTCCTTCGGCGTCGGGCGCTCGACATCCGCAACCCGCAGGACCTCCGGCGGCCCGTAGCGCTCGAACCGCACCGCTCTCATTGAGTCCCTCTCCTCTTGATCGGAGCGCCGTGCCGCCACATGCGTCCCGCGCGGTAGAGCTCCGCCGGCTTCCCGCCCGCCGCTCCCGGGCGCGAACGGCGGCCCGTCGGAATGACCCAGCCCTCCTCGGACAGCATCCTCCGCCGGAAGTTGGCGGCGTCGAAGACCACGCCCCACACCTCTTCGTACACGGTGCGCAGCTCCGCCAGGGTGAACGTGTGTTGGACGAACGCGGTTGCGATGCCGGTAAGGCCAAGGTCGACGCGGACGCGCTCGACGGCGTCTCGGAGGATCCGTTCGTGGTCGAACGCGAGCTCGGTCCTCTCGTCGAGGACATCCGAAACGGGGACGAGCGCGGCAGCCGCGGCGTCCGTCCCGCCCGCGATTCCCGCCACCTCGCAGAGCACTGCGAGGTAGGCGACCGTCACGACGTTCATGCGCGGATCGCGCTCGGGATCGCCATACGCGCCGAACTGCCGCAGCAGGTTCGCGCCGTCGACGCCCGTCTCCTCGAGCAGCTCCCGCCGAGCAGCCTCGTCGAGCGACTCGTCCGGGCGCTTGAAACCACCCGGGATCGCCCACATGCCCTCGAAGGGCTGGACGCCGCGGCGGACGAGCAGGGCGTGCAGCCGGCCCTCTGACATCGTCAGGACGACGACGTCGACCGTGACTGCGAACGATGGATACTGGTGCCGGTCGTATGTTGTGGTCTGCACGACCATTACCTTAGACCCACGTTTTGGTCTTGTCAACCAAAACCGCACTAGCGGTAGCCTCCGGCCATCACCATCGCCGCCCCCACCGCACCAGCCGGCCTGACCGAGGCTGAGGCGGCCGAGCGCCTCAGCGCGCGTGGGGAGAGCCCGCGCCAGCGCTCCAGCCGGAGCTACCTGAGCATCGTCCGGGCCAACACGCTGACGATCCCGAACGGGATCCTGCTGCTGTTCGGCGTCTTGACCCTCACCTTCGGCTCGTGGAAGGACGCGCTCTTCCTCGGGATCCTGATCGCGAACATCGCCATCGGCTCGTTCCAGGAGATCCGTTCGAAGCGTGCGCTCGACCGGCTGGCCGCACTCGTGGCCCCACAGGCGGTCGTCGTGCGCGACGGAGAAGATAGCCACGTACCCGTCGAGCGCGTCGTGGAAGGGGATCTGGTGCGGCTGGCGGCGGGAGACCAGGTGGTCGCCGACGGGAAAGTGATGTCCGCCGACGGGCTCGCCCTCGACGAGGCCAACCTGACGGGCGAGTCCGAGCCCGTCGTTCGCCACGCCGGCGAGCCGGTGTGGTCGGGCTCGTTCGCGGTCGAGGGCGCGGCATTGTACGAGGCGACGGCGGTCGGCTCCGACAGCCGCGCGGCGCGCCTTACCGCGACCGCGCGAGCGTTCCGGCATCCGCGCTCACCGCTCGAGCGGGCCAACGACCGGCTGCTCCTGATTCTGCTCGGTTTCTCCATCCCCATTGCGATCGCCCTCGTCCTCACCGTCTTTCTCCGCCTCGCCACCGGCGAATCCCGGATCGAGGTGCTGACCGCCGGGATCGTGAACCTCGTCCCCGAAGGCTTGATCCTCCTCATCAGTCTCACCGCGGCGGTATCGGCATTCAAGATGTCCCAGCGGGGCGTGTTGGCGCAACAGCTGAACGCCGTCGAGTCGCTCGCGTCCGTGGACGTCATCTGCACCGACAAGACGGGGACGTTGACCGAAGCCGCGTTGCGCGTGGTCGGGCTCGTCCCGGCCGCAGGAGTCGACCAGGCGACGCTCGCCCAGGCCGTGGCCGACTACGCGGCCAACGCACCATCGCGCAACCTGACGCTGCAGGCGATCGCCGACGCCCGGCTGGCGAAAGCCAGGGAGCGCCGAGTGGTCGGACAGGTGCCCTTCTCCTCGCGCCGGCGCTGGAGCGCGCTCGACTTCGGCGACATGCGTCTCGTTCTGGGCGCGCCCGAACGCTTCGCATCCGCCGATCCGGCGCTCGTGGAGCATGCGCGCAGCGAGGCGAGCGAGGGGCGGCGTGTGCTCGTCTTCGGGCGATCCGAGGCGCCGTTGCCGGCGGCCGAAGGCGACCCGCCCTTCCCGGAGGACGTGCTCGCACTCGGCCTCGTCGTCCTGGCCGAAAGGCTTCGGCCGAACGCCGCCGAGACGGTTTCCTTCTTCACGGCCCAGCACGTCGAGCTGAAGGTGCTGTCCGGCGACGCACCGACCACGGTGGGCGCGATCGCGCGGGATGCGGGCGTGCCCGGCACGTCGCCCGCCCTCGACGGCGAGGCGCTGCCGTCCGAGCCGAAGGCGCTGCGCGAGGCGGTCCTGTCGGCCCCGGCCGTCGGCCGCATCTCGCCCGACGGCAAGCGTGAGGTCGTCGACGCGCTCACCGACGCCGGGCGCTACGTCGCGATGATCGGCGACGGCGTCAACGACGTTCCCGCGCTGAAGGAGGCGCGCCTCGCGATCGCCCAGGGTTCAGGGACGCAGATGGCGCGCACGGTCTCCGACCTCGTGCTCGTGCGCAGCGACTTCGGGGTCGTCCCCGGCATGGTCGCGGAGGGCCGTCAGATCCTGCGCAACATCCAACGCGTCGCGCAGCTCTTCGTGACCAAGTCGGTGTTCGTCGCCGTGGTCGGCTTGGCGATCGCGGTTCCGACCGCAACCTTCCCCCTCCTCCCACGGCAGTTCACGATCGCGTCAACCGTGACGATAGGCATTCCGGCCTTCTTGCTCGCACTGGCGCCGAGCTCGGGGCCGTGGCGGGTGGAGCGGTTCCTGCAGTCGGTGGCGCGCTTCGCCGTCCCATCCGGGTCGGCGATCGGCATCGGTATCACCACCGGCTACCTCCTCGCGCGCTACGGCTTCGAACTCGACCTGGGCCACTCGCGCACCGTCGCCACCGGAATCGTGGTCGTGTGCGGGCTGGCTGTCGTGCTCGTGCTCGAGACGCGGGGGCAGCGGGGACGCAGGCGACTCGCCATCGCCGGGTTGTGCGCGGCGATGGCGGCCCTGTACGCGCTCGCGCTACTCGTCCCGTTCCTCCGCGACTTCTACGAGCTGTCCAAGCCCTCGGTCGAGGCCGCGGCCAGCTGGGTGGTGGGCTCGGCGGTAGGAGTCGGAGGAATGCTCGCCGCTCTTCGCCTGCTCCACGTCTGAGTGCGTGATACTCGCGAGATGACCAGGCAAGGCCGCGCCTTTGCCGTGCTGCTCGCGGCGTTTCCAATCGTTCTCGGGGCCGGCACGCACGGCGCCCAGCGCGGTTGCGGGCCAGAGCGGGTGGGTCACACCGAGCGCATCGACGTAAGCACGAGCGGCGCGCAGGCGAACGGAGTCTCGTTTCGCGGGCCGATCAGCGCAGACGGACGGTTCGTCGCCTTCTCCTCATATGCGACCAATCTCGTTCCAGATGACGACAACAATGTGGAGGACGTCTTCGTTCGCGACCGCGCGCTGAAGCGGACGATCCGGGTGAGCCTGACCTCGTCAGGCGAGGAGGCCGACGGAGCGAGCTATCTGCCCCTGCTCAGCGGTAAGGCACAGGTGGTCGCCTTCCGCTCGGTCGCGACGAACTTCGCTCCCGGCGAGGCAGATCGGCCCGAGGGGCTGTACGTGCACGACCTGATCACTGAGCTCACCGAGCGCATCCCCTTGGGGCCGACCGGTAACAATCCAAGCCGGTCCATCAACGGGTCGCTGCGGGAAGTGTGCGACCGCTGGTGCGTGAACGCGATGAGCGCCGACGGCAACGACTTCGTCTTCACCTCCCCAGCAGGTCAGTTATTCCCCCGCGATCGCAACGGCGTGAGGGATGTCTTCGTCGAGGCTGCCGGCCGCACGTTGCTCATGACCCGGGGCCTGCACGGAAACGCCAATGGCCCGAGCGAGGGGTCGTCGATCAGCGCGGACGGACGCGTCGTGGCGTTCCGGTCGTTCGCGTCCAACCTCGTGCCGCACGACAGGAACCGAATTCCCGACGTCTTCGTTCGCGACAGGGTCACCGGAGTGACCGAGCGGGTCAACGTCTCGAGCTCCGGCGTGGAGGCGAACCGCGTGTCGTTCCGCGGAATGGTGAGTCCCGACGGGCGGTACGTCGGCTTCCGCTCGGTGGCGAGCAATCTCGTTCCGGACGACACCAATCGCGCGATCGACGTCTTCGTCCACGATCGGGTTACCGACAACACGACGCGGATCAGCGTCGCGAGCGACGGCTCCGAGGCCCGGGCGCGCGGATTTTCGTGGCACGTCCGCAACACCATGTTCCAGTCGCGACCTTTCCTCAGTCGCAACGGTCGCTATGCCGCGTTTACGTCACGCGCTCGGAATCTCGTCCGCGGCGATACGAATGGCCACGCAGACGTCTTCCGGCACGACCTCCAAACAGGCGAGACCGTGCGCGTGAGCGTCCCCGACCGCGGCGGGCAGGCGAGCAACGACAGCCGGGTCACGGGAATCAGCGCCGACGGTCGGGTCGTCGGATTCATGTCGCCGGCCAACAACCTCGTCCGTGGCGACACGAACGGCCGCAACGACTACTTCGTGCGCGTCCTCGGGGGCTCCTGCGCCTCGAAGTGAGCGACGACCGACAGGCACCCCTGCGGGCCGGCCGAGGGGACTTATCAGCTCGAGGGCGGCGCAGTCACGGGGGCGGGTGCTTGAGCAGCCGGCTCCTCCGCCCCTTGATCGAGGCGGAACGGCGGGTATTCGTCCCGCATGAGTGACGCGTACGCGGTCACACGCAGGGACCAACGATTCATTCCCATGACGAACTCGAAGATGCCGCCCGGGTAGCGGTTCTTGAAGAGGAGGGCGACGCCGGCGAAGAGGACGAGAATGCCCACCAACCCGGGACCCCAGAAGCGAAATCCCCACCCTCCTTCGAAGAAGCCGACGATGACGTATTGGGGAATGGCGAGCAGCCACCACTTCACGAGCACGAGGCCGCGTGAGAGCCGTTCGGGATACTCGACTTCGAGCCTTGCCGGATAGTCGGGAACATCTCCGACAGTGAACGGCGGATAGCGATCGGTCCCAAGGGCGCTGTAGGAGTAGAAGCTCACCCGCCACGACCAGCGCAGAACGCCGACGTTGAAGTCGAAGATCCCTCTCGGGTAGCGCGCGGTGAAGAGGATCGCGAAGAACGCGACCACGCTCAGCACGATGTACGCAATCCAGAGGAAGAAGAGTATGACCACGTGCGGGATTACGAGCACCCACTTGACCAGCCATAACCAGCGCGAGAGCCGGCCGTCGAGTCGGCCGCTCACCCGCACCGGATACCCGGGGGCAGTCGTCATCGCCACGTACCTTGACTCCTTCCTCGAACGCGCGTCAAACCTGGGCGCCCGTGGCCGGGACCCGCGCACGCAGATCCGCCCGCCACGGCACGAGCAGCAACGCTGCAACCAGTACGGCGGCGAAGCCGACGGGCCCGTACGGGTTCGTGTGCGCGATTTCGATCAACACGCCTCCGCCGACCAGCAACAGAGCGACGAGGATGGGCGCACCTGCGCGCGCCAGCACGAGCGCGGTGAGCGAGAACGCCGCGAAGGCGAGCCACGAGGCCCCTTCGCTGAGCGCCGTGCCCGTCCCGCCGACTCCCTTGTTGGTGAACAGGAACTGCACGAGCTCGTGCGCGGCGTCGGCGCGAACCCCGGTCCAGCTCGTAGTGTGGTTGATCAGGAAGCCGACCGCCACGCCCGCGATGGTGTCGAGCGCCGCGTAGTAGACGATGAACAGAGCCGTGACGATCCTGGCGATCCAGCCCAGCGAGCCGGAGATGCCTCGGGTGGCCAGCAGCAGGCCGAAGCCGACAGCGGAGACGAGCGGCGTCTGCACGAGGTGCAGAGCGATCCACCACTTGGGCCCGAAGTACAGGTGGTGCGAGGTCGAGAGGTAGTCGTAGACGTGGGCGGAGAAGCCGTGCGGATGGAAGATCTCCATGACCGCCAGCACCGCGGGAGCGACGACCAGGCACAGCGCGAGCAGCGCGAGCGGAAACCCACGGTCGGGCACGGCCGGCGCGCCGGTAGGGGATGCGGCGAGTAGCACGGCGCCCAGCGAACCGCCGGCGAAAAGCAGGATGCCGCCGACCTGTGGCTCGTCGAAACTCTGCGTCAGGAAGAAGCCGCAAGCGACGAGCCCGAGCGCCACGGCCGTGAGCGCCCCCGCGACTCCCACTCCGAGCTTCCAGCTCACCCCACGCACAGTCTGAAACATTCCAGCTCAGCGCGTCGGCAGCGGCTCCCATCGAAGGAGCTCACCGGCACGCAAGCCTTCGACGTCGGCCCCGGTTCGGCACACTTTGCCGGTGCCTCGGCCCGTTGAGTCCGAACGCCGGTACGTGCCCGGCCTGGACGGGATTCGCGCGATCGCCGTCCTCGCCGTCATCGTCTACCACGTCAACGTCCCGGGCGCCGGCGGGGGGATGCTGGGCGTTGGCGTCTTCTTCACGCTCTCCGGCTACCTGATCACGGATCTGCTGCTCAGCCACTGGCGCCGGCACGGCGAGCTCGGGCTCGGGCAGTTCTGGGTGCGTCGGGCGAGGCGCCTGCTCCCTGCCCTGTTCGTGATGCTGGCCGTGGTCAGCGTGTGGGTGGCGCTGCTGGATTCCTCACAGCTCGCCGGCGTTCGCAAGCAAGTGCTGGGGGCGGTGCTGTACGTCAACAACTGGTGGACGATCGCCGACCACGGTACGTACTTCGCGCGCTTCGCGCCGCCGCTGCCGCTCGACCACCTCTGGTCGCTGGCGATCGAGGAGCAGTTCTACCTCGTGTGGCCGTTCCTGCTTCTGGCCGGGATCTGGGTCTTCCGCAAGCGCGGACGCTTGGCGCTGGTGGCCCTCGGACTGGCAGCGCTGTCGCTCGCGGCCATGGCCGTCCTGTACACGCCGGGCACCGACCCGACGCGCGTCTACGAGGGAACCGACACCCGGGCCTTCGGGCTGCTTCTCGGCGTGGCATTGGCGCTGGTCTGGCCCGCACGCCGCCTCGACACCGGCCTGCGCCCGGGCGCGTCGAGGCTGCTTGACACGGTCGGGATCGCCGGCCTCGTCGGGATCGCCGCTCTCGTCTGGGGGACGACTACGTTCTCCCCGTTCCTGTACCCGTGGGGGTTCCTGCTCCTTTCCATCGCGACGGTCGCACTCGTCGCGGCGGTCGTCAATCGGAGCAGCACCCTGGGGGCCCTCCTCGGGTGCGCGCCGCTGCGCTGGATCGGCGTACGTTCCTACGGCATCTACCTGTGGTCGTGGCCGATCGTGGTGCTCACGAACGACAACCAGAGCGCGTTCGACCCACCGCGCGCCGCGGCCCAGCTGGCGGCCACGCTCGTGGTCGCGGCGGTGTCGTGGCGATTCATCGAGGAGCCGATTCGCCGCGGCGCCCTCGCGCGGCTATGGCGCGGAGCCCGGGCGGGAACCGCCCGGATCGACGCTCGGCGGCATGCGCTGGTTCTCTCGAGCGCGGCCGCGGCGGCGCTGCTGGTCTGCGCCCTCGGCCTGAGCGGCATGCTCCCAGTGGCCTCGGAGGGGGCGAGCGCGAACACGGGCGAGCGTCTCAAGCATGTTCAGGCACTCACCTCCGGCCACACGGAGAAGGCGAGTCTGCGTGTACGAAGACCCGCCGCAGCGACGCAAACGTCCTGCCGGTCGGTGGTCTACATCGGCGACTCGACCTCGGCCGACGAGATCACCGCCGAGTACATCCCCAATCGGCGCCAGCGCCTGCAGGCCCAGCTGGCCAAGGTCGGAGTGAAGAAGCTGTACCTCGACATCGCTGGCGCGAGATCGATCGTCGAGACGTTCCAGGGCTACGCGAACGCCGCGACCGCTGCCGAGCAGCACATCTCCGACGGCTATCACGGCTGCTGGATCGTGGCGATGGGCGTCCAGGACGTCGACAACGTGTACGACGGAGGGATCGGCTACGCCGCCCGAATCACCCGGATGATGAAGATCCTCGCCCACCAGCCGGTCATGTGGATCTCCGCCGTCACCATCCTGCGATCCGGCGACACCTATCTCTCGCGCGGCTACAACGAGGCGAACATGCGGAAGTGGAACCGCACGCTCATGCACGCGTGTTCCCGCTACCCCAGGATGCGCATCTTCGACTGGGGCGCATGGGTGCGGACACGTTGGTTCGTCGCCGACGGCATCCACTACAACGCAGAGGGGAACGTCGCCCGAGCGCGGCTGACCTCGCAGGCGCTGGCGCACGCCTTCCCGGCCGGCGCGCCGCCGAGCAAGAGCTGCGTCGTGCGCTGAACGGCTACAAGCTCACGACGCGGTCGCTCTCCGCGAACAACCTCGCCGCGTCGGGTGGCGCCACCCAGCTCCCGTTTACCTTTTGCAGGTCGTCGTCGGTCGCGCCACGCGCGACGGCGCAACCCTTTCAGACGTAGACCGGAACCTCGTGTTCGCGCAGCTTGGCCAGCAGCTCGCGCGCCGGAGGTACCCCGACCCCTTCGAGACGCTCTGCGTTGTCTTCGAGCACGAGCTCCGTGGCGTCGCCCGCGAGAACAACGGCTGCCTCC
>Ga0114129_10004677_pt1 | contig 19333 bp, 13 predicted proteins | sample RhiMetdeltSRZDD1_FD_80071 | JGI IMG/M metagenome (GOLD analysis project Ga0114129, IMG submission 80071) | Populus rhizosphere microbial communities from Tennessee, USA - Rhizosphere MetaG P. deltoides SRZDD1 (version 2) (version 2) | ecosystem: Host-associated > Plants > Roots > Rhizosphere >...
ATTGCGCCGCCGGCCTTCTTCTCCACCTGGTGGCGGATCAGACCGTCCAATGTGTACTCGTAGTCGACGGTGTTCCCGTTCGCGGCGGTTTCGGACAGCACCCGTCCCTTGGGCGTGTAGGACAGGGTGTTGGTCTTCGTCGGCACGCCGGATTCGGCGTTGGTGACCGTCTGGACCGCGTCACGCGGGTCGTAGACGAAGGTTGCCGTCTGCCGGTCGTGCGTGCGGGTCAGCGGGTTGCCGTTGGGGTCGTAGGTGAACGACGTGGTGTGCTGAACGGTACTGCCGTTGCGCTCCGCCACCGCCGTCACCTGGTTCAGCCCGTCGTAACTGAGCTGCCAGTTGTCCGAGGCAGCGCCGCTGCTGGTGTCCCGGACGACGGTCTGGTTGCCGTTGACGTCGTACTCGTACTCGAAGGTCTTCTTCTCGGTGTCGACGTCGGCGGTGTTGTCGCGGACCAGCTTGACCGCGTCGGCGACCACGCTGCCGCTGGCTGCCGCGCCGAGCACCACCTTGTGGGACAGACCTTCGGTGAACGGGAAGCTGCCGAGGCTCACCCACGTGCCGGCATTGACCGTCTGGTTCACGGTCCGGGCGGCGGTGCCGCCGGCATGGTGCACGGTGTACGGCGCGGCCGTCGCGGTGGCGGTGGAGGCGAACTTGACGGACACCTCGTAGGTGCCGTCCGCCGGCACTACGACGTTCCACGTGAACGTGTCGCCGCCGCCCGCACCGTGCGTGCGGTAGTCGAATCCCTGGAACCCGGTGCCGCTCGAGGACGTGGCCCAGCTCCCGGTCGCGTCGACGTGCTGCGTGTCGGAGTTGTCGACGAGCGCGACGTGCTTGCCGACCGGTACGCCGTCGTCGGTACGCTTGCGGAGCTTGCTGTCCGGGTAGTACTCCCAGCCCAGCGTGCGGCTGGAGGATCCGCCCGCACTGGTCAGTGTCGCGGACGCCTGCTGGCCGAGCGGTGTGTAGTCGTAGCTGGTGACGATGTCCCACGGATCCGTGCTGCTGCGGACCCAGCCGTTGTCGAAGTAGCTGTACGTGCTGTCGTTGCGGACCGACTGACCCTGCGACGGCGGGGACGACACCTTCGTGACCCGGCTGACATCGTCGTACGAATAGAAGATCTTGTCCGGGGTCGTGTGCCGCGAGTCGTCGCGGTCGAAGGGCAGTTGCTCCTCGACGACCCGGTTGAGCTTGTCGTAGACCGTGACCTGGGCGAAGTCGTTCGGGTCGTCGGTGGTCTCGACGCCGCGCGGGGTTATCGCCTTCGTCCGGTTGCCGACCTGGTCGTACTCGTACCGCGTGACGCGGGTCGTGCCGGCAGCGTGGGGCACACGCACCTCGGTGACCATCGACCGCTCATCGCGATCTGTGGTCGTGGTGACGCCTTCCTGGTCGGTCGTGGTGACGACGTTGCCGTCCAGGTCGTAGCCGTAGGTCACCCGGTGTCCGAGGGCGTCGATCTCCGCCGTACGCCGGTGGTTGCGGTCGTAGGTGTACTTCGCGGTGTAGTCGTTGGGGTCGGCCGTGGCGTTCTTGCGCGCATCGACCATCGTGACCATGTTGCCGACGTCGTCGTACGCCGAGGTGTACCGGCCGTCCGCGGGATCCCGCATCTCCACCAGTTGGTAGATCTCGTCGTAGGTGTACCGGGTGACGAAGTCGTTCGGGTCGGGCGTCAGGTTGCCTTTCGGTTCCGTCTCGGTGAGCATGTTGCCCACCCGGTCGTAGGTGTACGAGACGGTGCGGGCCGGCCCGGTCGGGGTGTCCTTGGGCAGGTCGGTCGTCAGCGCGCGGTCGGCGGCGTCGAAGGTCGACGTCGTCGTCGCCCCGTTCGGTGCGATGGTGCGCGTGACGTTGTCGTTGGGGTCGTAGACCGGCGCTGGCGTGACGATGGTCTCGCTGCCGCTCTTCGGTACCCGGGTCTCGCCGGGCCGCCCGAACAGGTCGTACTGGTAGGTGGATGTCTTGTTCAGGGCGTCCGTGACCGAGACGACGTTGCCGCGGATGTCATACGCGGTGCGGGTCACCTTGCCGAACGGGTCGGTGTCCGTCCGCGGGTAACCGGTCGGATCGTAGTCGTTGTACGTGGTGGTGTTCCCGTTGGCGTCGGTGGCCGCGGTGAGCTGGCCGACGCCGTCGTATGCGTACCGCGTCGTGAAATCGTTCGGGTCGGCGGTTACGGTGCCCTTCGGGTCGGTCACCGTCAACAGGTTGCCGACGGCGTCGTAGCCGAACGTCCACTTGCGACCTTGGGGACTCGTCTTGTCAGTGAGGTCGGCGACGTGCCCGTCGAGGCCGGTCCGGTACGCCAACCGGGTCGCGGCCGTGCCGTTCGCGTTCGCCTCGGCGTCCGTGATGGTCAGCGGGTGCCCGGTCTTGGCGTCGTAGGTCCACGTGGTGATCGCGCCGTTGGGCTCCTTGTGCCGGACCACCTTGTTCTCTGCGTCCCAGGTGAGTTCGTTGACCTTGCCGCGCGCGTCGGTCACAATCGTGGGCCGGCCGAACCCGTCCATCCGGTACGTCGCGGTGTGCGCCTCGGGATCGGTGACGCTCGCCACGATCTCGGAGCCGGCCGAGCCATCCGGGTCCACGTAGGACACGTCGGTCGCTCCGCCGCGCCGATCGGTGATCCGCTGGAGCTTCCACTTGTCCCTCGGGTCTGTAGGCGCGTCGAAGTACGTCAGTGCGGTGGCGGCGCCGCGCGGGTCGGTGATCCGGACCAGCTTCACGTTCTTGTTGCCCTGCGTCATGTCGTACGTGAACCGGAAGATCTTCGCCAGTGGCGAGCCAGCGCCGTCGATGAGTTCGCCGAGCAGTCCCTTGTCGGTGTAGGTGAGCTCGAGCCGGCGGCCGGAGACGTCCACAAGGGACTTGACCTGGTCGATGATCTTCGGATTGGTCAGGTTCGTAGCCTGGACCTTGTCGCCCGCGTCATTGAGGTAGAAGTACGTATCCCCCTTGGCGTAGTAGTCCAGCGCCAGGGTCCGACGTCCCGCGGTGTCGGTGAGGTACTGCAGGAACTTGGTCGGCTTGTTGTTCGACCGCCGTTCCGCGTATGTGAACGTCAGCGTGTTTCCATTGCGGTCCACGGTGGACGACGGGTAGCCGTCGTCGTCGAAGTAGATCTGCGTACGGTCCGGGCGGGTCATCACCCAGGCGCGGGTCGGATCGCCGGCCGCGCTGTTCTTCTGCAGGAACAGGTGTACGCCGGCGGGAGAGTCGTACTCCCAGAGCGCCGGGTCCGGCGATCCGTGCTTGTCCAACGAGAAGAAGTGCGACGTACCGTCGCCATCGGTCAGCGTGACCCTGGTCGGCCAGTCCTGCCCGGGTGGGTGGAACTGCAGCGGCGAGCCGAGGCGGGTGAATGTCGAGGTCGTCAGCGACCACCCGTGTCCCATCGACGAGGCCGAGGTATCCATGCTGTTGTACGTCATTCGGACGAACGTCGAAAAGCCGCGGCTCGGGTTGCTGATCGGCGAGTACGTCACCACCGTATTGCCCGCGTGCAGGTTGACCATCGCGTCCACGCCGGCACCCGTGGGCGAGACGGTGTACTGGTGGAACTTCTCCAGACCCAGCTCGTCCGATGTCGGGTCTTCCACGACGACCGGTTGGTCGAGTGCTCCGATACCGTCCGTTGTGGACAGCCACTGCCCGGTGACCTTGTTGCGCAGTTCCCATTTGAGCACGTACTCGTGCCGCTTGTTGCCCGAGTCGCTCTGGATCGGCGTGCGCACCTGGGCGTTGACGTCCACCGCTCCGCCCGGCGGCACGTCGGCGGGCAGCGGCGTGTCGAGCTGGTTCCCGCCGGTGGTCACGTCCGTGCCGTCGGGCAGCGTCCACCGGTACGACAGCACCCACTGCGCCGGGGTCCACGTCGACCCGGTCGGGTTGCTCACGGTCACCGGGATCGTGTAGAGGTCGCCCGGGATCATCCGGATCGTCGAAGTCGACGGCGCGAAGTACGTCTGGATCGGGGTCTTCTCGGTGTACGTGACGACGAGCTTGGGCCGCAGTTCGGGCTCGGGCGCCTCGCTGGACAGGAACAGCGTGCGCTCGGCCGGCGTGGTCTCGTTGGCCAGCCGGACGAGCAGACCGTTGTTGGTGGCCGGCGCGTCCACCCAGCCCTGCACGATCCCGTTGACGGTGAACTCGCGCCAGGCCGGGTCGTTGCTGTTTCCGGTGACGGTGTCCGCGACGCCGCCGTGATCGCCGCCCGCGGTGGTCCAGGCAGTCGTGGCGTCGGCCTTCGTCCAGCTCGCCGTCGCTTCGTCGAAGGTACGGGTGAGCGCGCGCGCCTCGTACGTCGCCCCCGCCGCCGGGATCGTGGTGACCGACCACAGCTGGAAGCTCGCGTCCAGCACGCGGGCACCGGCCGGGATCGCCGACAGGCTCGGGAACCTGACGGCCGCCCGGGTCCGGCCGTACGTGCCGGAGTTGTTGCCCACGGACAGCCATGGGTTCCCGGCGAGCACATCGTGCCCGGTCGTCGACTCGGTGCTGGACAGCGTGGTGTCGAGCGCATCGCCCTGGAACAACGCGACGCTCCGGCCCGCCCTCGGCAGCCGGGCGATCCGGGTGGGCGCCGGGATCAGCTCGCCGGTCGTGGTCTTCACCGCGATCATGTAGTAGTAGACCTGCCCGAACGGGTCAGCCGAGTCGACCGGGGTCGGCGTCGCGGTGGTGTCGGTGAACGCGGTGACGCCCGGCTTGACCGGGGCGACCAGCGTCGCGGCGCTCGGCGTGAACGTCTGGAAGACGGCCCGGTGCACCTGGTACTCGACCAGATCGGTGCCGGCGTACGCGGTCCAGCTCAGCTCGGCACCGGTGGAGTGGATCTTCTTCGGCGCGTGCAGGCTGACGCCCGGCTTGCCGTAGGTCAATACGAGCTTCGGGGTGTTCTCGTTCTCGCCGTTGTAGGCGTACTCGGCTGCCTCGTACCGCGGGCCGCCGCGGCCGAGGGTCGCCTCGTCCACCGCCTTGAGCATGAAGCCGTGGTTGGCCTGCGCACCGTCCAACCAGGACTGCACGATGTTCCGGACGCTGTACGAGTGCCAGACGCTGCTCTGGTTCGCCCGCTTGACCGCGGTGCCCGGCTTGGTCAGCCGGACCGCGTCGGCGACGGTCGTCCGGCTCGCGTCGGCGACGTCGCCGAGGACCACGCTGTGGCTCGTGCCGGCGACGAACGGGTACGTGCCGAGGCCGGCCCAGACGCCGTTGGTGCCGGACGTCTGGTTGACCGTCCGGCCCTGTTGCCCGCCGGAGTACTTCACCGTGTACGGCGCGGCCGTCGGCCGGTCGGCGCCCGCCACGTAATGCGTCTCCACCACGTAGTCACCGGACTCGGTCAGCCGCGGTACCCACGTGAACGTCTCACCGGTCGGGGTGTTGCGGTTGTAGCGGTACGCCCCGGCCACCGCGCTCGCGTGGGTGGCGGCGGCCCACTCGCCGTTGATCGCGGTCTTGCCGGTGTCCGCGTTGTCGACCGTTTCGACGTTCGCGCCGACCTCGCCGACCGCGGTGTTGATCCCGTTCCAGGTGACTGTGGACTCGGTCCACGGCGCGGTGACCCGGCGCGCCTCGATCGGCACGTCGAACGCGCCGGTGGTGTGGTCCTGGTCGAAGTACAGCTCCAGGTTCGCCGAGTCGATGCTGGTGCCGGCCGGTACCCCGGTCAGGTCGAACTTCACCAGGCTGCGCGCCCGGGCAGCGGTGGTGGTGCCGACCGACAGCCGCCAGCTGCCGTCGAAGTTCGCCGCCGGATCGTCCGAGGTGATCATCGCGTCCTGCGACTGGGAAACGGTCGGCTGGATCTTGATGGTCGGGTCGAGAACCACCGGGTAGACCCTGGCCGGGTCGCGCAGCCAGCCCTCGTCGGCGGTCAGCGCCACGGTCAGCCGGTTGCCCTCCCAGCGCAGGGTCTGGGTGACCCGGGCACTCTCCGCGGGCTGTTTCGCGCTGTCGTACATGAACGGCTTCGGCATCACCAGCAGCGGCGCGGTGTCCCGGTCGCCCGGGTAGAAGCCGATCGAGCCGTCGGCGTTCGCCTTCGCGGTCAGGCCGTGCGGGTCCACGGTGAACGTAAAGGTGCTCTGGACCGGCGGCCTGGTGAGGACCACGTCCTCCTTGAGTTGGCCGCTGGCGACGTGGTACGCGACGTCCGCGCCCGGTCCGAACGCGCCGGTGAAGGTCACCGTGTCGCCCTGCGCGGTCGGGCTGGCCGGCCGCGCTGGCCCGGCCGCGCCGATCGTCACCCGGCGCCCGCCGAGGTCGAACGTCGCGAGCCGGTCAGTGCTGGTGCCGAACGAACTCGCGAACGTGTTGGTGGTGTTCGCGAACGACGCGCCCGGCCCCGTCGCCGGCCGTACCCGGGTGTCGATCTTCTGCAACGCCCCGCGGCTGTCGCGGTAGTGCACGGGGGTCGTCGACACCTCGGCCTGGATCCGACCGTCGGAAAGCTGGAAGAACGCGGCGTTCTCGGTGCGCCGGTCAACGATCTCGCTGACCCGGCGCGCGGCCGGCGCCGGTTTGCCGATCGGCGCCGCCTGGTGGCGGGGAACGTCCGCCAGCGCGATGGGTACGGATCGCGGCACCGCCGGCCGGCCGCCGACGAACTCCCGGAACGCACCCCGGATGGCGTCGAACCCGATGCTCGGTGTCGGTCCTCGCGCGCCCGGCACCTCCGCGTGGACCAGCCCTAGTACCAACGCGCCGAGAATCAGCCCGACCACGGTCCTGCGCATCGCGCTCGCCTCCCCCGTCATGACGGCGTCTCCGGGTCACGCTAGGGATGGGGGATACACGCGCCGCTATCGCGGCGATACTCTCGCCGACATGCGCGCCCGGTACCGGGTGTCGCCACACCCGACACTCCGCGGGCCTGTTGGCCGTCGCCCTCTCTGAGGCGAAGACAGAGGATGGCGCGAGGGCAACGTCGGCACGCGCCACGAATACGCTCACCGGAGCTACGACGCGTCCGGCTCAGCGACGGGTCAGCTCCAGTGGTTGATGGCGAAGTCCAACCCGTAGATCGCCAGGCCCAGCGTCGACATCCACCAGATGATCGAGCCGAGCGCCATGACGAGGTCGAGCAGCGCGGTGAGGGTAGCGCCGGCACCGACCATGAGGGCCACACAGCTGGGCACCAGCGCCACGTACCCGACGGTCGAGGCGATCTTCGCGATCACCGCGGCCACCGCCTTCGGTGTCCTGATCTCCGGCGGCGATGTCGGGATGGTGAGCAGCTGGGTCCACACCCCGATCTCCGAGGCGACGATCGTGGTGAACGCGGCCCCGCACGGTCCGGTCGCGATCGAGGCCAGGCCGATCGCCCCGGCGATGACACCGGCCCACGCCGCGATATCCGCCGGTAGCGCGAGGCCGGGCACGCCGGCCGCCATGACCACGTGCCGGCCCAGTGCATCAGTGGCGTTCGCTTCGATCTGCGCGGGCGGCGCTTGTGCTTTACCCTCGGCGAGCAGCCGGACGCCGAGGTCCTGCGGGGCACCGACGGCCCGGAAGGCGGCCACGCCCTGGCACTCGATCCGGAAGGCGTGCTCGAACAGCTGGCCCTCCAGCATGCCCACTTCGAATACGCTGCCGTCGGGCATCTCGTGATAGAAGTAGTCGCACGTCTCCAGCTGCCCCGTGTCCGGGCAGAACTGCCGGACCCGGAACTGCCACTGCATCACCGCCTGCTCAGGGTCGACGATGTTCTCCCGCAGGACCTTCGCCATCGGTGTCGCGCGGACCTGTAGCAGCGTGATCGGCTGGAACGTCTCGCCCTCGGCCGGCGTGATCGTCGCGTTGACGTCGATGGGCGCCACGTCCAGCGCCGGTAGGGTCAGCCCGAGGTTGGCACTGGACGGGTTGGCCGGGAAGCCGACGGATACCCCGGCAGCGCCGCCTGGCCCGCCAGCCGGGCATACCCCGCCGACCGGCGGACCGATGGGCGGATCGGCCATCGCCGGTTGCGTCGTGGTCACGAGCGCGATCGCGAGGAACCCGGCGATCACGCCCAACCGCTGTCTGGTCATATCCGCCACAATAGACGGCTAACTATGTTTACGGTGGTTCGGCGGACCCGGGGAGCTCGGTGGCTGTGTACGCCGCCAGCATCGTCGGGATCATTGAAGACAGCCATGCATAATCGTGCGTCACCGTTGACAACGAACGCCGGCGCGCACGGAGCGGCAGAGGCGGGCGACGCCACACCGACCGGGAGCCGCAGTAGGTCGTCGCCGAACCCGGCCGTTTGCGGTCGTGGTCGGGTGACGACATGGTCAAGACGGTGACGTTGTGGCGACCAACCGGGCCGATGAGGTCCGGCGTCATGCCGACTGCCGCCGACCAGAGCTGCCGACCAGAGCCGCCGACCAACCCGTGGCTCAGAGCCCGGGTGCCTGTCTCCGAGTCCCGCAGAGTTCGGTAGATTCGAGCGGTGCCGGTCAAATCCATTCCAGAACGTATCAGGTGGGCAGTCGAGACAATGGGGATCGACGCCGCCGATCGGATTCTGGAGATCGGCTGCGGTCGCGGGAGCGCCGTCTCGCTCATCTGCGAGCGGCTCGACGGCGGACGTATCACCGCGATCGACCGGTCGATCACGACGGTCAAGGTCGCCGAGCAGCGCAACCAGGCTCACGTCGCCGCCGGCAAGGCGGTCTTCCACGCCGTCGCCCTAGAGGCGTTGAACCTCGACGGTGAGCCGTTCGACAAGGTCTTCGCGATCAACGTGAACCTCTTCTGGGTGCGCTCGTCCAAGCGCGAACTCGACCGTGTCAGGCGGCTCCTGAAGCCCACCGGGGCCATGTATCTGTTCTACGAGCCGCCCGATGCCTCGCGCGCCGCGGCGATCGCCAACCGGATCGCACCCTTCCTCACCGAGCACGGCTTCACCACAACTGTATCGATGGCCACGACCAGCCACTCCAAGGCTCTGGTGTGCCTGAAGGGACAACTGCCGAAGGCATAACCAGAATGGTGATCCGACCAGAAGAGCGCACCCACGACGGCGCGCGTACCACCTCCTGATGGGGCTCCCGTTACCTTCGTGGAGCCCTGGTGGTGTGTGGGCCAGCGGTTACGGCATGACTCATGGCTCCTGTCGTCATGACCTCAGAGGTGGTGTCACCGGAACCGCAGGGCGCTCGTGACCGGCTGATGGCGACCTGGTCGGCGTTGACACAGTGAAGGCCTTCGTAACGTGGGCTGCCGGCGCGTCGTCCGCGGTGGCCTGCTCGTGCGGGGAGGAGTTTCTTTGTCGAGGTCCGGCAACCCCCGCCCTGGCCCGAGCCCGCAGGTTCGAGGTCTTCTGCGGCGTTGACGTGACCCGGCAGAACCACCACGCGGTCGGGCTCGGCCGTGACGGTCGTCGGCTTGTCGACCGCGCGTTGGCCAACGACGGGACCGCGCTGCGGTCGTTGTTCAGCGATCTGGCGGAGCACGGCCGGCTGCTGGTGGTTGTCGACCAGCCGGCCTCGATTAAGGCTTTGGCGAGCGCGGTCGCTCGCAGCATGCACATCCGCGACCACGCTCGTCGATGTCCTTCGGTCGCTACCGCCTCACGACCCAACGGTCAGCAAGGGCTGCCTGGTCACCACGATCCAGCGGGTATCGCCACACGTCCACGTCAGGTACGAGCCGTACGACGTGGACCGAGTCTCTGCGGTGCTCGGTGGCCGCAGCCTCACACTGCCTGCCGCCTTCAGCCGTCCACACCGGACCGATCGGCATCTGGGGCATCGGCAAGAACTCGGCATCTCGGCCAAGGCCATCCGCGAGGACCGCATCCTCGACGAGGCCATCGCCACCGCCGGCGACGCCCGCCGCATCAGCGACCTGTTCGGCCTGTCCGTCACCCAGGCCACCCGATACACCAACGTGCTCGACCCACCGGCGACGACCGACTTCGAGCACGCCCGCCGCGCCCGGCGCTGAACCGGCGTCTTATGCCACTCCGGGTCGGCTCGTGGTCCATTGAGGACGCGTCGGCGGTGACTGCGAGGTGGAGTTGGTCAAGGCACGCTTGGTAAGTGACGGCTCGTAGTTCTGTGTCGGTGCGGCCCCACCCGGCTTCCCATTGTCGTCCAAGCCGCACAGCTGCCCAGGGGGAAGGCGATGATGCTGGTGGCAAAGCCGGCCCTGGAGGATCTCGCCGACCTGTCGCCGATCTACCGCTCACCCGCCATGCCGTCGATACATTGTTGTGCGAGGTGGGTGAAGGCCCTCCATCGCGGCAGCGGCATCCGCGGTTGGCATGACGGCATCACCGTCGGCCAGTGCCGCTGGGAGCAGGTCCCGGACCTCGCAGGGATCGTCGCCGTGCAGACCGGCGAGCTCGACGAGCGCTGCCCCGTTGTGCCCGTCGACCAGCCAGAACGCCGCCCACCGGGGGATGCGCTGCGTGGGCAGCATGTCAAGCGTCAGCCATGCGACGACCAGCGTCGGCGAGGGTACTTCGCCGCCAGCATGTCCGGGCCAATCGTGCACACGTTATCGTGCCCGGTGTGTTCATCATCGCGCGAGGCCTTTCGGCGCTGGGCCGTGCCCTGTTGTCGTGCCGCCCGCGTTCAGCCCGAACGGCAAGTACCTGGCCACGGCCGGAACCTACGACGGGACCGTGAGACTGTTCGACGCGGCGACTCACTCTCTGACCCGGGTGTTCACGGTCGGCCCGGAATGGATCACCTCTATCGCGTTCAGCCCCGACAGCGCCAGCTTCGCAGTCGGAAGCGGCAATCCAGATACCAAGCCAGCGGTCTACGCATCCCGCGTCTGGAGCACATCTACAGGGCAACGGCAAGTCGAGTTCAAGGTGCACAAAAACTGGATCTCCGGCATCGCGTTCACGAAGGACGGGACAAGAGTCGTCACATCCGATCACGATCAGCGAGCACTTGTCTGGATGATCACCAACGGGAACGTCGTCAACGAGATCACCGACATTCCGAACGGCGTAAACTGCCTGGCCGTGACATCGGGTGGCACGCTCTTCGCGCTCGCTGAAGGTACCGAGGTCTCCGTCCGAGACCTCGCCACAGGAACCCGAAGGCTGAGCAGCGTTGGTATGCCCATTCCCATCGTCGGCCTCGCGTTCACCCGCCACGGCACCAAAATCGCCGCCGCCAGCACAGACGGAAATGTCGCGATCTGGTCGTTCTCCGGGTAAGTCGCAGGCCCCGGGAAGTGCGCGCGATGGACGGCGGAGTGCAGTCGGGTAGCGACGGCGCATTGCTGCACCGCCGCCGCCCCTCAGACCGTGCGTGCAACTCGTCGCGGCACACGGCTCAAGCAAGCCGCTTGGGCGATTTCAGGAGTACAGGGGTGCCGGGTCCTGCCGTGCGCCGGTGGTCCGGCGGTGGCAGGAGGAGTGAACGAGTCGAGTTTCGTCCGGTAGGCCCGGCCCGAAGACGACCAGGTGTTGCCTGGTGATCGCCTTGCGGGTGGTGCGGTGCCGCTGCTCCCATTCGTGGGGGCTTTGAGGCTCGCGGTCGGCGTGCAGGAGCAGGTGTCCGCAGATCGGTCAGGTCCCGTGCTGCCTGCGCAGCAGGTGCAGGGTTCTGCGGTCGAGCGGGGGTTTGCTCTTGGGACGCCGGTTGGTCCAGTAGTCGGCTTGGGCGGGTTGTCCGGAGACGCGTCCCCGCGTACCAGCGAGTGCCGGACGATTTTCGTCCAGGCGAACTTGAGTAGGTAGGCGCCGCTGGTGCGGTCGCCGAATGCCCAGCGGTCCTGCCTGGCCGTGTTGTACCGGCCTAAGTACCGGTTGATGATCCAGCGTTTCGGCTTGTGGGGGTGGCGGTAGCAGGCCCACTTGTAGGTCAGCGCCACAGGTGCACGTCCAGCGCGGCGAACACGATGGACGACGCCGCCCCCTAGTAGTCGATCGGGTTGATCTTCGCCAGGACTGCCGCCGGGCGTCCTGAATCGGTACGGGAAATCCGGCCAGATAGCCGGCGTACGAGCACCAACGGAGCACCGAGACCCTCGATCACGCACTGCAACCGGATCCACATTGGACAGACGGCCAAGCACCTGCTGCGATCGCCATGCTCATCCGGCGGCGCTGTCGCTGGTGCGTGGCCAGTGTGCTACGGAGGTGGCCGCGGTCCGCCGGGTCGCCGAGGGAAGAACACCGAGGTGGGTGGTCGTCGGCGGCGGCGCAACCTCTCGACGTTCATGTGCCTGCCCGCAAAGGGCGCAGTTGGTCGTGAGCCCACCTGCGCTGATCGCGGGAGCCGATGGCGGCGAGAACGATGGCCCGGGATAGCCGGCGTCTCGAGGCTGGTCATACCAGTGTCCGGGTAAGCCGCGGAACGGCACAGGCGAGCAGAACCGGCTTGTCAACAATGTGGTCGTAATCCTCACCGGAGTCGGCAGGGAATCATCCCGGCCCGGCTCACCCTCGGCGGACTCCCGTCCACAGCGTTCACGTTCACGAACGGCCTGGCTATGTCCAATGGTGAACCGCTGCGCGCCCCCGGTAGTCCCACCCCCGACGCGCCGCTGAACCCACTCATCGGCCGGAAGCCGGACCAGCCATGGACGCTAACCATCGCCCCCGCCGCCGGCCTGTCCGGTCTTGTGGACGTGGTCTTCGGCATCGCCTACACCGCCGACCCGGCATAGCCCCCCCACCGTCGACATCGACGGGACAGCCTTTCATGTGGCAGTACGGCACGCTGCTTGCCGTCGACGCCGACCCAACGATGCGGCGCGGTTCACCCGTGACGATCAGCGCGCCATCCAGCCCAGCGGGGGTGGAGAGCTTGCGGCGGTAGCAGGACGGACCAGCCCTACGGGCGGAGTGCTATCCGCAGCCCAGCCGGATGGGGCTGCTGCGCGACGAGTAGACCGTCCTGGGTGGACGGCCTGCGTGGGTGAGGAAGTGCCGGCTGCACTTCAACCAGCCGGCGGCAGGTCGGCCAGACCCGTCATCAGGTCCGCGATGCGGGGTGCCGCAAGGGCGGCGACCAGCCCCACCGCCGCCAGCACGGCCCCGACGGCCAGGGCACGCCGCCGCGGGCTCATCCCGGCCAGCCGCGACATCACGCGCACGGGAACCGCTGCGCCGCCTCGGCCATGCTGAGCCGGTAGCCGGCGAACCGCCGGTGCACCTCGTCGATCGCCACGCGCAGCGGGAACAGTTGCCGCGTGACGAGCTGGTCGAGGTGGTCCGCGCCGACCGGATGCCAGTAGACGCCGTCGGCGGTGACGGTCACCTCGGGCAGCAGGGTCTGCACGGTCAGGGCGACGCCGTCGGTGGCGAAGCCGCGCTGCGCCACCGGACGGACGACCTGATCCTCGCGCGGGATGCCCAGGCGGTCGAGCAGTTCGTGGAACGAGTCGCGATCCCCGGCGTCGTCCTCGTCCGGGGCCACGGTTGCTGCGACCCGGACCCGGAAGCCCTCGGCGCGGGCGGTGCCGATGCCGTCGAAGGCCCGCTGCCACGTGCCGCGGCCGCGGTGCCGGTCGTGCCGGTCGGGAGTGGCCGAGTCCAGGCTGATCTGCAGGGTCAGGCCGGCGCGGGGCATCCGGCGCAGCATCGCCAACCGGCTGCCGCGAAACAGCATCCCGTTGGTGAGCAGCGTGGTGGGCAGCTTCGCGACGCAAACGGTCACCAGCCCGTCGAGGTCGGGCAACAGGAAGGGCTCCCCGCCCGTCAGGTAGACCTCCGCCACGCCGGCGCCGCCAGCCTCGCCCACGAGCCGGCGCACGCGGTCGACGCCCAGCGCCCGCCGCGCGGCCTGCGGTGAGGAGCGGGCGCAGCAGTAGCCGCAGGCCAGGTTGCAATCGAAGTTGGTGTAGAGCCACAGCCGCGCCGGTGGCTCGGGCACGTCGCCGGCCAGTGCACGCCGGCCCCGGCGCACCACCGCGTAACCGTCCCTTATGGACGCCAGCTCGTTGCCGGTACGGGCGCACCACGCCGCGACGGTGTCGGCGTCGCTTGGACCCAGCGGCACCTCGACGGTGGCACCGTCGGCGACCGCACTCACCCGCTCGACCAGGTCGAGCACGACCCGGCTCACCATCGATCCGGGATCTTCTGTTCCTGTACGGCGTCGAACAGCGAGGCGTAACCAATCAGGTCGGGCAGCACCCAGCGGCGCAGCCCTTCCAGCTCGAGGATCCGCCGGTGCGCCGGGTCGTCCCAGTCCATCGCGAGCAGGTGCGCCACCCACGGGTCGCTGCGCTCGGCGGGCAGTGTGTCGAGGGCGGTGAAGTTGCAGTGGCAGTACGTCGGCGACTGCCAGAACGCCTCCAGCCCGCCCGGCATCAGCTCGTCCCGGCCGATCGCCTCCCAGGTGGTAATGCCCAACGCGGCGGCATCGGCCTGCTCGTCGAGCACCGCCCTGATCGCGTCCAGCTCGCTTCGGCCGGTGTCGCCGTGCTTGCCCAGATCGCTGTCGATACGCAGCAGGTCCACATCGGACGGTGCGAGGCCGGCGCCGCGCAGAAAGTGCACCGGCAGGATCGCCGCCTGTGCCGAGTCGCGGGAGCCCAGCGCCAACCGCCTGCCCTTCAGATCGGTGAGGTCACGCAGTCCGCTGCCCGGGCGGGTGACGAACACGGTGGCGAAGGACAGGTCGGTGTCCCGCATCGCCAGCGCCCGGCACGCGCCGTCGGTGCGCCGTACCGTGCGTACCCACGCCAGGTTGGTGTTCCAGGCGATGTCGATGGCACCGTCGAGCAGCTCGTCGACCTGCCGGCCGTAGTTGGAGTACAGCACGAAGTCCATCTCCGCCCCGGTGCCGGCGAAGTAGTCGCGGATGCCCTCCCAGATCGGCACCACGTTGGGTGTGTACGCCACGGCACCCAGGAGCAGCGGCCGGGTCGTCGTCATGCCCGCCTCCGGTTCAGAACAGCGGCTGGCCAGTGACGGCCTTGCCGTAGAAGTCGTAGAGCACGTCCGCGGTGGGAGCCATCACGACCCCGGCGCGGGCGTCGCGGAAGAACCGCTCCACCTGCAGGTGCTCGGAGAACGCCGCACCGCCGCAGACCCGCATCGCGGTGTCGGTGATCCGCAACGCCGCGTCGTTGGCCACCGCCTTGACACCCAGCACGTGCAGCGTGGTGCTGTCGTCCGGGGCGGCGATCGCCGCCGCTGCCGTGCCCACATAGGAGCGTGTGGCGGCCAGGTCCAGAGCCATCCGGGCCAGCTGCGCCCGGATCGTCGGCAACGCGGCCAGTGGCTCGCGCAGGTGCTCCAGCCGGGAGCCGGACGCGTGGGCCACCGCGGCGTCGGCCGCCGCATGGGAGAGCCCCAGCGACACCGCCGCGTTGCCGAGGTTGAACCAGGGCATCACCACCTGCAGCATCAGCCCAAACCCGCTGCCCGGTGCGCCGAGCCGGTCGCCGCCGGCTGCGGTCAGGTCGAACGTCATCGGGGCCGAGGCATTGCCGCGCAACCCCAGGCCGCGGAACGTGCCCGCGACCTCGACGCCACCGGTCTGCGTGTCGACCGCGAACACGTCGATCGGCACCGGCACGTCCGCCGGTACCAGCTCCGGTGACGTCAACGTCGACACCAGGTAGACATCGGCGTACCCGGCCGAGGTGACCCAGCTCTTACGTGCCTCGACCCGCGTCCCAGCCTCGCTGGTCCGCCCCTGCGACACCGGCGCCCAAAAATGCGACCGCGACCCCGGTTCAGAGAACGCCAGCGTGCCCAGCTTCGCACCACTGGCCAAGTGCCCCACCAGATGCGGCCACCCGGACGGCGGGGCGGCGGCCACCGCCATCGCAGCCGAGACGTGCATCAGGTACACCATCGCCGTCGAACCACATACCGAGGCCAGCCGGCTCGTCACTTCCACCAGGTCCCGAGGACCGCCACCCAACCCGCCATCCTCAGGCGGCAGGGTCAGGCCCAGTAACCCCGAGACGCGCAACGCGTCCACCGCCGCCCGCGGGAACGCCCCCGACCGGTCGACCTCCTGCGCTGTCTCCCGGGCCGCTTGGACGACGGGCGCCAGCCGCTCCGACAGTTCCATCAGCGCGCTCCTCTGAAGGTGGATGGGTCGTCCCGGGTGGGCAACGCCATTGCCGTCAGACCGGCACCCAGGCCAAGCCACAACGAGAAGGTGGAGCCGTCGCCCTGCAGGAACCCGGCACCGCCCCGGCTCAGCAGCGCCAGCAGCACCGCAGCGGCCACCAGGAATCCCACCCCCGCGGCGAGCGTGAGCCACCGGTTGGCCAGCCAGCCGGCCAGAATCGCCAGCAGGCCGAGCGCGAGCGCTACGACCACGCCGCCGCTGCGCATCCGGACGAGCTCGAGGTCGCCACGTACGACGACGAACCCGGCGCTGAGCACCGACACCACCCCGATAGCCACGGCAGCCCGGTCCTGGGCTTCCCGGGTCACGACGCCCTCACCAGCAGCCGCGACCACCGCGTGCCGGCGCGCTGCCAACCGGGCCGCAGCACCCCGTCCAGCCCGCCGAACCGGCCGGCCGCGGTAGCGAACACCGCCACATGCACCAGCAGCATCAACAGGTACGACCAGTGCCACTCGTTCGGCGCGTTCCACACCGACAACGTGATCGCCACCGTCTGGGCGATGCCCACCAACGCCCAGAACCGCGTCGCCAGACCGACCAACAAGAACCCGCCCAGCGCCGCCTCCACCAACAGCACCCCCCACCCGAACGGCGTGAAGTTCGGCAGCACGACATGCTCCACCAGCCACGCATACGGCCCGAACACCGGAAACTCGACCGCCCAACCTGTGAACTGGCGCAGGGCGGCGAACTCCGGCGGCTGCTTCCAACCGGCGTTCTGCACCCACAGCAACGCCACCCCGACCCGGACGCCCGCCATCAGCGACCGGTTGAGCTTCGAATCCGCCAATGTGTCGCCCACGAACCCCATTCAACGCCTCCACCGCCCCACCGGCGGCCCGACGACCATTACGAAACACGGACACCCGGACACACGCAGCGCTTGCCGTAGCCCGTCGAGGGCGATCGGCCGGATCCGGGGCACCGCCCACTGCGCCCTGTACGACATCACCCACCGCGGCCTACGGCCCAAGCGCGAGTGGACCAGCCTGGAGCTGACCTGGGTGTGCCGGTCGACCTGGTCCACCACAACGAGCGCAGCCCACCAGGTGCTTGCCGCCGGCGCCGGGCATACACCGTGCCTGCTTGCCCACACCGACGACGGACTGGTCCTCCTGCTCGGGCCTGGCGACCTGGACCGGCTCGCCGGCGATGTGATCGCGTTCGCCGCAGCCGTGTGGCACGCCGCCGACACCGCCGGGCTGGACTGGCCGGCGCCGCCGCCCGCCACGATCTGACGAGGACCTGGCCACCGGGCGCAAGAACTTTCCGCCCTGCAGGACCCGGGTGGCCCGCTGGTTGGCCAACAGGACGCCGCTCGGCGGGGCGCGGCCCGTGCTGCATCTGGATGGTGCTCGCCGGTATCTCCACTTCGTGCGCCCTCCGATGGTCGGTAGATGTCACTGTCCCGTAAGAGTTGCCGGCGGCTGCGCCACCTAGCGTGACGGATATGGGAGGGACGATTCGGCTGCGTGGCCGGCTGCTGGCGGGGCTGGCTGGGATCGCCGCCGCGGTACTGATGTGGGGCGTCGCCGCCGCGCCTGCGGGTGCCCAGCGCCCGCCCCGGCCCCGACCGACTGTGTCAGCGTCGCCGACGCCGTCTCCGTCGGTGTCGCCGACGCCGGTCCCGGGGTGTGGGTTCGCGGTGGTGGCCAGCCCCAATGCGAGCGGGTTGGACAACACGCTATTCGACGTGGCGGTACTGTCGGCGACCGATGCATGGGCGGTCGGTGAATACTTGATCGACGGCGGCGGAGCGTTGCGGACGCTGATCCAACACTTCGACGGCACGACGTGGACGACGATGCCGAGCCCGAACCGGCTGACCGGCACGGACCGCAACCAGATCAACTCGCTGCGCGGGGTGTCCGCGATCGCGGCCGACGATGTGTGGGCGGTCGGCTACACAGTCAGCCTCGACGACCCGTACCGCACGTTGACCATGCATTGGAACGGCGCCGCGTGGTCGATCGTGGACAGCCCGAACTACACCTTCCCGGGCGCCTACAACGCGCTGCTCGACGTGGCCGCCGTCGCACCCGATGATGTATGGGCCGTGGGCGGCGCGCCGCTGGGCGGCGTGGGCGCACGCGGTCTCCTACTGCACTTCGACGGGGTGTCCTGGTCACTGCGGCCGGGGCCGCCGAACTTCGAGTTCTGGGCATCCTCCACCCGCAACGGCGTGGTCGCCGTGTCGGCCACCGAGGTGTGGGCGGTAGGAGACTACGACGCCTGGCTTTTCGACGGCACGGCCTGGGCCGTGCCCGCCGCGGGTGCGCAGTTCGCCAGCGACGTGCACGCAGGGTCCGGTGCGTTGTGGGCGGTCGGATCGTTCATCGCAGACCCCTATGGCGGCGGCGTCCGGTTCCCGATCGGGTACCGCTACACCGGTACCAGCTGGCAACAGCAACACGCGGCCGACCTCGCACCCGGGGCGTTCAACGGCGTGGCCGTGCGCGCCGACAACGACGTGGTCGCGGTCGGCTACACCGGACGATTCGCCTACGCGCTGCGCTGGAACGGTACGACCTGGCAGCAGCTGACCGCCGGCAACGGCAACCCGACGCCGAGCACCACCCTGGCCATCGCCAACGTCCTGCTCGGGGTGGCCCACGCCGGCTCGTCGATGTGGGCGGTCGGTTACTACTACACCGGAACCGGCGCCGACGCTGGCGTGCAGCGCACGCTCATCGAGCGCTACACCTGCTAGGTCGGCCTTGCTGGTCACCGATCTCGTCGGGATCGTCCCACCATGTTGGCTGCCGACGCGCCGAACCGACGGTGGGACGCCGACACCCTCGCCGACCTCAACGCCACCTCGACGCCGCCACACCGGCCGCGCGGCGCGGCGGTCGGTCACCGGCCCAATCGCGCGCGGACGCCGTAGCGACCGTTAGCGGTTCGTAAGCGTCGATGTACTTCTGTGCGACCGCGTCGAGTTGCCAGCCTGGTCCGGGGCTGCATACGACGCCGACGAGGAGGCGATCATGCCGGTGTTCCTGAGGGCGTGCCTGGTAACCGCGGTGGCGGTCGCCGCAACGCTGCTGGCGATCCCGGGTCCAGCAGTAGCGGTGCCGGCGGCGGAGGTGCACACCTACACTTATGTCGACCTCGGCGTGCTGCCGGAGGTACCCACGCCACCGGGTCGCAGTTCGGCCAACGGGGTCAACGCCACCGGCGAGGTCACCGGTACCTCCAGCGCACCGGGCCGGGCCACCGGGCTGGCGTACCTCTACCGCAACGGCCAGATGGTCAGCCTCGGC
>Ga0114129_10004678_pt1 | contig 19331 bp, 13 predicted proteins | sample RhiMetdeltSRZDD1_FD_80071 | JGI IMG/M metagenome (GOLD analysis project Ga0114129, IMG submission 80071) | Populus rhizosphere microbial communities from Tennessee, USA - Rhizosphere MetaG P. deltoides SRZDD1 (version 2) (version 2) | ecosystem: Host-associated > Plants > Roots > Rhizosphere >...
ATGCCCGGGAGATCGACCGCGCCGGCTTCGACGCGGTCCAGAACAGTCTGGGCGGCCTCTACGTTGCCCAGCTGGTCATCGCGGTCCTGGGGGCGCTCACCATCACCTCGGAGTACTCCACCGGGATGATCCGCACGTCGCTGTCCGTGCAGCCGCGCCGGGGCACGCTGTTCGCGGCCAAGGCGCTGGTGTTCGCGGTGGTATCCCTGGTCACCGGGCTGGTGGCCTGCTTCGCGTCCTTCTTCATCGGGCAGGCCATCCTGTCCGGTCATCACCTCGGCGTGACGCTCGGCCAGCCGGATGTACTGAGAGCGGTGATCGGCGGCGCGCTGTTCCTGGCCGTCTGCGGAATGCTCGCCTACGGCCTGGGCGCGATCCTGCGCAGCACGGCGGCGGCGATCACCGGTGCCGTCGGGCTGCTGTTCGTGCTGTCGGTCCTGGTCAACTTCCTGCCGCAGTCGTGGCAGGTGAACGTGGACAAGTGGATGCCGGCGATCGCGGGCAGCCAGGTCTGGGTAACCAGGACCTCACCGGCCGACCACGTGTTCTCGGCGTGGGCCGGGTTCGGCGTCTTCGCCGCCTACGCGGCGATCGCTGTCGTGGCCGGTCTCATCCTGTTCCGGCGCCGCGACGCGTGACCTCACCGGTCCACAGGTGTGGCTGGCGGCGGGCCGAGGTAGGCCGCCAGCCACCCGCGCGTTCGCGGCGACAGTACCGGGCGGCAGCCGTTATGCAGCCATGTCCTGGGCGCCGCCGCGGTCAGGACTGGCAGTGCGGGCACCAGTAGGTGATCCGCTCGGAGGTCTCGCTGCCCTGGTCGGCGGCCCGGATCGGGGTACCGCAGCGGCGGCACGGCCGGCCGGCGCGGCCGTACACCCATGTCTGCTCACCCGGTCGCCGCACACCCGTCGTGACCTGGCCGGACCGCTCCTTGTTCGCCTCCATGAGCCGGTGGGCCAGGCTGACGAGGGCATCGAGGTCGGCGACGTCGCCAGCCGGCCGCCACGGGTCCACCCCGCGCAGGAACAGCACCTCGGCCTTGTAGAGGTTGCCGATCCCGGCCAGGTTGCGCTGATCCAGCAGCGCCTCGCCGACGGCGCGGGCCGGCACGGCGCGAAGCCGCCGCGCTGCCTCCGCGGGATCCCAGTCGGGCCCGAGTATGTCCGGGCCCAGGTGGCCGACGATGCCGGCCTCCCTCGCGGTGGGCAGGATCTCGACGATGCCCAGCTGGTAGCCGACCGCCTGCCAGGTGTCGTTGGCGAGCACGAGCCGGATGCGGTGGCTAGGGGTGATGCGGTCGCCGGCCGGCCGGATCCGCCACGAGCCGTCCATCCGCAGGTGGGTGTGCACGGTGACGCCGCCCTCCACCCGGATGAGCAGGTGCTTGCCGCGGGCGACGCACTCCGTCACAGCCCGGCCGGTCAGGTCGGTGGTGGCGTACCTGGGAACGCGCACATCGCTGCGGGTCAGGACCCGCCCGGCCAGCGCCTCGTGCAGGCGGCGGGCGGTCAGCCAGACCAGATCCCCCTCGGGCATCGCTCAGTCCAAAGCAGGCAGGGAGCCGGAGATCACAGCAGTTTACGGAGGCGGAGGAGGTCGAAAATGCTCGCCTCGACCTTCAGGCGGCCGGTGAGCCACGCCCGGCCGAAGCTGCCGGGGTCCTCGGCGATGGCCACGAGGTCGTCGCTCTTGGCCGTGAACCTGACCTGTGCCTGGCCATCCGAGCCGTTCGCCATGGTGACCGGGGAAGCACCGTCGGGCCCGAGGTGCGTCACGAACGTGATCCCGAGATCTTCCACCGTGCAGCTGATCTCACGATCCACCAGATTCGCCGCGCGGTCGGCCGGGTCCATGTCCCGGAGCCGGCCGGTGAGGCTTTCCAGCGCCAGGCGGCATTCCTCAGCAGTAGCCATGAGACACCTCGCTACCCCCGTTCCCATTGACCAAATATTAGAACGTATGGGGGAATCCCGTGCCTGGCACGGACCGGTGCCACCCGGGCCGCCGCCGCCCAGCGCGCGCGACCCGCGGGGCAGCTCCTCCCGCCCGGGCGGCGCGGCGCGGCCGCGCCATGCTCCTTCCTGGCGCCGATGGACGGTAGCGTTTCCTGCAGGAAACAGCGATGCCGGGGAGCGGGCCCGACGGAAGGAGAGCAAGCTGATGGAGTCGGAACCGGGCGCGGACGCCTCCGGTCTGCCGGAGCCGAGCAGCCCGGCGGGGTCGCGGCCTGCCACCGGCGACAGCCGGGTGGACGAGGCGGTCTCCCAGCTTCAGGACCTGGCCGGGCTGCCGGTCGCCGAGCATCCGGCTGTTTTCGAGCGTGTTCACCGGCAGCTCACGGAGGCGCTTGATGACCTGGACGCGCGTGAGCCTGCGGTACCGGACGACGGCCCAGGCCACCCGGGCAGCTGAACGGCGCACAGGCAGGCGGATGGGCACCCGTAGGCGGCTGGACGCCGAACTGGTCAGGAGAGGGCTTGCGCGGTCACGCGAGCAGGCCGCCGGCCTCGTCGCCGACGGGCGTGTCCTGGTGGCCGGCCAGGCCGCTGGCAAGTCGGCCACCCAGGTCGCGGCGGACGCTCCGATCCTGGTTACCGATGCGGGGGAGGAGCCCGCGTACGCATCGCGGGGCGGCAGGAAACTTGCCGGGGCGCTGGCGGCCTTCCCGGGGCTGCGGGTCGCCGGGCGCCGGTGCCTGGACGCCGGCGCGTCCACCGGCGGTTTCACCGACGTCCTGCTGCGATCTGGCGCGGCGCACGTCATCGCCGCCGACGTGGGCTACGGCCAGCTGGCCTGGGCGTTGCGCACCGATGAGCGGGTCACCGTGCTTGACCGGGTCAACGTGCGCCAGCTCCAGCCCGCTCAAATGGCGCCCGCTCCTGACCTGGTGACCGCCGACCTCTCCTTCATCTCGCTGACCCTGGCCCTGCCGGCCCTGGTCAGGTGCGCGCGCCCCGAGGCCGATTTCCTGCTGCTGGTCAAGCCGCAGTTCGAGGTGGGCAAGGGCCGGGTGGGGGCGGGTGGCGTGGTGCGCGAGCCACGCCTGCGTGAAGAAGCGGTCGCTTCGGTTGCGGCCGCCGCCGCCGACCTCGGGCTCGGCGTGTCCGGCCTGACCGCGAGCCCGCTGCCGGGCCCGTCCGGCAACGTGGAGTACTTCCTCTGGCTGCACCGCGGTGCACCGCCGCTCGAGCCGGGTGACCTGCGGCGGGCCATCGCGGAAGGACCCCAGTGAACTCCAAGCGCACGGTCCTCGTGGTGGCCCACGTCGGGCGGCCGGCGGCGCTGCGCAGCGCCCGCCTGGTGGTGGACCGGCTGACCTCCGCCGGGGTAGCCGTGCGGATCCTGGAGCCGGAGGCGGCCGACCTGCGCTGCGCGGGCGCCGACGTGGTCCCGGCGACAGCCGATGCAGCCCAGGACGCCGAGATGGTGATCGTGCTGGGCGGCGACGGCACGCTGCTGCGGGCTGCGGAGATGGCCCGGCCCGCCGGTGCGCCGCTGCTCGGCGTCAACCTGGGCCATATCGGGTTCCTCGCCGAAGCGGAGCCCGACGACCTGGCCGGGGCGGTCGACCAGGTGGTGGAGCACCGGTACACGGTGGAAGAGCGGATGACGATCGAGGTGGCGGTGCGGCAGGACGGGACCGTCACCGCCAGCACCTGGGCGCTTAACGAGGCGAGCGTGGAGAAGCTCGCCCGTCAGCGGATGATCGAGGTGGTGACCGAGATCGACGACCGCCCCCTGTCCCGGTGGGGAGGTGACGGCGTCGTCTGCGCCACCCCGACCGGGTCCACCGCGTACGCGTTCTCGGCCGGGGGCCCGATCGTCTGGCCGGAGGTCGAGGCGCTGCTCCTGGTGCCGATCAGCGCCCACGCGCTGTTCGCGGGCCCGATGGTGATCTCGCCGTCGTCGGTGCTGGCGGTCGAGGTGATCGGCGTATCCGGCGGGGGATCCGGCAGGCGGGTCGGCGGTGAGGACGAGGCCGCGGCCGGCGTGCTGTGGTGCGACGGGCGGCGTAGTGTCGATCTCCCGCCGGGAGCGCGGGTCGAGGTGCGCCGCGGCGCCCTGCCGGTGCGGCTGGCCCGGCTGTCCCGCGGCGGCCGGGAACGAGGCGGCGGGGCGCTGTTCACCGACCGGCTGGTCGCCAAGTTCGGCCTCCCGGTGACCGGCTGGCGCGGGCGGCCCGCCGCCCGGCGGCGGGTGGACGGGCAGCCCCACGGGGGGGACGGAGAGGAGGACGCCGGTGCTTGAGGAAGTCCGCATCACCGCCCTCGGTGTGATCGAGGACGCCGTCCTCGAGCTTTCGTCCGGGCTCACGGTGGTCACCGGGGAGACCGGGGCGGGCAAGACCATGGTGGTGACCGGCCTGGGGCTCATGTTCGGCGGCCGTGCCGACCCGGCGCGGGTCCGGCCCGGGGCGGAGCGTGCCACCGTCGAGGGCCGGCTGCGGATCGATCCGGGCGGCCTGGTGGCACAGCAGGTCCTGGAGGCGGGCGGCGAACTCGACGACGAGGGCCGGACGCTGATCGTCAGCCGCTCGGTGTCCGCCGAGGGCCGGTCACGGGCCTTCGCGGGCGGCCGGTCGGTCCCCGTCTCGCTGCTCACCTACCTGGCCGAGGACCTGGTGGCCGTGCACGGGCAGGCCGATCAGCAGCAGCTGCTGCGGACGGCCCGGCAGCGCCAGGCACTCGACCGGTTCGCCGGGCCGGAGCTCCACGCCGTCCTCACCGACTACCAGCGGGCCTACCACCGGCACCGCGAGATCCGGGCCGAGCTCGACGAGCTGACCCGGGCGGCCCGGGACCGGGCCGCCGAGGCCGAGGATCTGCGGCGCGGCCTGTCCGAATTCGAGCAGGCGGCGCCCGCCGAGGGCGAGGACGGCCTGCTGCTGGCCGAGGAGGACCGTCTCGCGCACGCCGATGCGCTGCACGCGGCCGCGACCACCGCGCACGAGGCACTCCTGGGTGACCCCGCAAGCGGGTCCTTCGAGTCCGCCGACGCCGTCAGCCTGCTGGCCGGGGCCCGGCAGGCGCTCGAAGCCGTGGCCGACCATGACCCGGCGCTGGCGGGGCTGGCGGTCCGGCTCTCCGAGGCGGCCTACCTGGTCTCCGACGTGGCCGCGGAACTGGCCTCCTATGTGCAGTCGGTGGACTCGGATCCGGCCCGCCTCGCCGCGGTGCAGGAACGCCGCGCCGAGCTGACACGGCTGATCCGCGCCTACGGCGGGCTGGCGCCGGGGCCACCCGGCCCGGCCGGCGCCGCCCCCGACCTGTCCGCGGTGCTCGCCTGGGCGAAACAGGCCAGCAGCAGGCTCACCGAGCTGGAGGGTGACGACGACCGGATCGCCGGCCTGGCCGATGAGGAGGCGCGGCTCGCCGCGGCCGTCGCCGAACTGGCCGGGCGGCTGACCGAGCTGCGCCGGGCGGCGGCGGACTCCTTCGCCACGCGCGTCACCGCCGAGCTCACGGCCCTCGCCATGCCGCACGCGCGGCTGGCCGTAGCCGTCATCCCGGCCGACGACTTCGGCCCGCTGGGTGCGGACGAGGTAGAGATCAGGCTGGCTGCGCACCCAGGCGCCCCCATGCTGCCGCTCAGCAAGGGCGCCTCGGGCGGCGAGCTGTCGCGGGTCATGCTGGCGATCGAGGTGGTGTTCGCCGGCGCCGACCCGGTACCGACCTTCGTGTTCGACGAAGTGGATGCCGGCGTGGGGGGCAAGGCCGCGGTGGAAGTTGGGCGCAGGCTGGCCCGGCTCGCCCGGCTCGCCCAGGTGATCGTGGTCACGCACTTGCCGCAGGTGGCCGCGTTCGCCGACACCCACCTGGTGATCGAGAAGGCCGATGACGGCTCGGTCACCCGCAGCGGGCTCACCCGCCTCGACGACGCGGGACGGGTCGTCGAGCTCTCCCGGATGCTGGCTGGCCTGGAGGACTCGGAGTTTGGCCGGGCGCACGCGGGGGAGTTGCTCGCCGCGGCGGCCGCGGAACGGGCGTCCTCGGAGCGGGCCGGGGCGTAGCGGGCACGGGCCAGCGCGCCGGTCGTCGCGGGCACGGGGCAGCAGGCCGGGGTCTAGCGGGCACGGGCCGGCGGGCCGGGCGCCCCCCGGGGCAGCCGCGAGCTGCCGCAACGGGTGTCGCTGATGAGGCGTGTTGCTCCGTGTGCGCCGCGGGTCTGGCAGGATGGTGACGATATGGCCCAGTTCCTCAGGCTCCCGATGAAGCACCGGACCAGGCCCGATGACCTGCCGGGTATAGCCGGGCCAGCCCGCGTGGACCGCCGGACCAAGAATCTCACCAAACGGCTCTGCCCCGGCGATGTCGCCATCATCGACCACGTCGACCTGGACCGGGTCAGCGCCGACGCGCTCATCCGCCGCCAGGTCGCCGCGGTGGTCAACGCGGCCGCGAGCATCAGCGGCCGGTACCCGAACTATGGGCCGCAACTGCTGATCGACGCGGGCATCCCGCTCGTCGACGACGCCGGGCCCGAGCTGCTCGCCAGGGCCAGGGAAGGAATGATGGTCCGGCTGCACGGCGAGACCCTGTACGCCGGCGATGACGTCATCGCCAAGGGACGGCTGCAGACCGCGGAGTCTGTCGCGGCGGCCATGGCCGAGGCGAAGGCTGGCATGGCCACGCAGCTGCAGGCGTTCGTGGCCAACACGCTGGAGTACATGACCCACGAGGGCGAGCTGCTCATCGACGGGATCGGCGCCCCGGAGCTGCGGACCCGGATCGAGAACCGGCACGTCCTCGTGGTGGTCAGGGGCTACCACCACCGGGAGGACCTGGCCACGCTGCGCTCCTACATCAGGGAGTTCAAGCCGCTCATGATCGGTGTGGACGGCGGCGCCGACGCCCTCCTCGAAGCCGGGTACCGGCCACACCTCATCGTGGGGGACATGGACTCCGTGTCGGACCGCGGGCTGTGCTGCGGCGCCGAGCTGGTGGTGCACGCCTACCCCGACGGGCGGGCGCCCGGGCTGGCACGCGTGAAGCGGCTCGGCCTGACGGCGGTGCTGTTCCCTGGCCCGGGGACCAGCGAGGACATTGCGCTGCTGCTGGCGGACGAGAAGGGGGCAAGCCTAATCGTCGCGGTCGGTACGCACAACACCCTGGAACAGTTCCTCGACAAGGGCCGGTCCGGGTACTCCAGTACGTTCCTGACCCGGCTGCGAGTGGGCGGCAAGCTGGTCGACGCCAAGGGCGTCAGCCGTCTGTACCGGCCGCGGGTTTCCGCGTGGGCACTGATGGTGCTCGTACTGGCTGCCGGTGCCACTATCCTCGTGGCCGTGGCCGTGACGCCCGCCGGGCAGGTCTTGCTGAGCTATCTCAGCGCTCAGTGGGATGCGGCTAAGTACTGGCTGACCGGACTGCTGTAGAACTCAGATGATCGACTTTCGCTATCACATTGTGTCCATCGTCGCGGTCTTCCTGGCCCTGGGCCTGGGACTGCTGGTCGGTGCGACAGCGCTCCAGCCCACCGCGCTCGGCGGGCTCATCTCGCTCTCGCAGCGGGAGCACGAACAGATCGGCGCCGCTCTTGCCACCAACAGGCAGCTGAACCGGCAGCTTGACAGCAATGACCAGTGGGCCCAGGCCAACGCGCCCCAGCTGCTCCACGGGCTGCTGGCCGGCGAGCGGGTGGTGGTGGTGGAGGCACCGGGCGCCTCCAGCCAGGTCGTCAGCGGGGTATCCGATGCACTCGCGGAGGCGGGCGCCAAGGTCAGCGGCCAGATCCAGATCCAGGACAAGTTCTTCGACGTCAGCCGGGCCACCCAGCAGCAGCTGACGCAGCTCGCGCAGCGCTTCACGCCGGTCGCCGTGAGCCTGCAGGGCTCCCCGGTGGCGCAGGCGAGCCAGGCTATCGCGGGCGCCATCCTGACCAAGGACGGGGCCGGGCAACCGGTGGCGGGGCAGCGAGACAGCGCCGGCGCGGCACTGCTGAGCGGATTCGGGGCCGAGGGCTTCCTGGCCGTCAACGGGCAGCCGGACGCCCGCGCCACGCTTGCCATCGTGATCATCCCGGACACCCCGCAGTCCACGAGCATCTCCAACCCGCAGAGCCAGCGGCTCGTCACGCTCGCACAGCAGCTCAACCTGGCCGGACAGGGCACCGTCGTGGCCGGATCCGTGGACGGCTCAGGTCCGGGCAGCGTGATCGACGTGATGCGCAACGGCGGCCGGGCAGGCCATCTGTCCAGCGTCGACAACGCGAACCACACGATCGGGCAGATCGTGGTGGCGCAGGCCCTGGCCGAGCAGCTGCGGGGGGTCAGCGGGAGCTACGGCGCCACCTCGAGCGCCGCGAGCGCGGCGCCCAGCCCCGCTCCCACGCCATCGGCGAGCGTGCAGTCCGCCCCGGGCCAGTCGTCACGCCCATCGGCGCGGGTGGGGAAGTCATGAGCCGGCGTCGCCCGCCCGCCCGGGCGGCCCTGACCGCGACCGCGACCGCGGGCGCCGCCGCGGTCGCGGCCCGCGCCACCTACGCGGCGCTGCGCCGTCGGCCACCCGGAGGGGCGGCCATCTGGGCACGGACCAACCACCGCGGCGAGGCGGTCACCTTGCTTGAGGGCCCCGCCGTGGCGCTGGGCACCACGCTGGCGTCGGCGTTCGCCGCCGGCCTGTCACCGCGCGGCCGGGCCGCGCTCGTGGCGGCCGGCGCCGGGGCGGCCGCGTTCGGCGGGTATGACGACCTGGCCGGCAGCGGCGACCGGCGCGGGTTCCGCGGGCATCTGGGGGCGCTGGCCCGGGGCGAGGTGACGACCGGTGCGGTGAAGATCGGCGGTATCGGCGCGGCCGGGGTGGTGGCGGCCGTGCTGGCGGGCGGGTCACCGGCCGACGTGGTCATCAACGCCGGCCTCACCGCGGGCGGTGCGAACCTGCTCAACCTGTTCGACCTGCGGCCGGGCCGTGCCATCAAGGTAGCGCTGGCCGGCGCCGCGCTGCTCGCCGGGACGGGGCCGGCGGCGGCCGGGGCCGTGGCCGCCCCGGCCGGTGCGGCCCTCGCGCTGCTCCCGGAAGATCTGGGCGAGCGGGCCATGCTCGGCGACGCGGGCGCCAACGCGCTCGGCGCCGTGCTCGGGGCCGCCGCAGCGGCAGGCCTGTCCCGGCCCGCCCGGCTCGCCGTGCTGACCGGGATCATGGGCCTCACCGCGGCCAGCGAGGTGATCAGCTTCACCGCCGTGATCCAGCGGACACCCGCGCTGCGCTGGCTCGACATGCTCGGCCGCCGCCCGCCCGCGGCCGGCCCCGCCGGTGCCGGGCAGCCGACGGAGGGTGCCGGGCAGCCGGCGGAGGGCGCCGCCCGCGCGCAGGCCACACCCGCGGCCGGTGCCGCTGCCGCGGATGGCGCCGCTGCCGCCGGTCCCGCGGTCAATGGCCGGCGCCGCACACCGGCGACGCGGCGAGTCCAGGGCGCAGGACCCACCCCGGGCGCCTTCTCGCCGTGACCGGGCCCCCGGCCCAGGTGACCGAACCGGGGCCGCTGCGGCAGGTGGGGGTCGGCATCGGGCGGGCTGCCGTCCTCATCGGGGGGATCACGGTGCTCGCCCGCCTGGTGGGGTTCGGCCGCCAGCTGGTGTTCGCGCACACCGTCGGCAACCACTGCCTGGGCACCGCCTATGCGACCGCCAACCAGGTGCCGAACATCATCTACGACATCGTCCTCGGCGGCGCGCTCACCAGCGCGGTGGTGCCGGTACTGGCGGTGGCGGCCGCCTACCGCACGGCAGCGGGCGCCGTCGGCCCCGCCCGCGCGGAGGCAAACCCCGGGGCGGACGCCGAGGCCAGCCGGATCGCTTCCGCGCTCCTCACCTGGACCGTGGTCCTGCTCGTCCCGGTGAGCATCCTGCTGATACTCGTCGCCGGCCCGCTGACCTCACTGCTGCTCGCCGGGGCCCCGAGGTGTGACGCGGCCGCCACGCAGGCCGTGAGCGCGCGGATGCTCGTGGTGTTCGCGCCGCAGATCCTGCTCTACGGCCTGGCGGTCGTCCTGTACGGGATCCTCCAGGCGCACCGCCGGTTCACCGCGCCCGCGCTCGCCCCCGTGATCTCCAGCCTCGTGGTGATCGCGGCCTACGTGGCATTCGTCCCCCTTCGCGACGGCGCCCAGACCCGCCTGACCGCGCTGACCCGTCCGGCCGAGCTGGTGCTGTCGATCGGCACCACGGCCGGCGTGGCGGCACTGGTCCTCACCGCGCTCGGGCCCGCGCTGCGGCTGCGGCTGCGGCTGCGGCCGGCCCTGCGCTTCCCCGACGGCGTCGCCCGGCGGGTGCGCGGCCTGGCGGCCGTGGGCGTCGCCGCGCTGATCGGCCAGGACGCGTCCCTGGTGGCGATCATCGTGCTCGCCAACGGTCACGGAGGCCAGGGCGCGCTGGTGCTCTACAACTACGGCTGGCAGATGTTCTTCGTGCCGTACGCGGTGCTGGCCGTGCCGATCGCGACCAGCGCGTTCCCGGTCCTGTCGGCCGGCGACGGGGCCGGCTTCGATCACACCGCCGCGTCCTCGACCCGGGCGGTGATGCTGGTCTCCTGGCTCGGCGCAGCGCTGCTGGCGGGAGCCGCGATCCCCGCGGCCCGGCTGTTCGTGTCCGGGCCCGGCCAGGCCCGCCAGCTCGCGATCACCTTCGCCCTGTTCGCGCCGGGGCTGATCGGTTACGGGCTGGCCGCGAACGCCTCGCGTGTGCTGTTCGCGTGCCACCGCAGCCGGGTGGCCGCGATCGCGCTGGTGTCCGGTTGGCTGGCGGTGATCGTCATCGATGTGGCGGCCGTGCCCGCTGTCGCGCCCCGGTGGGTGGTGCCCGTGCTCGCGCTGGGCAACACCGTCGGCCTGACGCTGGCCGGGCTCGCCCTGCTGGCCGCGGTCCGTCACGCCCGGGGACCGGCCGCCCTGCGCGGGTCGGCACGGGCGGCCGCCGCCGGGCTCGCCGGCGCCCTGGCCGGCGCCGCGGCGGGTGGCCTGGTGTCCGCCGCGCTGCCGGCCACCGGTTTTCTGCCGAACGCGGGCGTCGCTGTGCTCGCCTGCCTGGCCGCGACGGCTGTGTTCGGGGCGGTGGTGGTGGTGCTCGACGGCAAAGACCTGCGGGCGCTTGCGCTCCGGGCCCGGGCGCGGCTGCGCCGGCGGCCTGCATGAGGCCCGGGCGGTGACGGGCGTGCGGATCGCCTACGTGATGGGGACCGTGTCTGGTGGCGCCGGCGAGCACGTGGCGATGCTGGCGCGAGGGTGCGCGCAGCGTGGAGCCGAGGTGACCGTGTACGGCCCGGCGCAGGCCGGGCGCCGGTTCTTCCCTGGAGAACCGCCCGCGCCGCCCGGGCCCGCGGTCGGCTTCGTGCCCGTCGAGATCGCCGACCGCCCGCGGCCCGCCCGCGACGTGGCGGCGGTGCTCCGGCTGCGCAGGCTGCTCGCCCACGCACGCCCCGACGTCGTGCACGCGCACGGGCTGCGCGCCGGCGCGGCAGCGGCGCTCGCCCTGACCGGACACACCCGGCCCTCCCGGCGCGCCCGGCCCTCCCGGCTGGCCCGGCCCGCCCGGCGGCCAGCGGGCGCGCTGGCCGTCACCGTCCACAACGGCCCGCCGGCCGCGGGCACGGCCGCAGCCGTGTACGCGGTGCTTGAGCGGATCGTCGCCCGCCGGGCCGACGCGGTGACCTGTGTGTCCGCCGACCTGGCGGCGCGGATGCGCCGGCGGGGCGCGGCCGTCGCCGGGCTGGCCCTGGTGCCCGCGCCGCCGGCCGCGGCCCCGGACGGCCGGTCGGTGGCGGTGGCACGGGCCGGCATCGCCGGCGCCGGCCAGCCGGTGGTGCTGGCAGTCGGCAGGCTCGCGCCCCAGAAGGGCTTTGCCACGCTGCTGGCCGCCGCCGTCCGCTGGCAGGGCCGCGACCCGTGCCCGGTGATCGCGCTCGCGGGAAGCGGGCCGCTGGATCAGGCCCTGCGTGCCGCAGCGGGCGCGGACGGGATCCGGATTTGCTTCCTCGGCCAGCGTGAGGACGTGCCCGCCCTGCTCGCCGGCGCCGACCTGGTCGTGGTGCCGTCGCTCTGGGAGGGTCAGCCGCTGATCGTGCAGGAGGCATTGCGGGCGGGCCGTCCCCTGGTCGCCTCCCGCGTCGGCGGCATTCCCGATCTCACCGGGCAGGACGCCGCGGTCCTCGTTCCGCCGGGGGACGCGGCCGCGCTCGCGGACGCGGTGCTGTCCGTGCTCGACGACCCGGCGCTGGCCGCGAGGCTCAGCGCCGCGGCACGGGCCAGGGCGGCCGCGCTGCCGACGCAGGACGAGGCGGTCGAGGCCGCGCTCGACCTATACCGGCGGCTGGCCGGCCCCGTGCCGGCCCCATCCTGATCAGGCACTCCGCCAGCCCGTCTCCAACCCCGGGAGGAATCACCCGCACCCGTGGGAGGAGTTCCCGCCGCGCCCAACTTCCACCCGTGCGCCGATGCCAGTCCCCGGCCGCGTTCCTAGCGTGGACACCGGCCATTCGAGAACGGCACCCCGCCTGCCGGTACCCGGATCCGGCGATCGCTGTCCTGTAGGCAGCACCGGCCGGCCGGGGGGAGGTGCGCCCGCATGCGATGGGCACTTGGTTCAAGTCTCAGGTTCTGGCGCCTGGTGGTGGCGCTGGCCATCCTCCTGATGGTGCTCGGGGTTCGACTACAACGATCAGCCCCATCGTCGGCGACGGTGACTACGCCGAAAGGTCGCAACCGATGACACGCTGGATCGTTGGGTCGAGCCTTCGTTTCAGTCGGCTCGTCCTCGCCGTTGCCGTGGTCCTGCTCGGCGTGGGCATCGCCCAGGTGCGCCACACACCGGTCGAGGCGCTGCCGGATTTCGGCCCGACCCGGGTGCAGGTGCAGAGCGAGGCGCTCGGGCTCTCCGCGGAGGAGGTCGAGAACCTTATCACTAACCCGATGGAGCAGGAGTTCTTCAACGGGATCCCCTGGCTGGCGTCCATGCGTTCGGACTCGCTCCCGGGGCTGTCTCGCATCGACATGGCGTTCGAGCCGGGCACCGATCCGATCAAGGCGCGGCAGGTGGTGCAGGAGCGGCTAACCATGGTCCGGGCGCTCCCCGCAGTGTCGAAGTCGCCGCAGGTGATCCAGCCGACGTCGACGACCAGCCGACTGATGATGATCGGGCTGTCATCGAAAAACGTCTCGTTGATCGACATGTCGGTTTTGGCCCGCTACAACATCCGGCAGCGGCTCATCGCCGTGCCGGGCGTGGCGAACGTCTCGGTCTGGGGGCTGCGTGACCGGCAGCTGCAGGTTCTGGTCGACCCGGATCGGCTACGGCAGGAGAAGGTCCCGCTCGATTCGGTCGTCACATCGGCCGCCAACGCGATGTGGTCCTCGCCGCTGACCTTCGTGGAAGCGTCCACGCCTGGCACGGGCGGCTTTATCGACACCGCCAATCAGCGGATCGAGATCCAGCACCGGCAGCCCGTCCACACCGCGGCGGACCTTGCGAAGGTGGCTGTCGACGGCGCGGTGTCCAGGGGGCTGCGGCTCGGCGACGTCGCCAGAGTCGTAGAGGACCACCAGCTTCTGATCGGCGATGGAGTCGCGAACAACCAGCAGAGTCTGCTGATGGTGGTCGAGCGGTTTCCCGGCACGAGCGTGTCCCGGCTCACCCGGGACGTCGAGGCGGCGCTCGACGATCTCCGCCCGGGGCTGACCGGGATCACGGTCGACACCAACCTCTACCGGTCGGCGAACTACCTGGACGCCGTACGCGGCAATCTCGGTCGGTCGCTGGTGATCGGCCTCGTGCTGCTCGCGATCATGCTCTTCCTCCTGCTTTTCGACTGGCGGGCCGCGCTGATCGGCCTGCTGGCAATCTCGCTGTCGCTGTCGGCCGCGGTCCTCGTGCTGTCCTGGTTCGGGATCCTGCTCAATGCGATGATCCTGGCCGGGCTGACGATGGCCGTGGCGATCGTAGTTGATGATGCCGTCGTCGACCTGCTGGGCATCCGCCGTCGCCTCGCCCCCCCGGATCCCGCGCCCGGCCCAGCGGGCCCGTCTGGTCCGGCGGCGCAGCCTGTGGCGGGCGGGTCGCCGGAGCCGACCGGCGGGGCCGGCACCGACCGGCGCGAAGGAGCCGCGGGCGCAGGGGGCAGCGGCGAGACGGCAGCCGAACGCAGAGGGCGGGCGGTGCTCGACGCGGTGCTCGACGCGCGGGCCGGCCTCCTGGTCGCTACGGTGGTGGCGGTCCTGTCGGTCGCGCCCGTCTTCGCGCTGGGCGACCTGACCGGGTCGTTCCTTCGTCCGCTGGCCATCGGATACGTGCTCGCCATCGTTTCCTCGATGCTGGTCGCCCTGACTGTCACGCCGGCGCTGTCGTGGGTGCTGCTGCGGGGCAGGACCAGGCGCTGGTCTCCGGCGGGCCGGGCGCTCGCCGGGGTGCAAGCGGCGTTGGTTCGGCTGCTCAGGCGGCCGGTGCCCGTCGCCGCCGCCGCGGCGGTACTCGTGCTGGCAGCGCTGGTGATGCTGCCGCTGCTGGCTGACCAGCGGGTCAGCCCGCCACTGCAGGACCGCGACCTGCTGGTAACCTGGCAGGCCGGCGGCGGCACGTCGCTGCCAGAGATGGACCGGCTCACCGCGCTGGCCAGCCGCGAGCTGCGAGCGGTCCCCGGGGTCCGGAGCGTCGGCGCGCACGTCGGCCGGGCCCTGCTCTCGGATCAGGTGGTGGCCGCCAACTCCGCCGAGCTGTGGGTCGGCATCGACGCCGACGCGGACTACGGCGCAACGACCAGGGCCGTCCGCGCCGTCGTCAACGGCTTCCCCGGCATCCGCGCGCAGCTGACGACCTACCCGGAGCAGCGGCTGCGGGAGGTCCAAGCGGGATCCGACAAGGCGTTGGTAGTCCGCGTGTACGGCCGCGACTATGGCGTACTGCAGACCAAGGCCGACGAGGTGGCCGGGATCGTTGGCAGAGTCGAGGGCGTTTCCGCTCCGCAGGTTTCCACGCCGGTCTTCGAGCCGACCGTGGAGGTCGAGGTTGACATTCCAAAGGCTGCCGCGGCCGGCCTCAAGCCCGGCGACGCGCGCCGGGCGGCGGCGGTGCTTGCCTCCGGCATCACGGTCGGCAGCCTGTACGAGGGTCAGAAGATCTTCGACGTCGTGGTGTGGGGGGTTCCGGAGAAGCGCCGGAGCTTCGAGGATGTCCGCAACCTGCTGATCGATTCGCCCAAGGGCGGGCAAGTGCGCCTCGGCGACATCGCCGCGGTGCGGATCCGTGCCAACCCCACCGACATCAAGCACGACGCGGTGGCCCGGTACGTCGACGTCTCCGCTGACGTACACGGTCGCGATCTGAACGCAGTGACTAGCGAGGTCAAGGATAAGGTCCGCGCCGTCACGTTCCCGGCCGAGCACCACCTTGAGGTACTTAGCGACTCCGCCCAGCGGCAGAGCACCCGGCAGCGGGTGCTGGCGTACAGCCTGGCCTTTGTCGTCTTGCTGTTCTTCCTGCTCCAGGCGTCCTTCGGTAGCTGGCGGCTGGCTACGCTGCTGTTCCTCGCGCTGCCCGTCGCGCTCAGCGGTGGCGTCCTGGTCGCCGTGCTGCGGCGGGATGTGCTCTCGCTAGCCGCGCTGATGGGCCTGCTCGCGGTGCTCGCCGTCGCCGTCCGAAGCGGGGTGTTGCTGTTCCGGCACTTCCAGCAGCTCGAGCGCGAGGGTGAGCTGCCGGGACCCGGGCTGGTGCTGCGCGGCACGCTGGACCGGTCCGGCCCGGTGCTTGTCTCGGCGCTGGCCACGGCCGCGGCCCTGGCGCCGCTGCTGGTGCCGGGGGTCACCGCCGGCCTGGAGGTGCTGCAGCCGCTGGTCGCGATCATCCTGTGCGGCCTGGTGACCAGCACGCTGCTCACCCTCGTCGTCCTGCCTGTCCTCTACCTCCTGTTCGCGGTGCGGCCGCAGTCGGCACCGGCGGGCGTTCCTGACCGAGCGAGGGGAGCACTGTAATGCGATCCGTTAGTCGATGGGTGACCGCGCTCCTGCTCCTTGGCGGGCTCGCCGTGGTCGGCTGCTCCCGGTCACCGACGGCGACCCAGGCCGCCGCGGAGGAGCCGTCGAGGCTGGTGGCGGTGGCCGGCACCGACGCTAAGAAGGTGGTGATCACGGAGCAGGCGGTGACCCGTCTCGGCCTGCGCACCGCCCCCGTTGGGCGGCGCACCGTCTCCACCGCCGGCCGCGCCGTCAGCCGCACCACCGTGCCGTACTCGGCCCTCATCTACGACACCAGGGGGCAGATCTGGGTGTACGAGATGGTCGAGCCCCAGGCGTACCTGCGAAAGAAGATCGACGTCGAAAGTGTCGACGGGGAGACCGTGATCATGACCCGCGGACCTGCCGCCGGATCGCCGGTCGTCACGGTAGGCGCGGCGATGCTCTACGGCGCCGAGCTCGGCACGGGCGGCGAGTGATCAGGGACGGCGGACGTTTCCATGATGCGCCGGATCATCGCCACCAGTCTGCGGCTGCGCTTCCTCGTGGTCGTCGCTGCCTCGCTGCTGATGGTCTTCGGGATCGCGCAGTTGCGCGACGTGCCTGTGGACGTGTTCCCGGAGTTCGCGCCGCCGCGCGTCGAGGTGCAGACGCTGTGCCTGGGCCTGTCCGCGGCTGACGTGGAAGCGCTCGTGACCGTGCCGATCGAGGAGGCGCTCAACGGCATTGAGGGCATCGACGACATGCGGTCGCGATCGGTGTCCGACCTGTCCTCGGTGCAGCTGATCTTCAAGCCGGGCACCGACCTGATGGCTGCCCGGCTTCGGGTGCAGGAGCGGGTCCGCACGGCGACCGCCGATCTGCCGGCCTGGTCGGACCTGCCGTTCATGGTCCAGCCGCTGTCGTCCACCAGCCGCGTCATGAAGATAGGACTGTCCACGAAGGACAAATCGACGCAGTCGCTGATCGAGGCGGCGCTGACCGCGTACTGGACGATCCGCCCGCGGCTGATGCGGGTGCCCGGCGTCGCCAACGTCGCGATCTGGGGCGACAAGTGGTCGGTGTTCCAGGTGCAGGCCGATCCCTACCTGATGGCGAGCAAGGGCGTTGCGCTGAACTCGGTGATCGACGCCAGCGCGGATGCTCTCGACGTGGGCGTGCTCAAGTTTTCCAACGGGTACGAGATCGGCACCGGCGGCTTTTTCGACACTCCCAACCAGCGCCTCGGCATCCGGCATATCCTGCCGGCGATCACGCCGGACGGGTTGGCCGCGATGCCGGTGCCGGCCGCGGACGGCAGGCAGGCCCGGATCGGCGACGTGGCCACGGTTGTCCGCGCGCACCAGCCGCACCTCAACGGTGACGCGGTCATCAACGACGACGTCGGCATCATGATGATCGTCGAGAAGCTGCCCTGGGGCAACACGCTGCAGGTCACCCGCGACGTGGAGAAGGCGCTCAGGTCGATGCAGCCCGGGCTGCCGGGCATCCAGATCGACACCACCATCTTCCGGCCGGCGACGTTCATCGAGCAGTCGATCCACAACCTTGGCCGGGCAATGATCCTCGGGTTCATCCTGGTGACGCTGATCCTGCTGTTCTTCCTGTTCGAATGGCGCGTGGCCCTGATCAGCCTGGTCACCATCCCGCTCTCGCTGATCGCCGCGGGGCTGGTCCTCGCCGCCGGCGGCGCCACGATCAACACGATGGTGCTGGCGGGATTCGTGATCGCCCTGGGGGTGATCGTCGATGACGCCATCATCGACATCGAGAACATCGTCCGGCGGATGCGCCAAGCGAGGCGGACGGGCGACAGCAGGCCGACCGTCCGTATCGTCCTCGAGGCCTCGCTAGAGGTCCGAGCGCCGATCATCCACGCCACCCTGATCATCATCATCTCCACGGTCCCGGTCCTGTTCCTCGGCGGCCTGACCGGGTCGTTCTTCCGCCCGCTCGCGCTGGCTTACGGGTTGGCGATCCTTGCGTCCCTGCTGGTGGCACTGACCGTGACGCCTGCGCTCGCGCTGATCCTGCTGTCCCGGTCGAAACTCGAGCGACACGAGTCCCCGCTCGTACGGTGGCTCCAGCGCGGCTACACGGCGCTGCTCGGGCGCATCGTGAACCGGCCACGCGCCGCGTACACGACTGCCGGAGTGCTCCTGGTCGCTGGCGCGCTTGTCGTGCCTCTCCTCGGCCAGTCGCTGTTCCCCGACTTCAAGGAGCGCGACTTCCTGACGCATTGGGTGGGGCGGCCCGGCACGTCTCATGGGGAGATGGTCCGTATGACCAAGCAGGTCAGCGCGGAACTGCGGAAGATCCCCGGCGTACGGAACTTCGGCGCGCACATCGGCCAGGGCACGCTGGCCGACGAACCGGTCGGGATCAACGCCGGCGAGAACTGGCTCAGCATCTCCGACTCGGCCGACTACGACAAGACCGTGGCCGCCATCGGGAACGTCGTGGAAGGCTACCCGGGGCTGCAGCGCGACGTCGAGACGTACCTGAACGAGCGGAGGAAGGAAGTACTGACCGGGACGAGCGAGGCGATCGTTGTCCGGATCTCCGGCGACGAGTTCGACGTACTGCGGTCGAAGGCCGAGCAGGTGCGGAAGGCGGTGGCCGCGATCCCGGGCGCCACCGACGTCAAGGTGGACCTGGAGGTCGAGATCCCGCAACTGTCCGTGCAGGTCGACCTCGCCAGTGCGTCTCGGTACGGCATCAAGCCTGGCGACGTGCGCCGGGCGGCCAGCGTGTTTATCGGCAGCGAGGAGGTCGGCGACATCTGGAAGCGCGGCAAGAACACCGAGGTGCACGTCTGGAGCACGCCGAGGACACGCAACAGCATTGACGCGGTCAACAAGCTGCTGCTGGACGCGCCGGGCGGTACCCAGGTCCCGTTGTCGCAGGTGGCCAACGTGCGGATGGTGCCGACGCCGAACGTCGTGCTGCGGGAGAACAACTCCCGCCGCATCGACGTCAAGCTCAACGCGTCGGGCCGTGACCTCGGCTCGGTCGCCCGCGACGTACAGAGTACGGTGCGGGGGATCAGCTTCCCGCGTGGGTACGCCGTCCAGGTGCTCGGCGAGTACCAGGAGCGGCAGGCCGCGCAGAGTCGCCTGCTGATCTTGTCGCTGTTCGCCCTGGCCGGGATCGTGCTGCTGCTGCAGGCGGCGTTCGGAACATGGCGGCTGGCGTTCCTCGTCGTGCTGACGCTGCCCATGGCGCTGGTCGGCGGCGTGCTGGCCACATACGTGGGTGGCGGGGTGCTGTCGCTCGGCTCGTTGGTCGGCTTTCTGACTGTGCTGGGGATCGCCGCCCGCAACGGCATTCTCATGATCAACCACTTCCAGCACCTGGAGCGCGTTGAGGGGGAGACTTTCGGACCCGGTCTGGTGCTG
>Ga0114129_10004679_pt1 | contig 19330 bp, 16 predicted proteins | sample RhiMetdeltSRZDD1_FD_80071 | JGI IMG/M metagenome (GOLD analysis project Ga0114129, IMG submission 80071) | Populus rhizosphere microbial communities from Tennessee, USA - Rhizosphere MetaG P. deltoides SRZDD1 (version 2) (version 2) | ecosystem: Host-associated > Plants > Roots > Rhizosphere >...
CCGCCATGTCACGGCCTGCTGCCGCGGTGGGAGGTCTCCGAGCTCCCCGCGCCGCCGCCATTCGGCTTTCGCAATCTGTTCAAGATCATCGGGCCGGGCGCGATCATGGCGGCAACGTCTATCGGCGGCGGTGAGTGGCTGGTGGGCCCGGCCGCTGCGGTGAAATACACGTCGGCCATCTTCCTGATCGCAACCGTCGCCATCATCCTGCAGGTGTTGTTCAATCTCGAGGCGGTTCGCTACACCCTCTACACCGGCGAGCCAATTTACGGCGGCATCATGCGGCTGCGCCCCGGCCCGAAGTTCTGGGCGGTGTTTTATTCATTCCTTGGCTTCTTTCAGCTTGGTTGGCCGGCGCTCGCCGGCAGCGCCGCGGCAACATTGCTCGGCGCGTGGATGGGACGCATGCCAGGCGCGCCGGATCAGGCGATGCAAGCCTGGGTCGCTACCGGACTCATCCTGTTCGTCGTCTTGATCCTGTCGTTCGGCGGAACGATCGAGCGCATGCTCGAGTACTTTGCGTGGACGATGCTCGGCGTGGTGTTCCTGTTTTTGCTGACCGTGAACATCGCGTTCGTGCCGTTCTCGCACTGGGCGCAGACTTTCGGTGGCTTTTTCAAGTTCACGGGGTTGCCCCAGCCGATTGATTGGGGATTGATTGGCGCTCTCGCGGCAACCGCTGGTTCCGGCGGGATTGGCAACCTGACCGTGACGAATTGGATTCGCGACAAGGGCTTCGGGATGGCGGCGACCGTCGGAGCCATTCCAAGCGCGGTTGGCGGCCACGAGATCCAACTCACGCACGTCGGCAAGATCTTTCCTGCGACACCGCAGAATCTTGTCCGCTGGCGCGAGTGGATGCGCTACGTGCACGCCGACCAGATCTGGGTCTGGGGATTGTTTTGCTTCTTGGGCATGTTCCTCAACGTCAACCTGGCCACGGCCATCATTCCGCATGGCACCGATCTCCAGGGTCTAGCCGCTGGCGCGTATCAAGCGGAGTACTTGAGCCGCATCTGGCCGGGATTCTGGTTCCTGACGTTGTTCAACGGGTTCTGGATTCTCTTCAAGACACAGTTGGGGAACACCGACATCCTCGTGCGAACGATCACGGATGCGACGTGGATGTCGAGCAAAAGCGCCCGCGAGTGGCGGAGAGGCATTCGATCGATCTACTACGGCATCCTCGTCGCATTCTCGATCTGGGGGATTTTCGTCATTCGCTTCGCGTCGCCTTTCCAGCTGTTCAAGATCCTCGCGAACATGGCAGGCATCGTCCTGCTCATTGCCGGCGTCCAGATCTTTCTGGTCAACCGGCGCTTTCTTCCCCAAGCGGTTCGGCCGTCGAAGTGGCGTGAAGCAGGCCTGCTGGCGTGCTCAGGCTTCTATGCCTTCTTTGCGTACTTCGTTATTCGCGACCTGATTCGGTCATTAATGTAGAGCTCCGCTGGCCGCTCTCGACTGACCGCTATCCGCGGCACTAATAGCAGAGATGTCATAATTGTGTGGAGTTCCTCACCGGGAGCACCAGCAATGAAAAACACGATACGGCGTGCATGGCCGGTGGCCATCGCGATCGCCATCGCCGCGACTACGGGCGGTTATGCGCAGAAAGCGCTCGACTATCCGATGACACGAAAGAGCGACCACATTGATACCTATCACGGCACGAAAGTGCCCGATCCGTATCGATGGCTCGAGGATGACAACTCGGCCGAGACGGCCGCGTGGGTCGAAGCGCAAAACAAGGTTTCGTTTCCGTACTTGGAAAGCATCCCGTTCCGGAAGCAGCTGACCGAGCGCGTGCTCGAGCTCAACAAGTACGAGCGGTATTCCGCGCCCTCGCAGAAGGGGCCGTACTTCTTCTTCTATAAAAACCAGGGATTGCAGAACCAGAGCGTGCTGTTCATCCAGAAAGGGCTTGAAGGCAAGCCCGATGTCCTGATCGATCCGAACACATGGTCGAAGGATGGAACCGTCCAGCTGAGCACGTTCGCGCCGTCAAAGGACGCGACGTACGCCGTCTACGGCATCTCGCGCAGCGGCTCCGATTGGCAGGAATACAAGGTCATGGAGCTGGCCACGCGGAAGATCCTCGACGACTCGCTCGAGTGGGTGAAGGTGTCTAGTGTCGCGTGGCACGGCAACGGGTTTTACTACAGCCGCTATCCGGCTCCGGCGCAGGGTGGTGAGAAGGCCGGGATCAACGAGAATCACCAGGTTTACTACCACAAAGTCGGAACGCCGCAATCCCAGGATCAGTTGGTCTATCAGGACAAGGACAACCCGCAGCGATTCCACATCGTCTCGACGACCGAAGACGAGCGGTTCGCGGTGCTGTCCATCTCGGAGCGCGGCAAAGGCAAGGACGGCAACGGGCTCTTTGTTCGCGATCTGACGAAGTCCGATAGCCGCTTCGAGCCGCTGATCCCAACGATCGACAACGACACGTTTTCGGTCGTTGACAACGTCGGCGACAAGCTGCTCGTCGAGACCAACAAGGGCGCGCCGAACTGGCGTGTCGTGCAGATCGATCCGGCAAAGCCGGCCGAAGCGAACTGGACGCCGGTGTTAGCCGAACGGCCCGAGACGCTCGCCACCGTCGCGGCCGCCGGCGGCAAGCTGTTCGCGACGTACTTGAAAGATGTCACGACGAGAGCCTACGTCCACAGCCTCGACGGGAAGCTCGAGAACGAAGTGCCGATGCCCGGACTCGGCACGGGCAGCGGGTTCGGCGGGCCGAACGATGCGCGCTTCGTGTTCTACTCGTTCAACTCGCTGAACATTCCGCAGGCGATCTATCGCTACGAGGTTGCCACGCGCAAGAGCACGCCGTTCCGAGTTCCGAAGGTTCCGGGCTACACCCCCGGCGCATTCGAAACCAAGCAAGTGTTCTACACGAGCAAGGATGGCACGCGCGTGCCGATGTTCCTGGTGCACCGCAAGGGCCTGAAGCTGGACGGCAACAACCCGACGCTGCTCTATGGCTACGGCGGGTTCAACGTGATTCAGTCGCCGACGTTCAGCGCCGCGCGGTTGGCGATTCTGGAGCAGGGATTCGTCTTCGCTTCGGCGAGCCTGCGCGGCGGTGGCGAATACGGTGAGACGTGGCACCAGCAGGGCATGAAGCTCAAGAAGCAGAACGTCTTCGACGACTTCATTGCCGCCGCGGAGTGGTTGATCGCCAACAAGTACACCAGCTCGAAAAAACTGGCGATCCATGGCGGATCAAACGGCGGGCTGCTCGTTGGCGCGGTGATGAATCAGCGGCCGGAGTTGTTTGGGGTGGCCATCCCTCAGGTCGGCGTGATGGACATGTTGCGGTTCCACAAGTTCACGATCGGCTGGAACTGGGTGGCCGACTACGGATCGAGTGACAACGCCGAAGAGTTCAAGGCGCTCGCCGCGTACTCGCCGCTGCACAACATCAAAGCCGGTGTGACCTATCCCGCGACGCTCATCACCACCGCTGACCATGACGATCGCGTCGTGCCTGCGCACTCGTTCAAATATGCGGCCACGCTGCAGGCGCTTGCCAACCGCGATAAGCCGATCCTCATTCGCATCGAGACGAAATCGGGGCATGGCGCCAGCAATCTGATGAAGCAGCTCGAGACCACGGCCGATATCTACACGTTCATCATGCACAACATGGGACTGTCGCCGAACGGTAGGGGAGGGACGAGGTAGGGGCCGCTATCCGCTATTCGCGTTTCAAAAAACAAGGGCCGGCGCTTTCGCGCCGGCCTTGTTGTCTTGCCGTTGGGATCGTCTTAGCGACGACTCCCGGTGGTGTTTTGCATAGAAGCACCTCCCGGCCGCGACCGTTTTGAAGGCCCCGTTGACGGGACGTGGTCGCTGCGCCTTTGTTTAGCGCCTCCGCCGTTGCGTGGCGCTCGATCGACACCAAGTATAGCGCGGCTGCCTGATCCGAGCTTCCGGTCCTCCGGACTTCCGAACTTCCGGCAACTAATTATCGTTAGGCGCGATCTGATTCAGGACCAGCCAATACAGTCCCAGCTGACGGACGGCGTCGATGAACTGCTCGAAGTCCACCGGCTTACGGATATAGCTGTTGGCGTGGCGGCGATAGCTCTCGAGCATGTCGCGCTCTTCGGTAGATGAGGTCAGCACGACGATCGGCAGGAGCGCCGTGCGTGGCTCGTTGCGCAGCCGACGCAGCACCTCGAGGCCATCGATTCGGGGCAGCTTCAGATCCAGCAGAACGAGCTGCGGCGTTGGCGCATCGGGCGCGAGCAGGAACTCGAGCGCTTCGGCGCCATCGTGCAGGACGATCACCTGGTTCGCGATGTTGTTCTTCCGCAACGCGCGAAGCGTCAGCGCCTCATCGTCGGGGTTGTCCTCGACCAGCACGATCAGCCTCGAGTCTGCGCTTCCCGGAATCACTGTGCCTCCAGTGTGAAGTAGAACGTTGCGCCGGCGCCGACCGCGCTCTCGGCCCAGATCCGGCCGCCATGACGACGAACGATGCGATGGACGGTCGCGAGACCGACCCCGGTGCCAGGAAATTCGGTGCTGCCGTGCAGGCGCTGAAATGCCCCGAAGAGCTTGTCGGCGTGCGCCATATCGAACCCCGCTCCATTGTCCCGCACCATGAAGGCGCGGCGGCTGTCATCGATCGCGGCGACGCCGAACTCGATAATCGAGGCGGGTTGTTTCGACGTGAACTTCCATGCGTTGCTGATCAGGTTGTCGATCGCGACCTGAAGCAGGCGCGCGTCGCCTTCGGCGACGACGCCATTCTGAATGCGCCATTCGACGCGGCGCGTCGGTTCCATCTCTTGAAGCCGCTGGGCGATGTCTGTCACCGCCGCTGACAAATCAACCTCGGTTCGCGTCAGTTCCGCTCGCGAGACGCGAGACAGCGACAGCAAATCGTCGATGAGCATGCCCATACGCTGCGCGTTGCGGCGAATGCGACCGAGATAGTCGCGGCCGGTGTCGTCGAGCCGCGCCTCGTAGTCCTCGGTCAGCGCTTGCGCGAATCCGTCGATGCTGCGCAGCGGCGCACGCAAATCGTGGGACACCGAATAACTGAACGATTCGAGCTCGCGGTTGGCCACCGACAGCTCGGCCCCGTACTGGTGCAGCGCGGCTTCGGTCTGCTTCTGTTCGGTGACGTCGTGCGCCGTGCCGTAGATCAGCCCCAGGTCGGCAAACGGCGCGGCATTCCACTGGACCCATCGATACTGGCCATCTTTTGTGCGATAGCGATTCTCGAAGTTCATGATCGTCTGGCCTTCGCTGAGTTTCGCGAGCTCCAGCTCGGTCGCTTCGCGATCCTCCGGGTGCACCAGGTCAAGGTAGAGCACGCCGGCCAGGTCCGCCTGGGTCCAACCGAGGGCTCGCTCCCATGCGGGATTCACTCGCCGGAAGCGGCCATCGAACCCGCCGATGTAGAGGAGCTCGAGCGAGAGCAAGAAAAATTGATCGAGCTCGGCGCGGGCAATCACGAGTTCCTTGGTCCGCTCCTCGACGCGCGCTTCGAGCTGGCCGCGCGAGTCAGCGAGCTTCTCCGTCATCACGTTGAACGCCGCGCCCAGGCGACTCACTTCCTGGTGGCGGCCGAGCGTGACACGGCGCGAGAAGTCACCCGCAGCGATGGCTTCAGCAGCGGTCGCCAGTTCCTCGAGCGGCTTCGTCACGCGCCCGCCGAGCACGTACACCGCCAGCACGCCGAGCAATGTCAGTCCGATCGTGATCGGCAGCATTCGCTTGAGCAGCGTGTCGGCAGGACCGAGCATCGAGGCTTCAGAAACCTCGACCCACACGACCCACGGCGTATTCGGCACGAGCGTCGCCATGCCGACTCGCGACTGGCCGTCGGCGCGCTTGTAGGTCGCGGGAACTCCAGGTTGAGTGTTCGGCGCCGCTTCAACGGGTGCGCCCAGAGCCGTCCACGTGTTGTCGCCATTCGCGTTACCGAGCTTCAGCATCGCGTCCGCGCCAATCAATCGCTCGATCAGCGTGACCGCCTGCGTCGAGCCCAGCGGGCGCAGAATCGCGAGATGCGCGACGGGCGGGACGTCTTTGCTGACGCCAGGCACGGGCACAGTTGTCTGGTAGAACGCTCTGCCGGAATCGACGCGAAGCGGGCTGACGCCAGTGAACGGCTGGTTCAGCGCTTGGAGCGGCGGCACTGATGGCGCCTGCTCGCCCTGCGCGAGCTGGCCCATGAGTTGTCCATTGTGATCGTAGAGCCAAATGGAGATCAGTGGATTGCGCCCGACGAACGCGTTGACGCTCTCCACCAATTCCGGCTCGATCCCTTGCAGTCGAGCCGCCGCGGCTTCGCGCACCTCAGGAGCGGCGGCGATGCGCTTCGCCTCCGAGAGGCGCATCTGTGCGGACTGGCCGAGAAGCTCCACCACCTGACGTCCCGCGGCGCCGATTCGATCGCTGCCGCTCGTCAGCAGGGCGCGCTTGACTTCGAAATACGCCATCCATGAGAACGACACGACGAGGATGGCGAGCAGGCTGAAGATGAGGAGTGGAAGGCGGCGCCGAAGGGACCAGTCGTTAGATCGCATCTTTCGCCGCCGAACAAATTACAGTTGTCTGGACCAAGTGTACTGATTCCGGCCACGCACACGAGGCGCTCACGGCGAATGTGAACGCCAGGTACTCGATCCCTCGAAGTATCGGCTCTAAATAGCAAGAGTTGCGCCCGGCTGAGCTCGGCCTCACTCCGTTGAAACTTTTGCCCTCGTCCTGCGTTTTAGCCATAGATCGTTTGCCCCGCCTCGGGGTCCGACTGGAGGTCATATGTTCGTCGCAGTGGCAGCTCTCATTGTTTCGCTCGTGGCTGGGCCGGCCGCGGCAGATATTACGGGGAAGTGGGACGGGACAATCAAAGGGGCGCGTCCCGACGGCACAGTTAGCGAGGACGCTGCGCTGCTGATCCTCACGCAGAAAGACAAGACCATCACGGGCACGGTGGGAGGAAACGAAGGCGATCAGCATCCCATCGTGAGCGGTTCAATCGAAGGGAACAAGATCACGATTCTTGCGAAGAACGCGAACAACGACCGCGAGTACAAGCTCGAGTTGACCGTCGAGGGCGACGAGATGAAGGGGAAGCTCAGCAGCGGCGATCGCAGTGCGGAGCTTGTTGCGAAGAAACGCAAGCAATGATCGGCATGCCGCTGCAGCGGATCACCATCTATTAAAGAAGAGGATTGTCACGAGCACGAACAGCGTGGCAAGCCGGCTGAACAACCTCGCAGCTCCCCGGACGGGGAGCTGCGGGATGTCCCGGGGCAATTCAGGGATGCCCGACATCAGCTGAATCATCGCGGGATCGCCGTACGCGCGATCGCGATCGAAGACGACCGTCCGGCCCTCGCGAACGGCGTCTAACACGCCTTGCTCCGTCCGCGTCCGCGCGAACACGTACGTGCGGCAGTATCCCAGCAGGCCGAAGCCGTGATAGTCGGACGAGCCAATCGCCGTCAGACTGCCGCGGCTGAAGAACTCACGCAGTTGGGACGCCATCCGCTCGTCGTGTTGCGCTTCTGGCCGCACAATCTCCGCTCCGTCCAGCGTGCGCATCGCTTCGGCATCGTAGACTCGCCAGGTGTCGCCGTACGGATGCGCAGCGATCGCGATGCCTCCCTGCCGGTGCACCTCTTCGATCGCTCGGGCCGTGGATAACGTGCGCGGAATCGTCTGCGTGATTCCCGCGGCGATCATGTGGTACTGGCGCGCGACGATTTCCTGACCAACGATTATGAGCGGCCGGTCCACAGACTGCGAAAACCATCGTCCGACTTTCCCCGCCCAGACATGCTGGTGCGGCGTCATCGTCAAGACATCGAGGCCCTGATAGCGCGCTTCGATCACGGTGTCCCACGGTGAAAGCGTCGACCATGTGAACGGAAAACCGTGCACGTGAAAGTCTGCGGCCAGCATGTGATAGCCGCCGATCTCGCGTGCGATGCTCGGCTTCGGAACGTCAGAGATCGTTCCAGCCGCGAGCGCGGCCACCAGAACAGTCGACAACGTCCAGGCTCGACCACTCATGGCCGTGCGAGCTCCTCGAAGATCTCGCGCAGCTCTGCCGCGAACGCCGCGGGGCTGGCATCCGGTACGGCGAAGATGATGAAGACGGTAATCCAGACGAGAACGCGATGAACCAGAACCCGCGCGACGGCGCCGCCGCTGCTCGCTCCAGAAATCCATCGAAAGAAGCAGAAGTCAACGTAGGCAGACCACCCAATGACAACGCCGAGCATCGGCAGCCACGTCGTCAGTAAAAGCCGCCATCCGACATGGGGCGGCGTGAACGCTAACGAACCCACGAGCAGAATCAGGAACAGCGTCCAGGTGCCGTGACCGACGAAGAACCTGTCGATCGTTGCAGCCCATGTTGCGCCGCCGGGCTTTCGTCGAACGACCGCGACAAGCGCAACCGCTTCGATGGCGGGCACGAACGTCCAATACGTTGTGACGGAGAGAAGGACGCGCAGCGTCAGGACCCCGGTGGTCAGGAGCGAGATGCCGCAGCCGAGCACGAACGTCACAAAAAGTGGGCGCCGGATCGCGAGCCACAGACCGCCGCCGGCGGGCTGCGCAGCAATGAACTGAAACGCTCGCTTGGGCCGGCATATGGCCCATGCGTCGAGCGACCAAAATGCTGGCCTGGTTGGAACCGTGGCGCTGTCTAGAATCGCGAGCTGATCCATCGACTGACGTAGTTGAAAAAGTTCCTGGTCGCGTTTCCGTACTGGCCCTTGTGCGTTCCGCATTCCGCGCACGGCTCGATGTTGTGCGTCGCACCCTCCACGACGATGAAGTCCTTGTCGCGGCTGACGGACATCTCGTAGAGCATTTCGTTATCGCGAAGGCCGGTGTTGCCACCCATTGCCGCTACGAGCAGCGGGACGCCGATGCTGCCGACGGCGCACGGAGTCGAGTTTGTTGCTCGAGCACCACTCGATCCCGGTCATCGCATTGGTTGAACGAATGGCATTCGCGGTGAGGAACGACTTCAAGTCAGCAACCGCGCGCCGCCCTCGAACTGGCTGTTCAACGCCGCTTGTGCCGGCGTCACCGGTCGCACGGGTTGAACGACTTCCGTCACGATCTTCTCGTTGTTCTTGACTAGCTTTCTGGGTTGAGACGTGCTGCTGTCTGCACGTGTGCTGGCATCGACCAGCCGCGCTCCCGATGCGCGGACGATGAAGAAGATGTTGTCGTCGGGGAAGGGCGCTCGCGGCGTGCCGAGCTGTGCCGCCTGATTCGCCGCCGCGGCGATCAATCGATTCATGCGCGCAGACTGCGCGGCGTAGTACTTGGCCTTGAACTCCGGCGAGTACGTCGAGCCGTCTGGCTTGTAACCATTCGCCGGGTTGAACGGGTCCAATGCGGGATCGAGCGTTTTCGGATCTCCTTCGGTCACGACTGCAGGATTCAGGCCGCGCAGCAATCCGATCGGGTTGCCGAGGGACGCATCCACGAGGATCAGGCCGTCGGCTTTCGGAAGGTTGGCGAGCTCAGGGCCGCACGCCGTGATTTTTCCCGGCGCCTGACAGAAGGCGACGCCCTTCTCGGCCACCGCCTGATAGAAGCTCAACGTCGCAGCGCCGCCGCTATGTCCGAACAGCACGACCTTGCGGATCCCCGGCTGCTTGCGCAGGTACTCCACGCCGGTCCTCACATCCTGCGCGATCACTTCCCAGATGAGCGACGCTTCGTTGTTGTCGAAACGCGAGTTCATCGCGAGCACGAGAAAACCGCGTTCGGCGAGCTCCCATGCTGCAATGTGGCCGAGATAGTTGTTCACTCGATGGATCAACAGCACGCCCACGTTTCGCGCGCGTTCCTTGCGCGGGCGGTACAGCGCACCTTTGACCGTGTAGGGATCGAATTGAACGTAGGTTGGTGTGATCTGAGCGTCGAGCGAACGCGGCGCCAGGCCCACGATGAGCGAGAGCAGGATAACGGTACGCACTCGCTTCGCCATCGTGGGACTGAGCGGCCGCAATCGAATCAATGACCAACCGCTGCTGCCGCCGCGCCGGCAGGGGCCGACCGGAGCGCAGGGAACTGGCCGTACGTGGCACCGCGCCAGAGCCACTCCATCGGGCCGAAACGGAACCGCGCGAACCACCACCGGCTGTACAGCACCTGCACGGCAAAGATCACTGCCGTGAGACCAAGGCATCCCGCGGGCCCGACGCGCCCGTAGAGTCCGACTCCCCAGCTATAAAGCAGCGTTGTGAAGATCACGCTCTGCATCAAGTAGTTCGTGAGCGGCATCCGTCCGACGATCGCCAGCGGGGAAAACAGCCGGCGGGCTCGCTCGCTCTTCAGCGACAACAGCGAGATGGCCGAGATGTAGAACAAGCACAGCAACGGCCGCTGGATCGTAAAGAGCATGCCGCCGAAGAACGTCAGCATCGAGGCACGCCCGGTGGGTTCGATCACCAGGAACAGCGTCGCCGCGATTGCCGCTGTCAGAAACCCGATCACGAAGCACCACACCATCACGCGTTTGATCCACGGGACGTGCTCCGGCAGGTTCTGAATGATGCGGTGACGACCGACATAAAAGCCAAACAGCATCGTCAACAGCAACGACGCGTAGAACATGACCGGGCCTCTGAGCTGAACGCTGAACCCGTACACCTCCTTTAGAGCGTGATACCGCTCTTGGACCTGTTCCGTGTACGTGCCCGTCTGGTAAACACGCGTCTCCTGTTCGTATCGAGCGGGCATGCTCTCGCGCGGGATCGGCCATGGTTCCTGGGTGATGGCCGAATACGCACCGCGAGCGCCAGGCAGCAGCAGTGAGACCAGAATCAGGGCGAAGACCGTCCGATCCGACACGCGACGAATTACCAGCAGCACCAGACCGAGGAGCGCGTACATGTGCAGGACGTCGCCATCCCAGATGAGTAGCGCGTGCGCCACGCCGAGGGCAAACAGTATGGCGAGGCGCCTGAGATAAGTGGACGTCACGTTCACGCCTCGATCCGAGGCACGGGTGAGCTGGATGGTGAAGCCGAGGCCGAAAAGAAACGAAAAGATGGAATTGAACTTTCCCGCAAAGAACGTCGTGACGAACCACTCTGCCGATTTATCCCACCACGCCGGGAACGGATCGAGGCCCGCCGCCCATGCATAGCCAGAACTGGCGGCGCCGGGCAGGTTGACGGTGAGAATGCCCAGCAATGCGAAACCACGCAGCACGTCCAGCACGATGATGCGTTCCTCCGGCTGGACCGGCGTGAGAGTCGTCGGGGAGGCGACCGCGGTCGACGGCATGTGTCCCTCCTGTTAGTTGAGGGCGGAACAATAGCACAGTGCGACCGGCGAACGGGTGTATCTTTCGAAGATGTTGCGCGCTTCCGCTCTCGCCATCGCGATGCTGGTGGCATGGCCCGCGACGCCGTCGAGCGAGTCGATGAGCGAACGCGAGCGCCAGCACCTGCTCGCCCACATGGACATGACCGAACGGTGGCTGCTCGATGAAGTGAACGGGTTGTCCGACGCGCAGATTCAGTTCCGCCGCGAGCCTGATAGCTGGAACATCGCGCAAATCGTCGACCACATCGTGGTGGTTGCGCCGATCTACTGGCAGGATCTCCAGACCTCGCTCAAACAGCCGCTCGGGAATCGCTCCAGCTGGATGACCGACACCGATGTCCTCTGGTATGGCATCGATCGGACGTGGCGAGAGAAGGCCATCCAGACGGAACTACCCGCGCCGCAGCCGCGCGATGTGGCAACATCTCTCAAAACGTACAAAACACACCACGAGCGCCTTCGCAACTACATCAAGAACACCCGCGACGATCTGCGCGGCCACTTCGTTGTGCGCCAGGGCTGCGATGCCTATCAATGGGCGCTGCTCATCTCAACGCACGAGCAACGGCACATCCTCCAAATCCGCGAAGTCAAATCCGATCCGCGATTTCCGCAAAAGTAGGCGATCGCGCCAGACATCTGCCGTCAGTCCTGCGCTATAGTCCGGGCATGCGTCGACTGATTTTGCTAGCGCTTCTGGTGCCGGTCGTCCTTGGCGCCCAGCCACCTAGCTACGACCTCATCATCCGCGGTGGGCGCATCGTCGACGGAACGGGGAGCCCGTGGTATCGCGCCGATCTCGCCGTGCGCGGTGACACGATCGTCCGGATTGCTCCCAGGATTGAGGCCAGCGCGGCGCGTGTCATCGACGCGAAGGGCATGGTCGTGGCCCCGGGATTCATCGACATTCACACGCACGCGCGCCGCGGCATTTTCGAAGTCCCAACCGCTGACAACTATGTCCGCCAGGGTGTGACCACCTTGATGGAGGGTCCAGACGGCAGCTCGCCGATTCCGCTCGCGCCGTTTTTGAGCAAGGTCGCCGCGACTCGCATCACGCCGAACTTTGGCAGCTTTGTCGGTCAGGGATCGATTCGCACCGCTGTAATGGGCGACGTCAACCGACCGGCGACACCTGAAGAGCGCGAACGAATGCGGAGCATGGTGCGGCAGGCGATGGAGGAGGGCGCGTTCGGCCTGAGCTCAGGACTGTTCTATGTGCCGGGCACGTTCACGCCGACCGAAGAAGTCGTGGACCTCGCGCGCGTTGCGGGCAGCATGGGTGGGATCCACATTTCTCATATGCGCGACGAAGCGAAGGGTGTTCTCGACAGCGTGAGAGAGACAATCGCGATTGGCGAGCAGGGACGTTTGCCGACTCAAATCACGCACCACAAGATCATCGGAAAGAAGTACTGGGGACGTTCTGTCGACACGCTGCGGCTCGTCGACGACGCGCGAGCGCGCGGTGTGGATGTGACGATCGATCAGTATCCGTATACGGCGTCGAGCACCAGCATCGGTTCTGCGCTGCTGCCAGCGTGGGCGCTCGAGGGAGGCGCGGGTGCGACACGCACCCGGTTGAAGGATCCAGCGACGCGCGCCAAAGTCCAGGCAGACACGGCCAACATTCTGCGCGACGAGCGCGGCGGCGGCGATCCTAAGAACGTCGTCGTCGCGCGGTGTGACTGGGATCAGTCGCTGGCTGGGATGGATCTCGCGGCGATCACCGCGAAGCGTGGCCTGCCCGTGTCGATCGAGACGGCCGCGGATACCGCCATCTGGATCGTTGAGCAGGGTGGCGCGCAAGGCATCTTCCACGCGATCAGCGAAGAAGACCTGCAACGGATCGTGGTGCATCCCGCGACGATGATTGGATCGGACGGTGAGATTCCGATGTTTGGCAGGAATCATCCGCATCCGCGCAGCTACGGAACGTTCGTGCGAGTGCTCGGCGTGTACGTTCGCGAGAGGAAGCTGTTGCCGCTCGAAGTTGCGGTGCAGAAGATGTCGGCGTTTCCGGCCCAGCGGCTTGGCCTGGCCGATCGCGGCGTGCTGCGCGAAGGCCTAAAGGCGGATGTCGTAGTGTTCGATCCAGCAACCGTGCGAGATACCGCGACGTTCGACAAGCCGCACAGCTACGCCGAGGGCGTGGGGTACGTGTTAGTGAACGGACAGGTCGTGTTCGAGATCGGCGTCATGACCCCCGCCCGCCCCGGCCGCGTGCTTATGGGGTCGGCTGTTGGGGTCAGGTTGTGAACGGCGTGAACGGGTCCCAACTAATAACCACGCCGCGCGTCTAAACGGTTTCGGAGGTGACAGATGCCGTCCTCGTCATCGCTCATCGCAGACCTTCAGTACGGCTTCCGGCAGCTTCGGCTGAACCCCGGATTTGCAGCAATTGCCATCATTACGCTCGCACTTGGGATAGGTCTCAACACGGCGCTCTTCAGCGTCGTCCGCAGCGTGATTCTCAAGCCGCTCCCGTATCGCGAGCCCGAGCGCCTCGCCAGGATCTGGATGGACAACCGGCGTCTCGAAATGCGCGAGGACTGGGCCTCCTACCTCAACTATCAGGACTACAAGCGTTTAGGGACGTCGTTCGAGTCGATTGCAGCGTTCACCGAACCCACATTGAACCTGCGCGGCGAGGGTGAGCCGGAACGCGTCCGCGGCGCGAACGCCGAAGCCGCGTTGTTCAACGTGCTCGGCGTCGGCCCTGCCGCCGGCAGCCTCTATACCCGCGATAACGAGGTGGCTGGCAAAGAAAACGTCGTGGTGATCGGCTGGGGTCTGTGGCAGCGGCGATTCGGCGGCGAGAACGCGATCGGCCGCACGCTGGACTTCGATGGACGGCAGGTGACCGTCATCGGCGTGATGCCGTATGGGTTCGCGTTTCCTACGAAAACGACAGAATTCTGGGCGCCGCTCGTGGTGCCTGAAGGCGCCAAGCGCCGAGTCGGCTACTTCCTGCAGATGGTCGGCAGGATCAAACCGGGTGTGACACAGGCCGAGGCGCAAACGCAGATGGCGCTCGTTGGCCAGCAGCTGGAGCAGGAGTATCCGACTGAAAATGCGGGATACGGGATCTTCGTCAATCCGCTCGAGCGTCACGTCGCCGGAAGCGTACGGACCCCGCTGTTCGTGTTGCTGGGCGCCGTCGGGTTCGTGCTGTTGATTGCGTGCGTCAACGTAGCTGGACTCTTTCTCGCGAGAGCTGAAACGCGCGGACGGGAGATCGTTGTGCGAGCGGCGCTCGGAGCGGGCCGCGGTCGCCTGGTTCGACAATTGCTCATGGAGGCCGCCGCCGTTGCCGTGGTGGCCGGTGCAGCAGGTGTGCTTGCCGCCTACGCGGGCGTTCGCGGACTCGTCTGGCTAGCGCCACGCGATCTACCTCGTGTCGATGAGATCTCGCTCGACGCTGTGGTGCTGACGTTTGCGCTCGCGGTGACGATTGTGACTGCGCTGGCGTGTGGCTTGTGGCCTGCGGCACGTCTGTCGCGGGTCAATCTTCAGGATGCGTTGCGGGACGGAGGCCGCGGCGTAGCCGGCTCGCACGCCGCCGCTCGTACTCGGGCGGTGCTCCTTGTCGTCCAATGCGCGTTGGCGATCGTACTGCTGGCCGGCGCCGGGCTGCTCATCCGATCACTTCGGGTCCTGCACGCAACGGAACCGGGCTTTCGTACCACCGGCGTCCTGACGATGCGCGTGAACGCATCACGGAGTTCGTTCGCGCAACCGCCGCAGGTGCGGCAGTTCTACGATCAACTGCTCGAACGGATCCGGGCACTTCCCGGTGTCAAAGGCACAGCGGTTGTTACGGAGCTTTTCCTCAGCAATACGCCAAATTCGGGGACGTTCACGCTCGAGGATCGGCCGCCGTTCCCACCCTCAGAACAAATCGAAGCGACGACGGACGCCGTATCGCCTGGCTTCTTCGAGACGATGCAGATCCCGCTCGTCTACGGCCGGTTCTTCGATTCGCGGGACCGCGACGGCGGCGCGCGTGCCGTCGTGATTAACCAGACATTTGCGAGCCGCTACTGGCCCAATCAGAATCCGGTTGGCAAGCGGCTGGTTTTCGGGACGCCCAACGAAAACAATCCGTGGATCACCATCGTGGGTGTTGCCGGCGACATGCGCAGGCGCGGCCTCCATCAGGGATCGCGCCTCGAGACGTTTTTTTCGACGACGCAGAACGGTGGACGCAATATGCAGGTGCTCGTGACGACTGACGGCGATCCCAATGCACTCGTGGGTCCGGTACGCGCGGAGATCCGTACGCTGGATCGCTCCACGCCCGTGACCGCGATTAGTACGGTGGACGCACAACTCGGCGAGTCGCTGGCCATTCGACGATTCCAGGCGTGGCTGCTGGCGATGTTCTCGATGTTGGCGGTGCTGCTTGCGGCTGTCGGCGTGTTTGGGCTGATGGCGCAGGTAGTGGCGCGTCGCACACCCGAGATTGGTGTACGCATGGCGCTCGGTGCGAGCCCGCAACAAGTCTTGTCGATGGTGTTGCGACAAGGTGTGCTGTTTGCGGCAGCGGGCGCGACGGTTGGGCTCGTCGGCGCATTCCTACTGGCGCGCGCGTTGCGAAGCTTGCTCTTTGGCGTGAGCGCCGCTGATCCGGTCTCGTACGTTGGCGCTGCGCTCGTGATGGGGCTGTCAGTGCTGCTGGCGTGTGCCGTTCCGGCCTGGCGCGCGGCGCGCATCGATCCGACGCTTGCCCTTCGCCAGGACGGCTAGTGGTTCGGATGTGGTCTCCGGCTTTAGCCGGACTTTGCCGGTCGCCGTGCGCGTCGAGGCGCGCTTCGTGACATAAAGCGCCAGGCGGACAGCAGTAGATCACGCAAAGCGTCGGGATGGACTCGCGATAGGCGCACGAGCACGCTCGTGTATCCCACGTAATGATCGGTGAGGTAGTACGTCGACGGATCTGTGGCGATCAGCTCGTCACGGTGCTCGAAGGGCAGCCGGACGACGAGCGTGTTGGGTTCGGCGGACTTGTGGCTGGCGATGCACGCGAACATCTTGCCGCGAACCTTCAGCGCCGGCGTTCCAAACATCGTTCCCTCTTCCACATCCGGAAGCGCCAAGCCGAACGTGCGGACACGATCGAAGCTATCGCGCTCGGTCGGGCGGCGTGATCGGCGGCGGGATGGGGTGGTGCGCTTCATTTCGGGTCGCTGGTCACGAGCACGGTGTACCACTGCCGGGAGCCGTTTGCATGGCGCAGCAGGCGAAAGGGCATCGAGGGCGAGTCTAGGAGCGGGCCGACGGGCGTGTCAATTGATGGCGGAGGGATGCCGGGTGGGATGAGCGGCGGGCGTCGTAGGGGCAGTGGTTGACAAATGGACTGAATATTTGGTAATTTCTGTAAAGACAGAAATGACTGAATCTACCAGCAAAACCGCCGCCGCCCGCCGCAGGCTCACCGCCATCCAGCAGATGTTCATCCTCCACTGGGGGGAAATGGGCAGCCGCTGGGGCGTCAACCGCACCGTCGCCCAGATCCACGCCCTGCTCTATCTCTCCCCTGCCCCCCTCAACGCCGACGACATCGTCGAGGCCCTCGCCGTCGCCCGATCCAACGTCAGCTCCAGCCTCAAAGAGCTCCAAAGTTGGGGCATCGTTCGGATGGTGCACGTCCTCGGCGACAAACGCGATCACTTCGAGAGCATGAAGGATGTCTGGGAGATGTTCCGCGTCGTCATGGACGAGCGAAAGAAGCGCGAGTTCGATCCCACCATGCGCGTGCTGGAGGAGTGCCTCGCTGAGGCAGAGCATGGCCGGGTTGACGACTACACCGAAGCGCGGCTGCGCGAGCTGTATCGGTTCTTCGAGATGACGACGACCTGGTACGCGCAAGTTCGGCGGTGGCCGACGGCAACGTTGCTCAAGTTCATCAAGGCCGGCGACCGGGTTCTGAAGATGATGGGGCTGGGCGGGTGAGTCATGGAACTGCGGGCATACTGGCCGCTCGTCGTTCTGCCCTCGACCGCGTATCTCGTGCGCGAGACGCTGCCGCCGTGGGGATTCATGTCAGCGATGGCGGTGGCCCTGTTTGCCGGCTGTAAGTGGCTGACATACTGCGACGCGCGCACGTTCCGCGGCTCGAGTCTACTTCGCAAACTGGGCTATCTGTTCGCCTGGCCGGGCATGGACGCCGATGCGTTCTTCTCAGGCGCGAATCGAGTCTCCAGGCCGCTCGCCTTCCAATGGCGCCTGGCTGCAGTCAAGACAATGCTCGGCGTCGCGCTCACCTGGATCGTCGCCCGGATGCTCGCGCCCGAATTTCCAGTGTTGGCCGCCTGGGTCGGGATGATTGGCCTCGTCTTCGTCCTGCATTTCGGCATTTTCGATCTGCTCTCGCTGGCATGGCGGCGAATTGGCGTGGACGCCGTCCCGCTCATGCGCAATCCGCTGCGAGCGACGTCGCTGGCAGAGTTCTGGGGCCGTCGATGGAATACCGCGTTCCACGAGTTGGCCGTGCGATTCACCTTCAAGCCGCTGCGACCCATCGCCGGACTGACCGGTGCGACGCTGCTGGTCTTTATCTTGTCTGGGCTGATCCACGAGCTCGTGATCTCGGTGCCGGCGCGGGGCGGGTACGGTCTTCCCACAGGTTACTTCGCGCTGCAGGGCGCCGGCCTTCTCGTTGAGCGCGGCGGAATCGGGCGGTGGGCCGGGTTGGGGCACGGGCTGCGTGGCTGGATGTTTACGGCCGTCGTGACGGCAGCTCCGATCTGCTGGCTGTTTCCGCGGCCGTTCGTGGAGAACATCATCCTGCCGATGCTGGCTGCCATCGGCGCGATCTGATGAGGCGCGTATGAGAATCACGCTGACGCTGTTGCTGCAAGTGGCCGCGGTGATGCACGTGGGATTGATGTGCGCCGGCCTGCTCATGCCACACGTTGTCGGGATGCGAGCGCACCTCGCGACCGTGCCGCAGTTCGTGAGGCACTTGTTCTGGGTGTATTACGCGTTCATTGGCCTGTGCCTCGTCGGGTTCAGCGTCATCACGTTCGCGTATGCGGATACACTCGCCGCCGGCGGGCCGCTCGCGCGCGCAATGTGCGTGTTTTTCACGTTGTTCTGGACGCTTCGTCTGATTGCCGCGACGTTCGTCTTCGACATGCGGCCCTACCTGACGACTGCTCCGCGGCGCCTCGGGTACCACGCGATCAATATTGTGTTTGCGTACCTTCCCATCGTGTACGCGTTAGCTGCCACCCAGCCGTCCTGGCTGAAGTAGGTCGCCCGATTCACGCGTTCACAACCTGACCCCATACTTGCATTCTTTCGGCAATTACTTTACAATGCAAAGTTATGCCGCGGCCGCTGCGGGTCAAATTCATCCTCCCCGCCCTCACCGAGGCTACCAGCCCCTTCTGGAGGCCGGTTAAATACTCCCTCTTTCCACCCCTCGGCCTCGCGACCCTCGCGGCATACCTCCACCCCGACGACCACGCAGTCATCGAGGACGAACATGTCCGGCCGCTGACCCTGGACGACGGCCCTGATCTCGTCGTCATCCAGGTCTACATCACGAACGCCTACCGCGCGTACCGGCTGGCCGATCTCTACCGATCCCGCGGCTGCTTCGTCGCGCTCGGGGGATTGCACGTGACATCCCTTCCGGCCGAGGCCGAGTCTCACGCGGACGCGATCTTTCTCGGTCCCGGCGAACAAACCTTTCCGCAGTTCCTCGCTGACTTCCGCACCGGGCATCCGGCCGCGCGCTACACGTCAACGTCGGGTCGAACGCTCGATCGCATCCCGCCCGTCCGGCGCGATCTCATCGAACGTCGCAGCTACCTCGTCCCGAACTCGATCGTGGTAACACGCGGGTGCCCGCAGCATTGCGACTTCTGCTACAAGGATGCATTCTTTGCGGGAGGTCGATCGTTCTACACGCAGCGTGTCGACGCGGCGCTGGCCGAGATCGAACGCTTGCCCGGCCGTCATCTGTACTTCCTGGACGATCATCTGCTCG
>Ga0114129_10004680_pt1 | contig 19330 bp, 14 predicted proteins | sample RhiMetdeltSRZDD1_FD_80071 | JGI IMG/M metagenome (GOLD analysis project Ga0114129, IMG submission 80071) | Populus rhizosphere microbial communities from Tennessee, USA - Rhizosphere MetaG P. deltoides SRZDD1 (version 2) (version 2) | ecosystem: Host-associated > Plants > Roots > Rhizosphere >...
GCCGTCGAGTACGGGAAGGCGCGGTCGCGACTGCCCCGGGAGGTCCCGCTGCTCGCGCGCCGTTACGCGTTCGCGCAGATCCAGCTGGGCCGCTTCGGCGAGGCGGAGAGCGCGCTGTCCGCCGCCATCGCGCGTGACCCGCAGGACGAGGCGGCGCAGGTGCTGTACGCGCGCGTGCTCGAGCGGCGAGGCGAGTATGCGAAGGCGCGCGCCGCGCTGGACGCGGGCATCTCCGTCGACCCGTTCGACCCGGAGCTGCACGACGTCTACGTCGCCGTCGCCAAGGGGTTGAAGGACGACGTTCTGCTCGAACGCGAGAAGCGCGCGCTCCTGCTGGCGCTCGGGGAGCGGCCGGGGCACAAGGAATCGAAGGAAGGAGCTCCATGAGCGAGGCTCTGGATCTGAAGACCACCGCGTCGACCTCGGACGCCGAGCTGATCGCCGAGCTGGGGCGCGCTCGCGACCGGATCCGCGCGGAGATCGCGAAGCGCGTCGTCGGGCAGGAATCCGTCATCGATCAGCTGCTGGTGGCGCTCTTCTCGCGCGGCCACTGCCTCTTCGTCGGCGTACCGGGGCTCGCCAAGACGCTGCTCATCTCCACGCTGGCCGAGGCGCTCTCTCTCAGCTTCAACCGCATCCAGTTCACGCCCGACCTGATGCCGTCCGACATCACGGGCACCGACGTGCTCGAGGAGGACCACACCACCGGGCGGCGCGCCTTCCGCTTCGTGCCCGGCCCGGTGTTCGCGCACGTGCTGCTCGCCGACGAGATCAACCGCACCCCGCCCAAGACGCAAGCCGCGCTGCTGCAGGCGATGCAGGAGCACCGCGTCACCGCGGGCGGCCGCACGTACCCGCTCGAGGAGCCCTTCCTCGTCTTCGCGACGCAGAATCCAATCGAGCAGGAGGGGACGTATCCGCTCCCCGAGGCGCAGCTCGACCGGTTCATGTTCATGGTGGACGTGAGCTACCCGAGCGCGGAGGAGGAGGTGCAGATCGTCCGCGCCACCACTTCGGGAAGCCAGCCCGCTCTGCAGAAGTTGCTCGCGCCGGAGCAGATCCGGAGCTTGCAGGACCTGGTGCTGCGCGTTCCCGCGGCGGAGCACGTCATCCGCTACGCCGTCGAGCTGGTGCGGCGCACGCGCCCCGCGGAGACGGCCGATCAGCACGTGCGCGATCACGTGGCGTGGGGCGCCGGTCCGCGCGCGTCGCAAGCGCTCATCGTGGGAGCGAAGGCCCGCGCCGCGCTCGACGCGCGTCCCGCGGCCACGGTCGACGACGTGCGCGCGCTCGCCGAGCCGGTCCTGCGCCACCGCGTCCTGACCAACTTCCACGCCGAGGCGGAAGGCGTGGACTCGCGCGCGGTGATCGCGCAGCTGCTCCGCGACGTCCGAGCATGACGATTGACCCCGCGCTGCTCGCGCGCCTGGGCCCCCTGCAGGTGCGCGCCCGCAAGGTGATGGAGGGCGTCCTCACCGGGCTGCACCAGAGTCCCGTGCATGGCCAGTCGGTGGAGTTCGCCGAGCACAAGGAGTACGCGCCCGGCGACGAGATCAAGCACATCGATTGGCGCGCCTACGCGAAGCTCGACAAGTACTACGTCAAGCGGTTCGAGATGGAGACGAACCTCCGCGCGCTGCTCGTGATCGACGCCTCCGGTTCGATGGGATACGGCCGCGGGGCGATGACCAAGCTGCAGTACGGCGCCGTCTGCGCGGGCGCGCTGGCGTACCTGCTCGCGAGGCAGGGCGACCAGGTCGGTCTCGTCGTCGCGGGAGACGCCGAGCAGGGAAGCACGGAGCGGTTGCCGGCCGGCGTGCGGAGCTTCCTTCCCTTCGCGGCGTCCAGCGCGCACGTGCAGGAGGTGCTCCGCCGCCTCGACGGCGCCGCGGGACGCGGCCCGACCGATCTCTCCGGAGCGCTCGACTTCGCCGCCGAGAAGACCGGACGGCGGGGAATGATCGTGGTGCTGAGCGACCTCTTCGACGCGACGGAGCGCGCGGTGCCGGCGCTGAAGATGCTGCGCGGCCGCCGCCACGACGTGCTGCTCCTGCACCTGCTCGACCGGGAGGAGCTGGACTTCCCGTTCGACGACCCGACCCGCTTCCTCAGCATGGAGGACGAGCGCCAGATCGACGCGCAGCCGCGCCAGATCCGCGAGAGCTACTTGCAGGAGCTGCGCGCCTTCCTCGAGGCGACCCGGCGCGAGCTGACGCGCGCCGACGTGGAGTACGTGCAGGTCGCCACCGACCGCGCGCCCGATCGAGTCCTGCTCGAATTGCTCGCCCGGCGCGAAGGGAGCGCGTGACGTGGGCAGGCTGGTGTTCGCGCACCCTGCGTACTTGTGGGGTCTCGCGGCCCTCGCGCTGCCCATCCTCGTGCACCTCTTCAACCGGCGCCGTCCGCGGCCCCTCGCCTTCGGCGCGATCGAGTTCGTGCTGCGGTCGCAGCAGCGGCGGGTGCGGCGGTTGCGGCTGCGGCAGGTCCTGCTGCTCGCGCTGCGCTGTCTCCTCATCGCCGGGGTGGCCCTGGCGCTTTCGCGCCCATCCATCGAGCCGCGCGGCGCGCAGGCGGCGGTGTCCCGCGGTCCGCAGGCCACCGCGCTCGTCGTCGACGCGTCCCTTTCGATGCGATACCGCCGCGGTTCGCAGACGTTGTTCAGCCGCGCCCGGAGCGAGGCGCTCGCGGCGCTAGACCGGCTCGGCGCGGACGAGCCGGCGACCGTCGCCATCTGTGCGGGGAATCCCACGCCGCTGCCGGCGCCCGGGTTCGACCGCGTCGCGGTCCGCCACGTGCTCGACGACGCCAAGCCGACGTACCTCGGATCGGATCTCACGGGGTGCATGGCTGCCGCTGCGCGCGCACTGGGCGAGAGCCGCGTCGCCGGGAAGCGGATCATCGCATTCACCGACCTCGCCGCGCATTCGCTCCGGCTCGACGCGCCCCCCCCGCTCGTGCCGCCGCCGCCCGGCGCTCCACCCGGCACCCAGCCTGTGCGGCCGAACGTCGTGCTGGTGGATGCTGCGCAAGGCTACGACCTGCCGAACACGGCGGTAGTGGCGACCGCGGTCCAGCCCGCGGCGTCGCTCGGCGCCCGGGGGTACGAAGTGATCGCCACCATCGCGAACCATTCCGCGGCGGCGGTGACGGGGCTCCCGGTGGCGCTGCGCATCGGGCAGCAGACGCTCGCGAAAGGCTTCGTCGACGTCCCGGCGCACGGCACGGCGAAGAAGACGCTCGGCGCCGTGCTGCCGCCGGGCACGGTATCAGGGCGGGTGGAGATCGCCCGCGGCGACGCCGACGGCCTCGACGAGGACGACGTGCAGGACTTCACGGTGGAGGTGCCGCGTGACCTGCGCGTCCTGGTGGTGGACGGCGCGCCTTCGGCCCTGCGCACGCGCGACGAGGCCTTCTTCGTCGAGGCAGCGCTCGCTCCCGCGCGAACCGGCGGCCGGGTCGCGCCGACCGTGCTCGACGCCGAGGCGGCGCTGAACGCGCCGCTGGACGGTTACGACGTCGTCCTCTTGCTGGACGTGATCGCGCCTCCCAAGAGCTTCACCGAGAAGCTCCGTACGCTGGTCGCACAGCGCGGACTCGGCCTCTTCGTCTCGCTGGGCGATCATGCCGACCCGGACGCGTACAACGACGCCTTCGGCGACTTGCTGCCGCGCCCGCTCCACCTCATCAAGACGGCGGCGGAAGCCGGCGGCAAGGCCGACCCTCGCGGCAACGACCAGGCCGCGCGATTCGGCGTGGTCGAGTGGACCCATCCGCTCTTCCGCGTCTTCTCCGCGGCCGACCGCGAAGGCTTGCTCGGCGCGCGCACCTTCAAATATGCCCTCCTCCGGCCCGATCCGTCGGGCAACTCGCGCGCCCTGCTCTCGTTCGACGACGGAGCGCCGACGCTCGTCGAGGGCCGCCTCGGACAAGGGCGCGTGCTCCTCTACACCAGCACCGTGTCGCACGCCTGGACCGACTGGCCGGTGCGCGTCAGCTTCCTGCCGGTGCTGCAGCAGTCGGTCAGCTGGCTCGCGGGTTCGCTGGAAGAAAAGGCGCCGGCGCCGTCGCAGGTGGGCAGCGAGCGGCAGGTGATCGCGCCGCAGGGGACGCGGATCGCCGCGGTGACCGGACCCTCCGGCGCGGCCGTGCCGCTGCGCCGCGAGAAGGCATCCGCGCAAGCGCAGGACTCGGCCGGAGTGCTGGCGATGGAGCCGGGGCTCTACCGCGTGCAGGTGCAGGCGGGCGCTGGTTCCGCGCGTGACGAGCCCGCGCTCGGGTTCGTGGCGCGGCTCGATCCGAAGGAAAGCGATCTGCGCCGCGTCGACGAAGCGGAGCTCAAGGCGCAGCTCGGCGGCAGCGGCAGCGCGCAGGTCGCGTCCAGCGCCCAGGCCGCCGAAGGCGCCCGGGGGACGCCCCTGTGGGGGAGCCTTCTCCTCCTCGGAGTGCTGGCGCTGCTCGGCGAAGGCGCGCTCACCCGGCGCTGAGCCTCAGGCGGGGCGCCACTCCGTCGGGTCGCGATGGGCGGCGGCGACGGCGGGCGGCGGAACGAGCTTGGCGACGAACTCGCGGTGCTCCTTCGTGGCGCATCGCTGCGGCGCGGCCTTTGGATCGACGGCCGACGCCGGTCGCGCGAACTCGAGAAGCTTTTCCATCCGCGCCGCCGCCTCGGCCAGCCGCTCGCGCGGGAGCGGCCCCGCGTTCGCGGCCCGCGCGATGCTCTCGATCGCGTCGTGCTGGAGCTTCAGGGTGTGGCAGACGAGGACGGAATCGACGCCGGCTGCGAGGGCGAGCTCGGCTCCGTCGACGACGCCGTAGGTATCGGCGATCGCCTTCATCTCCAGGTCGTCCGAGATGCAAACGCCTTTGAACTCGACGTCCTCGCGGAGGAGCTTCATCGCGGCCTCGGAAAGCGTGGCCGGCATGCGATCGAACGCCTCGAATCGGATGTGGGCGGTCATCACCGACGCGAGGCCCGCCCGGGCGGCGGCGACGAACGGCACCAGCTCCACCTGCCAGAGGCGCTGCCGGTCGTGTGCGAGGCGCGGCAGCGTCATGTGCGAGTCCTGCGAGGTGTCGCCGTGTCCGGGGAAGTGCTTTCCGCAGCTCGCGACGCGGCCCGACTCGAGCCCTTTCGCGAACGCGGCTCCAAGGCGCGCGACGCGTGCCGGATCGCGCCCGAACGATCGGTCGCCGATGACCGGGTTGCCGGGGTTGGTGTCGACGTCGAGGACGGGCGCGAAGTCCTGATCGATCCCGCACGCCGACAGCTCCTCGGCGACGAGGAGGCCGAGCTTCTCCGCGACGCCGACGCCGTTCATGCCCGCAACTCCGCCGGTCGCATCGAGCTCGCCGATGCGCCGCATGCTCGGCAGATCGGTCCAGTGCGGCGCCCGAAGGCGCTGCACGCGCCCGCCTTCCTGATCGATGCAGAGGAGCAGCGGACCCGGCGCCGCCGCCTTCAGGGTGCGCGACAGCTCGGCGACCTGCGCGGGATCGACGACGTTGCGCCTGAAGAGGATCACCCCGCCGATGCCCCGGCGGACCAGCTCGAGCTCGTCGGGGGTAGGAGTGGGACCGTGGATACCGGCGATCAGGCAGCGGGCCGCGAGCTTTTCGTAGTCCATGGCGGCTCCCGTACCACGGAAAGATTTGCCCAGACACTCGGGAAGCGGGCGGCCCGGCCGATTGTTGGCTGGTCGCATCCCGGGTGATTGGCACCTGCCGTTTCGTTGCCGGGCGGGCGAGCGGTTGGTACAGATCGACGGGGGCGCCGTCGGCGCCCAAGCGAGGTCTTCCTGTCTCGGCGGCAGCACCAGTACCTGCTTGTGGCGGTGGCGGTGTGCGCGTTCGCCACCTCCGATGGGGCGAGCGCTGCTCCGGCGGACCGTCAGGCGCTGCGGAGCGCATTCGACGTTCTCCTCGCCCAGCCGCCGCTCTCGGGTGCGCGCGCCTCCGTCGAGGTGGTCTCGCTCGACGACGGCGCCGTCATCTACTCCCGCGGCGCCGACGATCAGCTCAATCCGGCGTCCAACACCAAGCTGGTGACCGCGGCGGCCGCGCTGCTGCGCCTCGGCCCCGAGTTCCGCTTCACCACCGATTTCCTCGCGGATCGAGCGCCCGATCGCCGCGGCCGCGTCGCCACCCTGTACGTGAAAGGACGCGGGGACCCTACCTTCAACACGGAACGCCTCTACGGCCTCGCCGCCGATCTGTGGCACCGCGGCGTGCGCCAGGTCGGCGAGATCGTCCTCGACGACAGCTACTTCGACGCCGAGAAGTGGGGCCCCGGGTGGGAGCAGGAGACCAGCGACAAGGCGTATGCGGCGCCCGTCGGCGCGCTCTCCCTGAACCACAACGCGGTCGCCATCTACGTGTCTCCCGCCGATCGCCCCGGCCAGCGCGCTCGCGTCGAGCTGGAGCCCGACGCCGCCTGTTTCGTCCTGCACAACAACGTGACCACCGTGCGGGAGGACGCCCGCCGCAAGCTGCGGCCACGCACCTACGCCGAAGGCGACCGCACGCGCGTCGTGGTCGAGGGCCGCCTTCCCGCCAAGTCCGAACCGGTGTTGCTCTACCGGCGCGTCACACACCCCGCGATGTACTTCGGCCAGACGCTCCGGCTCTCGCTCAAGCAGCGCGGGATCCGCGTCGGTCCGCGGGTCCGCCTCGGCGCCGCCCCTGCCTCGGCCACTCTCGTCGCCTCCTACGACTCCGACGAGCTGTCGGACATCGTGCGGGCGATGAACAAGGCATCGTCGAACTTCATCGCCGAGATGCTGGTGAAGGCGCTGGGCGCCGAGCTGAAGGGCGCTCCGGGCACCTGGCCCAAGGGCATCGAGGTGACGCAGGACCTGCTCGCGGAGCTCGGGATTGCGCGCGGCTCGTACCAGCTGCGCAACGGCAGCGGCCTCAACGACACGAACCGCTTCTCGGCCCACCAGATGATCGCGCTCTTGACCGCGGTGTGGAAGCGGTTCCCCGTCGCGGCCGAGTTCGTCTCGTCGCTCGGCATCGCGGCCCGCGACGGCACGCTGCGCCTGCGCATGGAGGGCACCGACGCCGCCGGCCGGCTGCGTGCGAAGACCGGCACCCTGGACAAGGTGACCGCGCTCTCCGGGTTCGTGCAGAGCCTCGGAGGAGAGAGGTTCGCCTTCTCCGTCCTGGTGAACGACTGGTCCGGGCGCAGCGCGCCGGTGGTCTCGAGCGTCGATCGGCTCGGCGGCCTTCTCGCCTCCTCGGGCGGGAGCGACCGCGAGGTCGAGGTCGTGCAAGCTCCCGCGGATCTGTCCCCGGCGGAGCTGCGCGCGCGCGTGGTCACGTATTCCACGATGGCGCAGACGCCCGACAAGAAGAACCTGGCGTTCCTCCGCAGCGCGCTACGCAGCGAGCGCGACCCATTGGTGCGCGTCGCGGTCGCGGACGCCCTGGTCCGCAGCGATCCCGAGCAGGGCGGCGGGCCTTTGCTGGAAGCGATGCCGCCCTCCACGGAGCTCTTCCTCAAGCTGCGCGCCGTCGGGCGCGAGCTGTCGTTGCCGATCCCCGCTGTGTCCCCGCTCCTCGACATGGCGGTCGACGGCAGCGCCGAGGCGCTCGCGCGGCTCCTCGCGCTTGCGCCGCTGGCGCGCGGGGCGCAGCACGACGAGCCGCTCGAGAACGTGCTCTCGCGCGGCCTCGCCGATGTGGCCGACGCGTCGCCGGACGAGCTGGTCGCGGCGCTGCGCGCGGCGCCCGCGGTGCAGGCCCAGGCGGCGATCGAGCTGGTGGCCATCGGTCTGACGGCCGTGGAGTCGGATCCGGCGCGGTCGCCCCTGTCGCGCGTGCTGAAGGACGCGCGCGGTGCCGACGCCGCCCAGGCGCACGCGTGGCTCGCCGTGCTCGAGCACAAGGACGCCGCGCAGCCAGTGCCGCTGGAAGGCCCGCAACCAGCTTCGCCGTCGCTCCCCAGCGCTGCCGCGAGCGTTCCTTCCCCGCCCGCCTCTGCGTCGCCCGCCGCCGGTCCGCTGCCGCGGCCGGCATCACCGATCAGCGCGACGACGCTCGCCCCCGTCGGGGCAGCGGCGGCCGCTGCGCTGACGCCCTCGCCGGCGGCCGTGAACGCGTCCGTCGCCGCCGCCGATCCCGATTGGCCCGTGGTGGTGATCCCGAATCCCGCCTGGGTACCGCCGCGCGGGAACGGCGCTTCGAGCGCCGACGCGGCGCCGTCGAACGGCCGCCCCTCGCCTGCGTCGCAGCCGCAGCAGACCTGCGGCGCCGAGGTCGCGCGGTGCTCTCCGCCGCGTGATTCGAAGCCGGGCGGCTGAGGGGCGTCACCCGGCGTCGGCGCGCCGCTCGTAATCGGCGAGCCTCGATCCGTCCCGGGACGGATCCGACCGCGTCAGAGCTAGAAGGGAATGTCGTCCTCGGCAGGCTTTCCCGGACCGGCCTCGTCCATTCCGGGCGGCGGGCCACCCAAGTCGTCTGCTGCGCCGCCACCGCGCGGAGCACCGCGGCCCTGTCCGCGCTCGCCCCCGGAGAGGAAGACCACCTGGTTGGCGACGACCTCCGTCGTGTACTGCTTGGCGCCTTCCTTGTTGGTCCACTCGCGCGTCTGCAAGCGACCCTCGACGTATACCTGGCGGCCCTTGCTCAGGTACTCACCGCAGAGCTCCGCCTGCTTGCCCCACGCCACGATGCGGTGCCACTCGGTCCGCTCCTGCTTCTGCCCCGACTTGTCGGTCCAATTCTCGTTGGTGGCGATGGTGAAGTTCGCCACGGCCTGACCGCCGGGCGTGTACCGGACTTCCGGATCCCTGCCCAGGTTGCCGACCAGGATGACCTTGTTGACTCCGCTGCCCGCCATGAGTGCCTCTTCGTGTTTAAAGGACGCGGCACCGTAACACAGGGGTCCGACATGGAGTCCAGACTCCTGAACCGTACCGCCGTTCTGCCTCGGTTTCAGCTGACCGCCAGACGGATTTCCGCGAGCGGCGCGGTGAACGGCAGACGGCGGCGTACCGCCGCGAGGTCGCCGTCGCTTCCGAGGGCCGCCTTGCGAATCGCTTCGAGTCGATCCGCGCCGAGCAAGCGCGGAAGGTCGATGGTCCTGCCGGCCCGTCGCAACTCGTAGAGCGCCCGCGCCACGTCGCCGGCGGAGAGCCGCGTTGCAGCGGCGATTTGCGGGAGGGTGGCGCCCGCCGCGCAGAGCTTCCACACGTCTTCGTGGTGCTGCTGCGCCGCCCTGCGGATCGGTGGCTCGGCCGGTGCGGGCGGCGCATCGGCCCGGGATGCATCGCCGATGTCCAGCGGCAGCTGCGAAATGTCCTCGCGCACCATCAGTGGCGTCTCGTCGCGTGGCGGCTCTGGCGCGCGTTGCGCCTCGTCGCGACGACGCGCCGCGGGCGAGGTCACGGCGAGCACGCGCTCGCCGTAGCGCTGCCACCGATTCGGTCCCGCGCCGCGCACGGCCAAGAACGATCGCTCGTCGTGAGGCAGCGCGCGGGCCAGCTCCCGCAGCGTCGCGTCGTGGAACACGACATAGGGAGGGACCCGCGTCTCGCGCGCGATCTCGGTGCGCAGTGCGCGCAGGGCAGTGAACACGGCCTCGTCCATGTCTTCGGGAATCTCCGCGGCACTCGCCGGAGCGGCCTCGTCCGACGTACGCCGTCCCCTGCGCGGCCTGTCGAGCGTGATCTCCTCCGCCGCGGGAGCGCGCTGGCCAGCGCAGCAGTCGCACGCGGTGCAGGAGCGCGGCGCGTCCGGGTCGCCGAAATAGCGCAGCAGGTTGAGCCGCCGGCATCCCTCGGTGTCGCAGAAGCGCACCATCCGGTCGAGCATCTGACGCTCGTGCGCGACGCGCATCGAGGCGAGCTCGAAATCGACCGCGGGTTCCGCCACCTCGGGCGTCAGCACGGAGAACTCCGGGCCACGCCGGACGAGGTGGCCGGCGGACTCGAGCAGCTTGAGCGCCGACTGCGCATCGGCAGGGTGGACGCGGCAGTCGGTCGCCACCTCCAACCCGTTCCCCGACCCGAGCGACCGCACTGCGTGCCATACCTTGCGGACGACGTCCTCCTTCGGGCGCGCGCTCTCGATCATCCGCTTCTGCAGCATGACGTCGGCGTAGTTGAACAGGAGCAGCGCCAGGCTCGGCGCACCGTCGCGACCGGCGCGGCCGATCTCCTGGTAGTAAGCCTCGATCGAGCGGGGCACGTGGAAGTGCGCCACGAACCGGATGTCCGCCTTGTCCACACCCATCCCGAACGCGTTGGTGGCCACGACGACGGAGACCTCGCCGCGCAAGAACTTGTCCTGCGCGGCATTCCGCTCGGCGTCGTCCATTCCCGCGTGGTAGCCGATCGCGTCGATTCCGTTGGCCCGGAGCGCCAGCGCGATCTTCTCCACGTTCCGCCGCGTCGCCGCGTAGACGAGGCCGGGACCGCCGCGCCGGGCGAGCGCCGCGATCCGTCCGATCTTCTCCTGGTCGCCCGACGCGCGCGCCACCTCGACGAACAAGTTGGGGCGGTCGAACCCGGCGACGAAGATCTGCGGCTCGTCGAGGCCGAGCGACCGGACGATGTCCTTGCGCACCTCGGGCGTCGCCGTGGCCGTGAGCGCAAGGATGCGCTCCGCGCGCAGGTGCCCGGACGCTTCCGCCAGCTTCAGGTAATCGGGCCTGAAGTCGTGACCCCACGAAGAGATGCAGTGCGCCTCGTCGATGGCGAACAGCGGTACGCGCACCTGCGCGACGGCGTCGCGGAACGACGACGACCGGAACCGCTCCGGCGCCACGTAGACGAGGCGGTAGGCCCCGGCGCGGATGCGCGCCTGTCGCTCCTTGCGCTCCGCATCCGAGAGCGAGCTGTTCACGAAGGTGGCGGCGATTCCGCGCGCCGCGAGCGCGTCGACCTGGTCCTTCATGAGCGCCAGAAGCGGCGAGGCGACGACGGTGGTGCCTTCGAGCAGCAGCGCCGGAAGCTGGAAGCACAGGCTCTTTCCGCCGCCGGTCGGAAGGATGGCCAGCGTAGGCCGTCCCGAGAGCACGGAGCGGATGATCGCCTCCTGGCCGGGCCGGAAATCGGAGTACCCGAAGTGGGTCGCCAGCGCTTCCCGAACGTCCTGCATCCTTCCCCCTTTATGCCACGGCCCGCTGCCGCGGCAGTGTCCCCGCCCCGGTCCGGGCGCTGTGGAATCCGTCGGCCGCGATCACCAGGTGATCGACGACGCGCACGCCGAGCGCCCGCCCCGCCTCGTCGAGCATCAGCTGCAGCCGATGGTCGTCGGCGGACGGGGTCGGATCGCCCGACGGATGGTTGTGCGCGAAGGCGACGCACGGCGCGGCGTGGACCAGCGCGGGCGCGAACGCCTCGCGTGGGAGCACGGAGCACTGGGTGAGGCCGCCGCAGGCGATGCGGACGCAGCGCATCTCCTCCATGCGCGCCGTCAAGAGGAGCGCCCAGAACTCCTCGTGCGAAAGGTCCGCGAGCAGTGGCCACAGCCGTGCCGCGATCGCATCCGGTGCGAGGAACCTCTCCCGCTGGCACTGCTCCGCCGCCATCGCGCGCCGGCCCAACTCGAGCGCCGCCACCAGGCGTGCCGCCTGCACGCCCCGGATGCGCGCTTCGCGCAGCATGTCGTTCGCGGTCATCCGGCGGAGCCGCAGGAGCCCGCCGTCGAGGAGCCGCGCCGCGACCGCCTCGGGCCGCTCGCGCCGGCCGGTGCCCGCGAGCAGCGCCGCCACCAGCTCGACGTCCGATACGGCGCCTGGGCCGAGCTCGAGGATCCGTGACACGGGAAACGCCTTCTGCACCGCCCGTGCCACGGCGCGCGCGAATGGGCGGCGCGCGATGCTTGCGTACCGAATCGAGACAGGCTGTCGCGAAACGCGCCCGCGCCTTCAGAAGCGGGCGGACAAGGCGAAGAAGGCCTTGATCTTGTCGTTCGTCTCCCGCAGCCGCGCGGAGAGCGTGCGCACGAACGTCCAGAGCAGCTCGTACGCGAGGTCCTTGTGCAGGAACATCAGCTGCTCGAGGTCCGCCTTCTGGATGACGTACAGCGTGCAGGCGAGGTGCGCGGTGGCGTCGGCCGAGCGCGGCGTGTCGTCGATGAGCGCCATCTCGCCGAAGTAGCTGCCGGGCTCCAGGACGGCGAGAGCCTCCTCGCCTACCCCGGGCACCATCTTGGAGATGCGCACCTTGCCGGAGGCGATGATGTACATCTCGGTCCCGACCTCGCCCTCCTGGAAGACGCGCTCGTTCGCCTTGAGCTGCTTCTGCGTGGCGATGGCCGCCACCTTCTGCAGGTGATCGGCCGTCAAGTTCGCGAAGAGGGGGATCTTCTTGAGCTGTGCGGGGTCCAAGGCGATCCTCTCCGGAGTCACTGTAGCAAATGCGCCGCGGCCGAGGCGATTTCTCCGCTATCATCCCCCGCGCACCGAGGGGCGCCGCCGCGCATCGAATGTGCCCCAAGGAGTGATGAAGCGTGGAGAAGCACTCGATCGTGATCATCGGCAGCGGTCCCGCGGGCTACACCGCCGCCATCTATGCCGCGCGCGCGAACTTGAAGCCCGTGCTGTTCACCGGGCTCCAGCCGGGCGGTCAGCTGACCATCACCACCGACGTGGAGAACTATCCCGGGTTCCCGACCGGCATTCTCGGCCCCGAGATGATGGAGCTGTTCCGCGCGCAGGCCGAGCGATTCGGGACCCAGATCATCGACGAGGTCGTCACCCGCGTGCAGCTGCGCGAGCGACCCTTCCTGGTCGAGGCCGGCAAGCGGCAGATGCACGCCGAATCGATCGTCATCGCCACCGGCGCCCAGGCGAAGTGGCTCGACATCCCCAGCGAGAAGCTGCTCAGCGGGCACGGCGTCTCGGCCTGCGCGACGTGCGACGGCTTCTTCTTCCGCAACAAGGAGATCGGCGTGGTCGGCGGCGGCGACACCGCCATGGAGGAGGCGCTCTTCCTCACCAAGATGGCCTCGAAGGTGACGGTCATCCACCGCCGCGGCGATCTGCGCGCGAGCAAGGTCATGCAGCAGCGCGCGTTCGCGAACCCGAAGATCGCCTGGGAGTGGAACCAGGAGGTCGTCGAGGTGCTGGGCGACAAGAAGAGCGGCGTCACCGGCGTGAAGACGAAGAACACGCAGAGCGGTGACGAGAAGACGCTGCCCATGAACGGGCTGTTCGTGGCCATCGGCCACAAGCCGAACACCGAGCTGTTCAAAGGGCAGCTGGAGATGGATCCGGTCGGCTACGTCAAGATCCAGCCGGGCACCACGAGGACGAGCATCCCGGGCGTCTTCGCCTCGGGCGACGCCGCCGATCCCGTCTACCGCCAGGCGGTCACCGCCGCGGGCACGGGGTGCATGGCCGCCATCGACGCCGAGCGCTGGCTCGCGTCGCAGGGCATCCACTGATTTCCTGATCAGCCCTTCGAGGCTTTCTTGCCCGCGCGCGGCGTCGGCTCGACGTCGAGCTCGTCCTCGCGGATCCACTCGCCGCTGCGGCCGCCGGACTTCTTCACCAGGCGCAGCGAGACCAGCTCCATCCCGCGGTCGTGCCGCTTCATCATGTCGTAGACGGTGAGCGCCGCCGCGCACGCCGCCGTGAGCGCTTCCATCTCGACGCCCGTGCGCTCGATGGCGTGCACGCGCGCCTCGATCCGCACCACACCGGCCTCTTCGTCCGCCGCGACGTCGACGTCGGCGCCCGCGATCGCGATGGGGTGACAGAGCGGCAGGAGCTGCGGCGTGTGCTTGGCGGCCATGATGCCCGCCAGCCGGGCGGCGGCCAGCGCGTCACCCTTCTCCAGCCGGCCTTCGTTGAGGAGCTTGAGCGCGGCGCGGCTGCACTTCAGCTCGGCGCGAGCGATCGCAATGCGGCTCGTCCGTTCCTTCTCGCCGACGTCGATCATCTTCATCGCGGTGCCTGGTTATAGCCCGCGATCGCGGAGTTGATCGTCGTCCTCGCCGTTCAGGTGGCCCACCTCGTGGATCAAGGTGTCGCGCACTTCGCGGCGAAGCTCTTCGTCGCTGTGGGCGGCCCGGGAGAGGTTCTTCCGGTAGAGGAAGATGGCGGGCCTGTCCTGATCGCTCGCGCCGTCGGGCGGCGGGCGGAACAGCCCCAGGATGCCAGGCGAGAGCGGCGGGTCGGTGGCGGTCAGGTCGCTGACCTCGGGCAGGTCGACCACCGCGAAATTGGAGCGCTTGAGCCCGGCCTGGACCTCGGCCGGCAACCGGGCGACCTCCTCCTGCACGACGCGGGTGAAGAACGACACGCTCGGAGCAGCGGTCGGCTTGAACGCGTCGGGGTCGAGCCTCTGCGCGCGCGCGAAGTGCGTCGCGGCGGCGACGTCGTCGCGCGAGCGCTCGGCGATGAGCCCGAGGTAGTGCTCGGCCCATGCATCGGGTTCCTCGGCGTTCAGCTTCTCCAGCTCCGCGCGGGCTTCCTCGAATCGGCACAGCTCGAAGAGGGCGACGCCCTTCTCGCGCCGCGCCTCGCGGTCCTTTCCGTCCAGCTCGACCGCCTTGGTCGCAGCGAGGAGCGCCTCGCCCGGGCGGCCCAGATCGTCGAGCGCCATTGCCTCGAGCAGGTGGAGGTCCTTGAGCAGCGCGCGGTCCTTCATGCGCTGGGCGCGGGGAAAGGCGCGGTGCGTATACGCGAGCGCCAGCTCGAGGTCGTCGCGCGTCCCCAGGCGCCGCACGTGCAGATCCGCGGCGGAGCGCAGCACTTCGGGATCGTCCGGGTCGAGCGCGAGAGCGCGCGCATAGGCGGTGCGCGCCTCGTCGATGTGCCCCAGCTCGGCCATCGCGGCGCCGCGGAAATGGTGCGCCGCGACGCTCTGCGGGTCGATGCGCGACGCCTCGCGCGCACACTCGAGCGCGTCTTCGAACCGTCCCTTCTCGAAGTCGCGCGATGCCTGCTCGAGCAGATCGGGGATGGCCGGCTCCCGGCCGTCGGGCAAGGCGAGGCACGGGGGCGCCGGCGGCGCGGGCGGCGGCCTCTGCGCCCCGCGCACCGCGTCCGAGGCGTCGATCGGCTTGGCGGTCGCCGCCGACGGGGCGCTGACGATCGAGGCGCTGGCCGGCGGCTTCGCGGAGGGGGCCTGCTCGAGGGGACGGGCGCGCCTGCACGACGGCGCGACCGCGCCGGCGGCAAGGAGGAGCGGCAGGAAGCGGCGGAGCGTGTCGGTCATCGCTGGCTTGATCAACAGCAGGTCTCGGCGCCCGGCTTCCCGTCCGGCGACCGGCGCGCTGAGCGCACACGGTAGCACGCGCATGCCCACCGGACGAGAGTCCTCTTGGTTGTCTGCCTGCTTTCCGGGAGGCGGGCTACTTTTCACCTTCTCCGGCGGCGACGCACACCGACGAGCGCGACCAGCGCGGCGATTTCCATGCCGAGCACGGCACCGCCGCTGGCGCACCCCCACCCACCGCGCGGGAAGGACGCGGCGGAGGTCGGGGGCGGACCCACCGGCTGGCGCGGCTCGATGCCCCCGTCGGGCTCGAGGTCGCCCGCCCCCGCGTCGACGGGCTCCGGCCCGCCGTCGATGAAGGCGCCGCCGTCCGTTCCTGGATCGCCGCCGTCCGGCGGCGGAAGCGCCGGGTAGATGACGACGCCGTCGACCAGTGAGGCCGAAGCGGGCTGGCCGTTGATGCGCACGCTGGTGGTGGCAGGCGCGTACGCGCGGAAATCGGAGATCCCCTCGCCGGACACCGAAAGCGTCGAGCCCTGGAGGTCGGCCTCGATCATCCGGGCCGAGGCGCTGGAGAGCAGCTCGCGAGTGCCGTTCCGGTCGTAGAGCTTGCCGGCGCCGATGAGGAGCGCGCGCGCCGGCTCGCCGGTCGCCCGTGCCGCCATGCCCGCCAGCGCGGAGGTCAGCGCGAGGTCCCCCGCGGCATATCCGTCGCCGCCGGCGCGGCCGAAGATCCAGCGCTCCTCGAACGTGCTGCCCGGCGCGATCACGGCGCCCGCGCCGGGATCGTCGGTGGAAAGCGCATCGATGCGGACGCGCGAGGCCCACGAGGCCGCCGCCACCGGCACCAGCGCCGTGAGGAACTGCACCGCGGGCGCTGCGGCTTGCGGCCTGATGCGCACCCAGGAGATGGCGCCGTCCGGCTCGAACAGGAAGGTCAGCTTCTCGCTCTGCGAGCCGGTGGTGGCGCTCCATGCCGGAGGCGAGACGACGCGCACCCCGAGCGACATCCCGTTCCGGTCGATCCCCTGGACCCATCCCGACGCGGTGTCCGCGACCGCACCGTCGAGGAAGTGGCAGATCCAGTCGTAGGCGTGGGGGACGGCCGCTGCGACGTCGTCGCGCAAGAGCGCGTACCGCTTGCGCGCCAGGACGACGATGCGGTCCCAGCGCGACAGCCCCAGGGAAGGATCGTACAGGGAGGCGCCGCGGCCCCCGGCGACCGCATAGTCCGCGGTCCCGGTGGGGAGGAGCAGCGGTTGCGCGTCGCGGCCGAAGAACCAGGGATTGTCCAGCTCGTCGTCGGAGACCCGCAGGTCGCCGAGCTGCCCTGCGCCGTCGACGAGCAGTCCGTTGTGGAATGCCGTCATGTTGGCGCGCTGGTCGAGCGCGTAGCCGGTGTTGGTGCCAGCCGTGTAGCCCGCTGCCTCGGGTGCGAGCCAGGTGCCGTTTCCCCACATCCAGAACGACATGTCGTCGTTGTGATCGTGGCCCCAGTTGAGGTGCCCGCCCGGTGCGCCTCCGACCTTCATGCGATCGAAGTTGGACCGGCCGCCGTACGGGGCCGCCTTGAACGCGAGCGCGAGGTCGCCTTTGTCCCACGAGCTGTGCAGCACCGCGGTCTGCAGATCGGGGAGCCAGGTGTCGAGCGGCAAGGCGTGCGCGTCCGTCGCCGCCACCGAGGGATCGTAAGAAAGAAGCTCGAAGGCCTCGAAGTACATGTCGGGCAACAGGTGCGAGCGCGCGCCCGCGCCCAGCCACCGCTGCGCCGCCGTCTCGGCGATCCCGTCCTGGAAGCGCCCGGCGGTGAAGCGCAGCATCGAGATCATCCCCGCGTCGGGCCAGCCGGTGAAATCCCCGTGCAGCAGGATCTGCAGGCGCGGCGAGTCGGGGATCTGCGCGACGAGGAACATCTTTCCCAGGCCGCGCAGGATGCCCATGTCGGTGAAGTCGGATCCCGTGGCGCGCAGCGCCAACCAGAAGGGAAGCGCCACCGAGATCCCGTACTCCTGGTACAGGATTCCCTCGTGCCACGATCCGTCCGGGATCTGGCCGAGCGCCACGTTCACCTTCGCGAGATCGCCCTGGGCGCGTGCGAGCCAGTCCGCCGCGCGCGCGTCCTCTCCCTGCAGGGCGAGCGCCGCGAGCCCCAGGCCTGCTCCGTTGATCCAGTTGTGGTTCTGCGGGTACTGGTCCACGTACCAGGCCGTCGGCCACGACTGGTACATGCGCTGCGCCTCGGTGCCCAGTCTCTGGGCGATGGCGGCGCGATCGGCCGCCGGAAGCGCGTCGTAGAGAAGGTCGTACGCGCACGAAACGCCGAGCAGGAAGTGCCCGATGTTCAGGTCGGGGGCGCCGAGCGAGGCGACCTCCCCGAAGCCCCAGTCGCTCCAACCGAGGTACGTCTCGAGGCGCAGCTGCCCCTGCGCAGCGTACCGGGCATCGCCGGTGAGCTGGTACCCGAATCCCCAGGCGCACACGTCCTGCCCGAAAAAGCGGGGATCGTCGTAGTCGGTCGTCAGCGGCGCCGGATCGCCGAGGTGCTGCTGCAGGATGGACAAGAAGTGCGACGCGATCGAGGCGTGCGTGCCGGCCGCCGCGTCGCGCAAAGAGCCGACATCGCTGGACTGGAAGAAGAGATGCGGGTGCGCGGCGGCGAGAGCGAGCGAAGCGAGCAAGGGTGCAGCCGGCAATGCGCCTCCTCGGTCGGTGGAGAACCCTACGAGGGGTCGCAGGCTTGGCTCAATGTAGGAAAGTGACCACCCGCTCGCCTGCGCAGGCGCGGGTGGCGCGCTCTTCGAAGCGCAGTCCTCGTTGGTCGGGGCTAGTCGGCGACCGCTAGGAACGACACCGGTCCTTCGTACAGCGCCCGCCGCGCCAGCGCGTCGGAAAGGCCGGCCTTGCGCAGCGCCTCCGCGGCGCGCGGCAGCGCGAGCAGGTCGCTCGCGCCCTCGCCGATGTCGCTCGTGAGCACGACCCTGTCGGCGCCGTTGCGCGACAACAGCTGCGCCGCAGCGGCCGCCTCGAGCAGTCCGGGCTGCAGCGTCAGTCCCGCGAAGTGGCCGCAGCCGCGCACGAGGTTGAACGTCTCCTCGGTGACGTGATCGACGAGCACGCGCTCGGGCGGTACGCGCGACTCGCGCAGGACCGCGAGCAGCCGCCGGGTGACGGCGAGCTTGGCCTGGCCCGGGGTGTGGACGATGACGGGCTTGCGCAGCGCGACGGCCAGATCGAGCTGGCGGGCGAGCAGCTCCTCCTCGCGCTCGCCGCCTTCGTGCAGGCCGATCTCGCCGAGCGCGACCACGCGCGGATCGTCGAAGTAGCGCGGCAGGCGGTGGAGCAGGTCGTCCAGCCCGTGCCAGGGGATGCGCGCGGGATGCACGGCCAGCGCGACCCAAGGCCGGATGCCCGCGCCGCGCAGCCGCTCGACCTGGACGGTGACCAGCGTGTCCCAATGCCTCCGCAGCTCGTCGGCGCTGGTCGAGCCGGCATCGCTCGCGCAGGTGACCGCGCCGCGCAGACCGAACCAGGCCAGGGTGTTCAGGTCGGCGTCGCTGAGCCCCTCGGCGTGGAGGTGCAGGTCGACGAATGGCGGCGGCCCCTGCGCCATGCGATCAACGCTAGCATGCCGCGTGTTCGCTACCCGGCAATCCGGGTCGTGAACGTGCGCAAGTTGCCGTAGCCGCGGCCGAGACCTACCAACAGATGCCTGGCGGCCTCGCGGGCAGGCGGTTGGAAAGTGGACGGGAAGGAGGGTCGATGGACGCCATCGCAGCCGTAGTGCTCGCGGCGGGCAAGGGCACCCGCATGAAGAGCGACCGGGCCAAGGTCCTGCATCAGGCCTGCGGACGTCCTCTCGCGTACTTTCCCGTCCGCGCCGCGTTCGCGCTGGACTGCGCGCCGGTCATCGCCGTGGTCGGGCACCAGGCGGATCAGGTCGAGAAGGAGCTTTCCGCCCTCTTCCCGGGCGCGCCGCTCGAGTTCGCGCTGCAGAAGGAGCAACTCGGCACCGGCCACGCCGTCCAGTGCGCCCAGGGTGCGCTGAAGAAGGCCGGCTTCGCGGACCGCGGCAGCGTCTTGCTGCTCTGCGGCGACACGCCGCTGGTCACCGCCGAGACGCTGCAGCGGCTCGTCAGGGCCAAGCAGCAGGCGCGCGCACC
>Ga0114129_10004681_pt1 | contig 19328 bp, 17 predicted proteins | sample RhiMetdeltSRZDD1_FD_80071 | JGI IMG/M metagenome (GOLD analysis project Ga0114129, IMG submission 80071) | Populus rhizosphere microbial communities from Tennessee, USA - Rhizosphere MetaG P. deltoides SRZDD1 (version 2) (version 2) | ecosystem: Host-associated > Plants > Roots > Rhizosphere >...
AGGAATCGCAGGGCATCGTCCTCGCGCAGGCGCTCGCGCGGCGCGGCGTCCGGGTCGTCGCCCACGATCCGCTCGCCGGCCCGCTCGCGGCGCAGGCGCTGAAGGATCAGGCCGTGGTCTGCGATTCGATCGAGGACTGCGTGCGGCAGGCGTCGGTGGTCATCATCACGAATCCCGATCCAGCCTACGGAGCGCTCGGCGTCGACGATTTCACGGACGGCGGCCGCACGGTCACGGTCGTCGACTGCTGGCGGATTCTCTCCGCGAAGCTGTCGGCGCAACGGGGCATCCGTTACGTGCCGCTCGGCCGGAGCGTCGACGATGCGCGCAACGCGGAGCGGTTGTCGGCGCAATGGCAACAGGTGTGAAGCGATGCACCGTCCTGATCGCGACGTGCAACCGTCTCGATCTGCTTCGGCCGGTCATCGATTCGATCGCGCGGGGGACGCGCACGCCAATCGAGGTCGTCGTCATCGACGGCGGGTCGACCGACGGCACCGTCGAGTATTTGCGGACCGAGCCGCGCGTCACGCCGGTCTTGCAGGGCGAGCTGCTCGGCACGGCTCGCAGCTACAACCGCGTGTGGCGTCACGTCGAGACGCCGTACTCGTGCTGGCTGAGCGATGACACGGACCTCGTCGCGGGCAGCCTCGACACCGCCATCGAGATCCTCGACGCGGATCCCACGATCGGAATGGTCGGATTGAAGATGAAGGACACGCGCGGGCCGGGGCGGCACGAGCCGTATCGCGGCGGCCTTTCCGAGTACGGCATCCTGAACTGCAATCACGGCGTGCTGCGCACCGATCTCGCCCGCCGCGTCGGGTTCTTCAACGAGTCGTACCGCTCGTACATGATCGACCCGGACCTCACCGCGTCGATCCTCTGCACGGGCCACACGGTCGTGATGACGCGGCAGGTCGCGGTGCTCCATCACCGGGAGTGGGCGGAGCGGGAGGGCGACGAGAAAGTCGTGCGCGAGATGGGCGGCATCGACAACTTCGCCGTCTATCGCCGGAAGTTCGCGTTCCTGGCGCCGTCGCGCACGTGGCTCGTCCGCGTTCGTGCGCGTGTGATTTACTACATCGCGCGCATCCTCTTCCTCGGCGTCGATCCATCGGCCCGCCGCTTCTGGCTGAATCGGCGCGACTGGTTCAATCTCGCGGGCGGACGCTTCATGTCGCTGCTCGATCCGCTGCTGACCATCGGCCGTCCGTACCATCTCGTGCAGGCGATTCCTTCCTCGCGGCTCGCGTCGCCCGACAATCCATACGGCGACACCGCGCCCGGCATCACGGTATGCGTCGAGAACTGACGATCGCGTCGACGCGCGTTCATGACGAGGGCGACTGCTACGTGGTGGCGGAGATCGGCCACAACCATCAGGGCAGCGTCGACAAGGCGAAGCAGCTGTTCCGCGCGGCGAAGGACTGCGGCGTCGACGCCGTCAAGCTGCAGAAGCGCAGCAACCGGACGTTGTACACGCGCGCGATGTACGAGTCGCCGTACGACAACGAGAACAGCTTCGGGTTGACGTACGGCGAGCACCGCGAAGCGCTCGAGCTCGGCTGGGAGGCGTACCTCGAGCTGCAGCGCTACGCCGCGGAGATCGGCGTCGCGTTCTTCGCGACACCGTTCGACATCGAGAGCGCCGATCTGCTCGCGAAGCTCGACGTGCCGGCCTACAAGATCGCGTCGGGCGATCTCACGAACCTACCGCTCGTCTGCCACGTCGCCGCGTTCGGCAAGCCGGTGATCGTCAGCACCGGCGGCGCCTCGATGGACGACGTCGAGCGGACGTACGACGCGGTGATGGCGATCAACCCGCAGTTGTGTCTCATGCAGTGCACGGCGTCGTACCCCGCCGAGCCGGAGGACATGAACCTGCGTGTCATCTCGACGTATCGGGAACGGTTTCCGGATGTCGTCGTCGGCTTGTCCGATCACCAGAACGGCATCGCGATGGCCGACGTCGCGTACATCCTCGGCGCACGCGTGATCGAGAAGCACTTCACCCTGAACCGCGCGTGGAAGGGGACCGACCACGCGTACTCGCTCGAACCCGCCGGGATGCGGAAGCTCGTGCGCGATCTGCGGCGCGTGCGCGTCGCGCTCGGCACCGGCATCAAACAGTCGCTGCCGACGGAAAAGAAGCCGCTCTACAAGATGGGCAAGAAGCTCGTCGCCGCGCGCGAGCTGGAAGAAGGCCACGTGCTGACGGCCGACGACGTGGCGATCAAATCGCCGAACGACGGCCTGCCGCCCTATGAGCTGTCCGCGGTCCTGGGCCGCGCGCTGCGCCGCCCGCTCGCCGAAGACGACTCGATCGCGTTCGAGGATCTCGTGTGACGCCCGAGACCCGCGCGCTCTTCTCGCGCGTGAAGCTCATCGTCTTCGATTTCGACGGCGTCTTCACCGACAACACCGTCTACGTGTCGCAGGACGGCACCGAAGCGGTCCGCTGCTGGCGCAGCGACGGGCTCGGCCTCGCGAAGTTGAAAGACGCCGGCGTCGACGCCGCGATCGTGTCGGCGGAAACCAACCCGGTGGTCACGATGCGAAGCCGCAAGCTGGCGATGACGTGCCGGCAGGGGTGCGACGACAAGCTCGCCGCGGTCCGGGCGCTCGCGTCGGAGCGCGGCGTGGCGCTCGACGAGGTGGCGTTCGTCGGGAACGACATCAACGATCTCGCGTGCCTCGAAGCGGTCGGCCTGCCGATCATCGTGCGCGATTCGCATCCCGACGTCGCGGCCGCCGCGAAGTACCGCACCGAGGCCGGCGGCGGACGCGGCGCCGTCCGCGAGGTGTGCGACGCGGCGATCGCCGCGCGAAAGAATCTGCGCGCCGCCGAGCTGTGACGAACGGACATCAGCGAGATCTCTTCGACGTCGACGGCCGCGTCATGGTGGTCACCGGCGGATTCGGTCAGCTCGGACGGCAATTCTGCCGCGCGCTCGCGCGGCGCGGCGCGCGCGTGGCGGCGCTGGACCGGATTGCGCAATGCAGAGACGCCGGGCATGCGGACATCTTCGGCGATGAGAGCGATCGAATTCTTCCGCTTCGCGCCGACGTCACGGATCGCGATTCGCTCGAAGCGGCGATGGCGATCGTCCAGACCCGGCTCGGCGTGCCGCACGGCCTCGTGAACGCCGCCGCGGTCGATTCGCCTCCGGACGCGCCGGCGTCGGAGAACGGCCCGTTCGAGTGTTATCCCGAGACGTCGTGGGACGAGGTGATGGACGTCAACGTCAAGGGCACGATGTTGTGCTGCCAGACGTTCGGCGGACAGATGGCGGCGGCGGGACGCGGATCGATCGTGAACGTGTCGTCGATTTACGGCGTCGTGTCGCCCGATCAGCGGCTGTACGAGTATCGCCGCGCCGACCGGTCGGCATTCTTCAAGCCGATCGCGTACTCCGCGTCGAAGTCCGCCGTCCTGAACATGACGCGCTATCTCGCGACGTACTGGGCGCGCAAGCACGTGCGGGTGAACACCGTCACCTTCGGCGGCGTGTTCAACGACCAGGATCCACGGTTCGTCGCCGAGTACTCCGCGCGCGTGCCGCTCGGACGCATGGCGCGAGAGGACGAGTACAACGGCGCGATCGTCTTTCTGTTGTCCGATGCGTCCTCGTACATGACCGGATCGAATCTCGTCGTCGACGGCGGGTGGACCGCGTGGTAGCGCCGCTCGTGACCGGCTCGCGAAGGCTGCAGGCGATCGACGGCCTCCGCGGCGGCGCCGCGCTCGCGGTCGTCCTCTATCACGCGAGCGTGATCAACGCGCTCTATCGCACCGGATGGGAAGGATCGTGGGCCGACGTCGTGTTCGGCTTCGGGCGCTTCGGCGTCTGGCTGTTCTTCGTCATCTCCGGCTTTTGCATTCACCTGCGATGGGCGAGCGACTGGACGCCGGAGCGCACGCCGCGCCTCGACTTTCTCGCGTTCTGGAAGCGGCGATTCATCCGGCTCTATCCGCCATATGCGATTGCGCTCACGATGTACGTCGCATGGCTGGTGTACGAAGGACTTCGGCCGACCGGCGCGGCGATCTGGCACATCGTGAGCCACGTCGTCCTACTGAACAACTTCGATCGCGGCGCCGTGGAAAGCGTGAACGGCGTCTTCTGGACGCTCGCGATCGAGGAACAGCTCTACCTCGCGTACTTCCTGCTCCTGAAGCTGCGCATCCGGTTCGGATGGGCCGTCACGCTGGCGTGTTGCCTCGGTGCGCGCATCGGATGGTTCGCGCTGGCGGCGCTGCTGCACCAATTGGCCGGAGTCGATCTGCTCGTGACTCAGGCGGCCGCTGCGCAGTGGATCGTCTGGGCACTCGGCGCGCTCGCGGTCGAGGCGTCGTTCGGCATCGTGAAGCTCCCCGCAATCTGGCGCTACGGCTGGTTCGGCACCGGCCTGCTCGTCGTCGCCGCGATCGCGACGTATCAGACCGGCGTGATGACGGGCGGCCTCGCGAAGAATCTCGTGTGGCTCGCCACCGATGTGGTGTGGGGTCTCGGCTTCTTCATCTGGATCAATCGCGCGGCGGATCTCGAAGCGCGCTGGCGCGCACGCGGCACGCGTCCGGTCTGGCTGGCGCCGGCGGCGGCGCTCGGTCTGTTCTCGTACTCGACGTACTTGACGCACGAGCTCCTCATGTCGCACGTCTGGCCGCTCGTGCGGCGCGACGCGCCGACCAGCATGACGGTGATGACGCTCCAGCTCGTCGTGCTCACCGCGCTCAGCCTCGTGTTCGCGCGACTGTTCTTCGCGTGGTTCGAGCGGCCTTTCATGATGCGCTCGCGCGAGAAGCGCGTGTCGCTGTCGCCGGTGCCGGCGGTGTGATGGCGACTCTGATTCCCGATCGCGTGCCCAACTGCATCGGCGGCAGCGACGTCGCCGCGGCAGCCGGCGAGTGGTTCGACAAGCTGAGCCCCGCGACCGGCCGGCGCCTGTGTCTCGTCGCGCGCTCGCGCCACGCCGACGTCGATCGCGCGGTCACCGCCGCCGCGTGCGCGCAGCCCGCGTGGGCCGACACCACGCCGGTGCAGCGGGGCGAGATCCTGCTCGACGTCGCCGGCGCGATGCAAGCGCGTCGAGAAAACATCGCGCGTGTGGTCGCGCTCGAAACGGGCAAGTCGGTCAAGGATGCGCTCGGGGAAACCGCCGGCGCGATTGCGCTCGCGCGTTTCTTCGCCGGCGAAGGGCAGCGCCTCTACGGCCGCACGACCACGAGCGGCGTCGCCAACCGTCAGGCGATGACGATTCGCGAGCCGCTCGGCGTCGCCGGATTGATCGTCGCGGCGAACACGCCAATCGCCAACGTCGCGTGGAAGCTGTTCCCCGCGCTCATCTGCGGCAACGCGGCGGTGTTGAAGGCGGCGGAAGACACGCCGGCGACTGCATGGCTCGTCCATCAGATTGCGAGCGACGCGCGGCTGCCCGCCGGTCTCTACAACGTCGTGCAGGGGTTCGGCGAGGAGGCCGGCGCGCCGCTCGTCGCCGACGATCGCGTGGCCGTCATCTCGTTCACCGGGTCCACGAGTGTGGGCCGCGAGATCGCGGTCTCTGCAGGGAGGCGGCTCGGGAAGGCTTCACTGGAGCTCGGCGGCAAGAACCCGCTCGTCGTCTGCGACGATGCCGATCTCGACAACGCCGCGATGTGGACCGTGCTGTCGGCCTTCAGCAATGCCGGCCAGCGCTGCGCGTCGGGGACGCGAATCATCGTGTTCGACGCGATCTACGAGCGCTTTCGCGACATGCTCGTCGAGCGAACGCGTCGTCTTCGCGTCGGACCCGCGGACGACGACGATTTCGGTCCGGTGATCAACGCCGAACAGCTCGACACGATGCTGCAGGCGCTCGACGCGGCGCAGCAGCGCGGCGCGCGCGTCATCACCGGCGGTCACCGTCTCGTCGACGAGGCGCATCGCGACGGCTTCTACCTCGCGCCGACGCTCGTCGAGGATGCGTCGCCGGCCGACGAGCTCTCGACGCGCGAGCTGTTCGGACCAATCGCGTGTCTCTATCGCGTGGCCGATTTCGCCGAAGCGCTCGCGCTCGCCAATGCGTCGCCGTACGGCCTCACGGCGTGCATTCACACGACGAACCTGCATCGGGCGCTGCTCTTCACGCGGAAGGTGATGGCGGGGGTCGCGTCGGTCAACGCCGGCACCTTCGGCAGCGAGCCGCACATGCCGTTCGGCGGCGTCCGCCAGTCGGGCAACGGATCGCGCGAGCCGGGCACCGAAGCGCTCGACATCTACTCGAACGTGAAGGACGTGTACATCACGCTCGATCCGGAGCGCGTGTGAGCGGCGCTCCGTCGATTGTCGCACTCGTGCCGGCGCGTTCCGGATCGAAACGGGTGCGCGACAAGAACGTCCGTTGCCTCGGCGGGCATCCGCTGCTGGCGTACACGATCGCCGCGGCTCGAGACAGCGGCGTGTTCGACGATGTGATCGTGTCGACCGATGACGAGGGGTACGCGGCGATCGCGCGCCACTACGGCGCGAGCGTGCCGTTCTTACGTCCGCGCGAGCTCGCGGGCGACGGCTCGCCGGACATCGACTGGGTCGAGCACGCGTTGACACAGCTTCGGGCCGAAGGTCGCGCGTTCGACTGCTTCAGCATTCTGCGTCCGACGAGCCCGTTCCGGCAGGCCGCGACGATCGAGCGCGCGTGGCGCGAGTTCGGCGGCGCGCGCGGCGTCGATTCGCTGCGCGCCGTCGAGCGGTGCACGCAGCACCCTGGAAAAATGTGGATCGTGCGCGGACGCCGCATGATGCCGCTGCTGCCGTACGGTCCGGCCGCGCAGCCGTGGCACAGCAGCCAGACGCAGACGCTGCCCGAGGTCTACGTCCAGAACGCCTCGCTCGAGATCGCCTGGTCACGCGTCGTCTTCGACGGCCGCACGATCGCCGGCGATTCGGTGATGCCGTTCTTCACCTTGGGGTTCGAAGGCTTCGACGTCAACAGCCGCGAAGACTGGATGCTCGCCGAACAGTTCATCGCGCTCGGCGAGGCGAAGCTGCCCGTGGTCTTGCAGGCGCCGTACGCCGCGGCACTCGAAGGCCACAGAGGTTGACGGAGCAACGGTTTCACCACGGAGGAACGGAGGAACGGAGACGAACGGAGGTGAGGGTCGACGCGCGCCGCTTCGCGGCGCCGATGCCGGGCTTCGCCCGCGGATACGAGTCCTCGAAGACTCGATTCGGACTCGTATCCGCGTTCGAACCCCGCCATCCGATGGGCCTGCTTTGCAGGCCCCCCGCGTCGACCCGTTCCTTTCATGTCACGCTGCCAAATCACCAGCTGGAACGTTGCAGATTCTGTACGTCGGAAGCCGTGGGAGCAGGGCGGGAATTGCAGCGTGACAACGGGTTCGACGCGAGGGGCCTGCGCAGCAGGCCCTCCGGATGGCGGGAATCGACCACGAATACGAGTCGGTCGGATCGTGGTGCGACTCGTATTCGCGATCGATTTCCGCCATCGGCGCCGCGAAGCGGCGCGCGTCGAACCCCTCCGTTCGCCTCCGTCCCTCCGTTCCTCCGTGTGAAACCGTTGCTCCGTGAAGCTCCGTTGCTAGCGCGATGATCGATCTCACGTACGTGCCCCGCGACGAGTTCGAGCGGGTGCTCTCGCTCGACGTCGATGCGGCGCGGAAGACGGCGTTGTTCGCGGACCTGTGCCGCGTGAACGTTCTCTATATGGTGACGCGCGCCGGGTCGGGTCATCTCGGCACCAGCTTCAGCTGCCTCGACATCGTGAGCTCGCTGTACGTGAACGAGCTGCAGGACGGCGACGTGTGTTTTTCGTCGAAGGGACACGACGCGCCGGCGTTCTATGCGGTTCTCATGGCACTCGGACGGATTCCGTTCGATCGCATCCACACGCTGCGGCGGCTCGACGGCCTGCCGGGCCATCCCGACGTCTCGACGCCGTCGATCGAGACGAATACGGGATCGCTCGGCATGGGGGTCTCGAAGGCGAAGGGGATGCTGCTCGCGAACCGGCTCTGCGGGCGCCGCGGCCGCGTGTTCGTGATCACGGGCGACGGCGAGCTGCAGGAAGGGCAGTTCTGGGAGTCGCTGCCGTCGGCGGCGAATCACGGGCTCGCCGATCTGACCGTGATCGTCGATTACAACAAGATTCAGTCGGACACGTGGGTGTCGCGCGTCAGCGATCTCGGGAACCTCGACGCGAAGCTGGCGAGCTTCGGCTGGCATGTCGTCCGCGTCGACGGACATGACGCCGCCGCGATCGCCGCGGCGCTCCACGACATGGCGCCGGTTACGGATCGACCGAAGATCGTGATCGCCGACACGGTGAAGGGACGCGGCGTCTCGTTCATGGAAGGGACCGCTCTGGATCCGGGCGATCGGCTGTATCGCTTTCACAGCGGCGCGCCCGATGACGAGCAGTACGTGCGAGCCGCGACCGAGCTCGTCGATCGCATCGATGCGGCGCTCGCGTCGATCGGCTCCGGCGCCCTGCAACTGGAATCCTCGCCGCGGCCCGCGCGCCGCGTGCCGGCCCAGCCGCAGAAGCTCGTCGCCGCTTACTCGCGCGCGCTCGTCGATCAGGCGCGCCGCAACCCGCGCATCGTCGCCTTCGACGCCGACCTCGCGCTCGACACGGGACTGCTGCCGTTCGAGGCGGCGTTCCCCGATCGCTTCGTCGAGTGCGGCATCGCGGAGCAGGACATGGTGTCGCAGGCCGGCGGCGCGGCGCTGAAGGGGCTCCTGCCGATCGTGCACTCGTTCGCGTGCTTCCTCTCCGATCGCCCGAACGAGCAGATCTTCAACAACGCGACCGAGCGCACGAAGATCATCTATGTCGGGTCGCTCGCGGGTGTCGTGCCCGGCGGCCCCGGCCATTCACATCAGGCCGTGCGCGACATCGCGGTGTTGTCGGCGGTGCCTGGGCTCGTCCTCATCGAGCCGTGCTGTGAGCGCGAGGTCGAGCTCGCGCTCGCGTACTGCGTGGACGAGTCGACCGACAACGCGTATCTTCGGCTCGTCTCCGTGCCGTGGGAAATCCCGTTCGAGCTGCCGCGCGAGTATCGATTGCAGTACGGGCGCGGCGTGCGCCTCGCCGCCGGCGGCGACGGCGTGATGTTCGCCTACGGTCCGGTGCTCGTCGCCGAGGCGATCGAGGCGGCGGCGCGCCTGCGCGAGCGGCACGGCCTTTCGTTGTCGGTGATCAACCTGCCGTGGCTCAACCGAATCGATCGCGAATGGTTCGCGAGTGTCGTGCGCGACACGCCGGCGATCTTCACGCTCGACAATCATTTCGTCGACGGCGGTCAGGGCGACATGCTGCTACGGACGCTCGCCGAGCTGTGCCTCCCGCCGAGGCGCCCGAGAAGCATCGTCCGGCGTTTCGGCGTCGCCGGCATTCCGCGCTGCGGCACGAACGACGAAGTGCTGCGCGCGCATGGCCTCGACGCCGAGAGCCTCTGCGACGTGATCGCCTCGGCGCTGCACGCGCAGGTGACCGCATGAGCGCGTGGGCGCCGCACGTGCGCGCAGCAAAGCGGCTCGCGCGGCGCGTGTATCCGGTGAAAGTGGAACACGCGCGTTGGCCTGAGCTGCTCGGCGACGACTTCTCTGCGTTCCGCGATCGGCTCCGACAGCTGCCGGCCGACGCGCCGCGCGTGCTGCTCGCGCCGAGCACCGGCCATCCGACGTTCACGACGCTCGACAGCGTGCTGGCGGTCGCCCTGACGCTGCGCGGCGCGCGCATCGACGTGCTGCTGTGCGATGAAGCGCTGCCCGCGTGTCACAACTGCCTGCTCGGCAAGCTCCAGGACGAGTGGATCACGAACGAGTTCCTGCGTCATGGTCCGTCGCGCGACATCTGCCGCACCTGTTTTTCGCCCGCGGCCGCGATGTTCGACACGCTCGGCGTCGGCCTGCTGGGATACGGCGACTTCGTCGAGCCGCACGAAATCGACGCGGCCTGGGACGCGGCGCGGACGCTCACGCCCGACGCGATCGGCGGCTACGAGATCGACGGCGTGCCGATCGGCGAGCACGCGCGCGCGGGCGCCATCCGGTTCTTCGCGCGCACGAGCCTCGATCGCGAGCCGCACGGCGTCGACGTGCTCCGCCGCTATTTCGCCGCCGCGCTCATCACGAAATCGGCGCTCGATCGATTGTTCGCGCAGCGCTCCTACGTCAGCGCGACGCTCAATCACGGCATCTACGTCCCTCAGGGCATCGTGGGCGCCCTCGCGCGGCGCCACGGCGTCCGTCTCGTGACGTGGGCCGTCGCGTACCGCAAGCGATCGTTCATCTTCAGTCACGGCGACACGTACCATCACGCGCTGATGCACGAGCCGGTGTTGAACTGGGAAGACATCGAGTGGGACGACGAGATCGAAGCCGATCTGCTCGCGTATCTCAAAAGCCGATGGACGGGCGCCGAAGACTGGATCTCGTTCAGCCGCGCACCGGAGACGGCGCTCGACCTCATCTCGAAGCAGACCGGCATCGACTTCTCGAAGCCCTCGATCGGCCTGCTCACCAACGTGATGTGGGACGCGCAGCTCCACTATCCGCAGAATGCGTTCGCCGACATGTGGGACTGGCTGGTCACGACCATCAAGTACTTCGCGGCGCGTCCCGAGTTGCAGCTGATCATCCGCGTGCACCCGGCGGAGCTGCGCGGCCACATCAAGTCACGACAGCCGGTCGCATCCGAAATCCGCAACGAGCTCGGTGCGCTGCCGCCGAACATTCACGTGATTCCACCGGAGAGTCCCGTCAGCACGTACGCGGTGATGACGCAGTGCGACAGCGTGTTGATCTACGGCACGAAGACCGGCGTCGAGCTGACGAGCCTCGGGGTGCCGGTGATCGTCGCCGGCGAAGCGTGGATCCGAAACAAGGGCATCACGATCGACGCCCGCTCGCGCGAGCATTACCGAGAGCTGCTCGATCGGCTGCCGCTCGGCCGGCGGATGGATGATGCCGCGATGCGGCGCGCCAAGAAATACGCGTATCACTTCTTCTTCCGCCGGATGATTCCGCTGCAGGCCGTCGAACCGGCGGCGGTCGAGCGATGGAGTCCGTACCTCGTCAAGCCGACGCGTCTTGCGGCGCTCGAACGCGGAAGCGACCCGGGGCTCGACGCGATCTGCGACGGCATCCTCAAGGGACGCGAGTTCATCTATCCGGCCGAAACGCTGCGCGCGGTTCGATGCTGAAGATGTATCACCGGCACCAGGAACCGGGCTCGTCGGCCGCGTACTGGGAAGCGTTTGGCGGAGAACGGCCGCTCGCCGAGCATCTGCGCTTCTGCGACGTCGATCCGCTCCGGCCGCTGTTCACGCGCGTGCTCGCGCCCGGCGCCGTGATGCTCGAAGGCGGCTGCGGCCGCGGCCAGTACGTCGCCTACTACGCCGCGCGCGGCGCCAAAGTGATCGGCCTCGACTTCGCGCGTGATTGGTTGACAGCGGCGCATCGTGAGTATCCGTCGCTGATGTTGTGCGCCGGCGACGTGGGCGCGCTGCCGTTTGCGGACCACACCTTCGACGTCTACTACTCCGGCGGCGTCGTCGAGCACTTCGAGGAAGGCTCCGATCGCGCGCTCGCCGAGGCGCGCCGTGTCCTGAAGCGCGACGGCGTGCTGCTGATGAGCGTGCCGTATCTCAGTCCGCTGCGTCGCATGCTCGCGGCGGTCGGCCGTTCGGAATGGCGCCGCGTCGAGGCGCCCGGAGTCGACGGCGCACCGGATGTTCATGACTTTCATCACGGGGCCCTGCGCTTTTATCAATACGCGTACACGATTCCGGAATTCACGCGCCTGCTGCAGTCCGCCGGGTTCCGCGTCGTCGAGACGCAGGGCTACGCGATGGTGTGGGGCTTGTACGACATCGGTCCGATCGATCGCGCGGCGGCCTGGGTCGCGCGGCGCCGGCATAGCGCCACAGCGTCGCACGCGTCGGTCGCGTCCCCATCCAGCAACGGATCGTCCCGAGTCCCGCTGGCGAAGCGGCTGATCGTTTCCGAAGACGACACCGTGCCCGGCGCCGGCTGGCTCGTCCGCGCCGGCCGGTGGCTGTGCGCCAACATGATGATGTACGTCTGCAAGTCTGAAGTCTGAAGTCTGAAGTCTGAAAAGCCGGAAGCTTCCAAGCTTCAAGCTTTTCAGACTTCAGACTTCAGACTTCAGACTTACTGTTTCCTGTCGATGACTCTCCGCGTTTGCCATCTGTCCTCGACGACGCTCGAGTCGAAGTATTTCAACACGCTCGGCCGCGGCCTCGCGGCGCGCGGCGTCTCGCTCTGCGGCGCAACGCTCTCGGCGCCGGATCCGCCATCCTGGCTGACCAGCGGTGATTACCTGTTTCTGCGCGCGACGTCGCGGGCGGCGTATCCGGCCGCGGTCGTCCGGCTGGCGCGCTGGCTCCGCCGGCAGCGCGTCACTGTCCTGCAGACGCATCTGTTCGACGCCGGGGTCGTCGGTCTCATCGCGGGGCGGCTCGCGCGCGTGCCGCTCATCGTCGTCACGCGGCACCACAGCGATTTTCATTTCGTCTCGGGCACGCGCGCGCACGTGCTGATCGATTCGTTGACGGCGCGGTGGGGCGATCGCGTCGTCGTGCTCGCGCGCGCCGTGCGCGATCATCTGGTCGCGCGCGAAGGCGTGCCGTCCCACCACATCGACGTCATCGTGCAGGGCTTCGATTTCGACGCGCTCCGCGGCAGCGCCGACAACGATGACGAGGGGCGCCGCATTCGCGTCGAGCTGGGGATCGAGGACGCGTTCGTGGTCGGTGCGGTCGGCGCCTTTTATCGGAGCAAGGGGCACGCGTATCTGTTTGCCGCCGCGGCGCAACTCGCGCGCGAGATCCCGAATCTCAAACTGCTGATCGTCGGCGCCGGCGATCGCGCGGCGATCGACGCGCTGGCGCGCGAACACGGGATCGACGGCCGCGTGATCGCCGCCGGATTCCGCCGCGACGTGCCGGCGTGTCTCCGCGCCATGGACGTCTTCGTGCACCCTTCGCTCAGCGAAGCGTTCTGCCAGTCGATTGTCGAGGCGCTCGCGGCGGAGCGGCCGGTCGTCGCCACCGACGTCGGCGGCGCGTCGGAAGCGATCACCGACGCGGATCACGGAATGCTCGTTCCGCCGGCGGACGCCGGCGCGATCGCGGACGCGATCGCGACGCTCTATCGCGATCCGGTTCGCCGGCGCCGCATCGGCGAAACGGGACGCCGCGCGGCAATGGCGCGCTTTCCGGTCGAGGGGATGGTCAACGCGCAAATCGACGTCTATCGGCGCGGGCTCGCGCGGGCGCCGCTCGGCTCGCCGCATCCGTCGGAGGTTTCCCGCACGTGACCCTCGCCGAGGGCCTCTGGCCCCGCGACCGGCGTGCGCGTCCGATTGCGGCGGCGTGTCTGACGATCGGCTCGCTGTACCTTGCGAAGGCGATCTATCGCGGCGTCACCTTCGATCGCGGCGACTTCTACTTTTCGCTGCCCGGCGCGTATGCGCAACATCTGAACCCGGCGTTGTGGAACAGTCCGGACCTGCGAAGCGCGATCGAGTTCAATCACGGGGCCTATTTGTACGGACCGACGCAGTACCTGACGCTCTTTCCGATCGTCTTTCTCGATTCGTACCGATCGATCGCGTTCGTGCTGCTCGCCGTCTACGCGGGCGCGCTGCTGCTCGCGTGTTATCTCCTGTGGAAGCTGCTCGTGTCGGGCGAGCGGGAACTGCCGGGGAGCGCGGCGCTGCTGTTCGCGATGACGTTCGCGTTCCTGCCGGTGACGCAGGTTCTGATTCAGCGCGAGTTCGAGGCGATTGCGTGGCTCGTGCTCGTCGCCGGGTGCGCGGCGTTCGTCCGGCGGCGCGACGCCGCGAGCGGCGCGGCGGTCGCGTTCCTCACGTGGTTCAAGTACTGGCCGATCGCATTCGTCGCCGTCTTCCTGATGCACCGGCGCGTGAAGGCGCTCGGCGTGTTCGCGGTCGCGTCGCTGGCGCTGCTCGGATCGGCGCACGCGCTGTTCGGCCTGCCGAACTTTCTCATCGGCCGGACCGTCGGCATCGTGACGAGCCTCGTCCGTCCGCTCGGCAGCGGCGAAGTGCTGTATCCGGCGATCCCGCGCGGCGCGCAGAAATCCGATTTCTGCCGTCAGTGGATCTGGGGACGCGGCACGGCGGCCGACGTCCGCTGGGAGCTGTGCAGCGTCGAGGATCGCTTTCCCCTCGTGCCCGCCCGATCGATCTTTTTCGCCATCCTCGTCGTCACGGCGGCGGCGTTCGTGTGGAGCACGCTGCGTCTCGAATCCGCCAAGTGGAGCGCGATTTGGGAGTTCAGCCTCCTCGCCATCGCCGGCGGCTCGTTCGTGCACGCGCACTACTACTACTTCATCGTCTTCCTGCTGCCGCTCTCCGCGCTGGCGTTCTGGTACATGCTCCGTCCGCAGCCGTGGCGGCGCGGGAAAGTGACGCTGCTCGCGATCAGCTATCTCCTGCTGAACGCGTTCATGATTCCGCCGTCGTGGCTCTCCGCCGTTCTCGCGCGCGACGCGTGGGCGTGGTTCCTCGACAGCGGATTCTGCCTGCTCGGACTGCTGCTGCTGCTCGGCCTCGTCCTGTGGGAGCTCGTTCAATGCCCGATGCCGCGTGTTGTCCGCTCTGCGGCGCCTGCAACTACGAGGTGATGTTCGATCTCCGTGCGGTCGCGAAGGCGCTGAGCGTGCCGGGGCTCGTGGCGCGGTGCCGCCGTTGTCCGATGTGGTTCAAGATCATCACCGATCCCGCACGCCTCGATCATGCGTACGGCGACGACTACGCGACGGTCGACGGCGCGGACCAGTACCTCGCGGGCGAGGCGGCGCGCGCGTTGTTCCGGACGGCGCTGTCGGAGATCCGCGTGACCAATGGCGCCGCGCGCCGCCTGCTCGACATCGGCGCGGGCCAGGGTGTGCTGCTCGAAGAAGCGCGCAGCATCGGCTACGAGGCCGAAGGGATCGACGTGTGCGAGGCGCTCGTGCGGAGAGCGCAGGCGCGCGGCCTTCCGGTCGCGTGTATGCGCGCCGAAGATCTCGATGCGCGGGAGCGCTTCGACGTCATCACGATGACCGACGTGATCGAGCACGTCCCGGCGCCGCGGCGGCTCCTCGCGTCCGCGTACCGCGCGTTGAAACCCGGCGGACGATTGATCGTGTACACGCCCAACCATCGCGGCGCGGTCGTGACGCTCGGGACGCTGCTGCACCGCATCGGCGCCCGCTTCGCCGTGCGCGAGATCTTCGGCGGCAATCACGTGTGCTTCTTCGACGATCGCTCGCTGCCGCTCGCGCTCGACCGCGAAGGGTTTCAGGTGAACGCGGTACGGCTCTTCCCGTACGATCCCTCGCGGCCGGGCGGCGGGGTTTCGCCCGTGAGCCTGGCGGTCGTGACCGCCGTGGAATGGCTTGGGCGTCCGTTCAACCGCATGTTCAGGATGCTCGCGTTCGCCACCAAACCGGCATGAAGGGACGGTCATGATAGGCATCGGCGTCATCGGCCTCGGTTACTGGGGGCCGAACATCGTTCGCAACATCGCCGACTGCGACGGGGCGCAGGTCGTGGCTGCGAGCGATTTGCGGAGCGATCGGCTCGCCGCGATCGCGGCGCGGTATCCGGGCGTTCGCACCACCGCCGACGCGGCGAACTTGATCCGCGATCCCCGCGTCGACGCCGTCGTCATCGCCACGCCGGTTTCCACGCACTTCGAGCTCGCGATGGCGGCGCTCGAGGCCGGCAAGCACGTCCTCGTCGAGAAGCCGCTCGCCTCGTCGTGCGAGCAGGGACGCCGCCTCATCGACGCCGCCGCGACGCGGCGCCTGGTGCTGATGGTCGGCCACACGTTCGTGTACACCGGCGCGGTGCGCAAGATCGCGGCGCTCGTGAGGGGCGGCGAGCTCGGCGATTTGTACTACTACGACTCGGTGCGCGTGAACCTCGGCGTGTTTCAACGCGACGTGAACGTCATCTGGGATCTCGCCGTTCACGACCTGTCGATCATGGATCACGTGTTGCCGATGTGGCCGTCCGCCGTGTCCGCGACGGGGATGACGCACGTCGCCGGGCGTCACGAGAACATCGCGTACCTGACGCTGTTCTTCGAGAACCGCCTGATCGCGCACATCCACGTCAGTTGGCTCGCGCCGGTCAAGGTGCGCCGCACGCTCATCGGCGGCACGCGGCGGATGATCGTGTACGACGATCTGGAGCCGAGCGAGAAGATCCGCGTATACGACAGCGGCATCACCGTCGACAGCGATCCGGCGAACGTCTACGAATTGCTCGTGCGCTATCGCGCCGGCGACATGTGGGCGCCGCGGCTCGACGCGACCGAGGCGCTCGCCACCGAGATCGCGCATTTCGTCGACTGCGTCGAGCACGGAGCGCGTCCGATCACCGATGGCGCCAACGGACTGCGGATTCTGCAGCTCGTCGAAGCGGCGTCCGAGTCCATGGCCTCGCGCGGACGGCTCGTGGAAGTGGCCGCGCCAATTGCTGCGATCTGATGACCGAGGTCTCGATTCACCCGCCCACGCTGTTGTCCGACGGAGTCGTCGGTCTGCGGCGTCCCGAGCCGATCGACCAGCCGCACTACTGGCGCATGAGGAACGATCTGCCGCTCGTGTCGTCGGTGATGGGCTTTCGACTCGGCGTGGCCGAGCGCACGATCGACGAGTGGATCGCCAGCGGCGGCGGCGTCACCGGCGACGACATTCTCTACACCGCGGTGCTGGTGGCCGACAGCCACCGTCCGGTCGGCTACGTGAAAGCGTACCGCGTCGATCGATTCTCACGGCATGCGTGGGTCGGATTGAGCCTCTTCGACGAGCGCGACACGGCGCACGGGTATGGCCGCCGGATGCTGGCGCTCGTCTGCGATTATCTGCGCGACTTCGTCGGTCTGCGAAAGGTGAGCCTCGAGGTGCTCGCGTCCAACGCGCGCGCGCTGCGCGTGTATCGCGCGCAGGGGTTCGAGGACGAAGGTCGCTTGAAATCGCAGCACTACACGTCGGGACGGTTCGAAGACGTCCTGATCCTCTCGCGATTCCTTCGCACCGAATGACGCCGAGCCTCAGCATCGTCGTCGCCTGCTACAACGAAGAGGTCGAGCTGCCGCACTGCATCGCCGCCCTCGATCGGTACATCGCCTCCAAGCCGCCCGGATCGATCGAAGTCGTGCTCGTCGACGACGGCAGCGTCGACGGCACGTGGAGCGTGCTCGACCGCGCGATTCGAGAGCGCGACGGCTGGCGGGCGATCCGGCTGATCTCGAACCGCGGCAGCCACATCGCGCTTCGGTGCGCGTATCGCCACGCGACCGGCGCATACGTCGTCAACCTCCCGGTCGATTTGCAGGAGCCGATCGAGAACATCGATCGGCTGCAGGCCGCGCGCGACGAACACGGCGCCGACGCCGTGCTCGCGGTCCGTCGATCGCGCGACGATGGCTGGTGGATCCGCGTGACGAGCCGGGCGTACAACACGGTGATGCACCTCGTCGGTCTGCGCAACCTGCCGCTCGAAGGCACGTCGCAGTTCCTGCTGTCGCGGCGCGTGGTGCAGCAAATCAACGCGCACGGCGATCACGGGTTCACGCTCGAGGGATTTCTGGCCAGCGCGCCGCTGAAGCTGTCGGTCGTGTGGTACGACCGCATCCCGACGGCGCGCATCTCGCGGTGGACGTTCAAAGCCCAGGTGCAGCACGCGCTCAACACCGTGTTGAGCTTCAGCAACGTGCCGATTCGCGCGCTGAGCCTGGCCGGCATCACGGCGGCGATCGCCGGTCTGGTGTATGCCGTCGTCGTGGCGATCCGCTTTTTCGTGTACGGCACCTACATGATGGGTTGGCCGTCGCTGATGACCGTGATGCTCGTCATCGGCGGGTTGAATCTCCTCGCACTCGGTCTGATCGGCGAGTACGTCTGGCGCATTCTCGACGAGAGCCGCCGGCGTCCTCTCTATCAGATTGACGACCGAGTCGGGTTCGAATCGGAGATGCCGCTTGAACACATATCTGCCAGCTTCGCACGTCGAGACACACCTCGCTCCTTCGATTGACGTCGATCAAACCGAGTACGACCGGTTTCTCGATGGCTTCGCCGCGTCGCCGGGTGCTGCGCTCGCGTATCACCATCCGTTCTACCTGCGGTTCCTGACGGAGGTGGCGTACCCGGGAAGCGCGCCGCGGCTGTTGATGTCGAGGAGTCCGCGCGGCCGGCTGACGGGCGTGCTGCCCGCCGTGCAGGTGATCACGTCACGCCTGAACGTCTGGCTGTCGCTCGCGTATTTCGGGCCCAATGCCGGCGCGATCGTCCGGTCGGATCGATTGTCCGTCGTCGACAAGCTGGTGCGCGCCGCCGAAAGCGACGCGCTGGAGCGCGGCTGCGGATCGCTCACGTTGTACACGCCGCTCGGCGTCTCGTCGGAGCCGTATCGCCGCGCCCTCGGCGGCGTCGACTTCGAGCTGCCGCGCGAATCGCAGTGGATGGCGCTTCCTCAGAATCTCGACGTGTCGCCGTGGCCCGCCAAGGTGCGCTACTACGCGCGGCGCGCGGCCTTGCGCGGCGTGGCGGTGCGCGCGATCGCGGACGAGCGCGAGCTCGACGTGATCTGGGACATCTACCGCGAGCGCTGCGAGTTGAAATCGATTCCGATCAAGCCGCGCGATCACATCCGCACGCTGTTCCGAACCGCCGGTCGGCACGGGATCTTCCTACTCGCCGAGCACGACGGCCGCATCGTCGCGGGACTGATCTGTCTCGTGGGCGGCGGCGTCATGTCGTACTACCTGCCCTGCGCGCGCAGCGACGCGCGCCATCTGCGGCCGTCGCTGCTGCTGCTCGATCGCGCCGTGGCAATCGGCCGCCGCGACGCCGGCTGCCGCGTGCTGAATTTCGAGGCCTCGCCCAAGGTCGGCGGATCGGTCTATCAGTTCAAGACGGAGTGCGGCGGCAAACCGGTGTCGTATCGCGTGCTCGTGAAGCTGCTGCGACCCGGCATCCTCGACGAATACCGCGCGATCGGACCTGCCGGGCTGCGTCGCGAAGTGCCGGAGGCCTTCATCGTGCCGTTCGACGCGCTGACTTGAGATCACGAAGGAAAGACGGAGAAACGGTTTCACACGGAGGAACAGAGGAACGGAGGACGAACGGAGAAGACAGGAAGACACAGCATTCGACGCGTCGAATGCATACCTCCGTTGAACTCCATTTCTCCGTTTCTCCGTGTGAAACCGTTGCTCCGTGAAGCTCCGTTCCTTGACGAGGTCAGACGCTGATGCCTGACGCCGCCTTGACGCTCGA